>Ga0102937_1000019_pt1 | contig 55566 bp, 51 predicted proteins | sample SalPonR2_B_D1_MG_FD_78213 | JGI IMG/M metagenome (GOLD analysis project Ga0102937, IMG submission 78213) | Salt pond soil microbial communities from South San Francisco under conditions of wetland restoration - Salt Pond MetaG R2_B_D1_MG | ecosystem: Environmental > Aquatic > Marine > Intertidal... | reverse complement strand
GATCACTCGTACGGCACACCCGCGTCTCGTCCACGCGCCAGCGCCCGCGCGTACCACTCGAGTTCGTCGCAGTACCGGTCGACGCTGCGCGTCAGGTGCCCCTCGAGGTCCGTGCCGTCCTCGTCGATCGCCTTGGCGACGCGCGGCACGTCGAGCATGGCCGGAATCGTCACCAGTCCGAGTTCGCCCAGGATCGCACGCAGCTGCACCTGCGCCCGCGCGCCTCCGGTGTGTCCCGCGGAGTAGGTGAGGATGGCCGCCGGGCGCCACAGGTACTCGGCCTGGAAGTGGTCGAGCAGGTTCTTCAGAGCCGGCGGGACGGCGTGGTTGTATTCGCCGCTCACGGCGACGAAGCCGTCGACCGACCGGAAGATCCGCGCGATCGATTCCATGGCCTCGGGAGCCGCCCCCTCATCGTACTCCTTGTACATGCGATCGAGCATCGGCAGGGGCATCGCCATCGGATCGACGACGTCGACCTCATGGCCGCGCTCCCGGAGCACGCTGGCGATCCACCGGACCGCACGGATGCCCTGACGCTCGGAGCGAACGGAACCGTAGATGACGGCGAAACGCACGGTCAGTCCTCCTTGGTCAAGCGATCGAAGTCGGCGAGCACCTGCTCGGGGTGCGACGCCGGGTCGACCTGGTCGTAGGCGGCCGCGATGGTTCCGCCCGGTCCGATCAGGTAGCTGATCCGACGCGCATGGCGGTCGTCGGGGCCATCGGCCGCGCCGTAGGCCACGCCCAGCGAGCGGTCGGTGTCACTGAGCAGGTCGAAGGGGAAGTCGTGCTTCGCGGCGAAGGTGGCGATCTCGTCGACGGTGTCGAAGCTCGCTCCCAGAACAGTGATGTCGCGGTCGGTGAACTCCTGGATTCCGTCCCGGAATCCTCGCCCCTCGATCGTTCAGCCGGGCGTGTCGGCCTTCGGGTAGAACCACAGGACGACGCAGCGATCGGTGAGGTCGCTCAGCGAGACGGCCTCACCCCTCTGGTTCGGCGCGGAGAAGGGTGGAGCGATGGTACCAGGCGTCAGCATGCTTCGGACTCTCCCGCAGAAGGATGGAACGCAAGACGTGGGACGCGCGTCAGCGTAGCACGTGACCCTGCGGGCCGCGACCTGCGCCTCCGGTGTCTAGCGCGAGGCGACGGAAGTCAGCAGCTCCTCGTACGCCGAGATCGCGCGCTCGAAGGTGAAGCGCTGCTCGATCCGCTGTTCCTGGCGCGCCGCGAGATCGCGTCGAGCGGTGTCGTCGGCCAGCAGCTCCAGCGCCCGCGACGCCATGCCCTCCTCGTCGCCCGGGGCGAGCACGGCACTCTCCAGACCGTCATCGAGCACCATTCGCACCGCCCCCACGTCGAAGCTCAGGCAACAGGTGCCCGCGGCCATGGCCTCGAGCAGGGCGTTCGGGGTGCCCTCGTTCTTCGACGTCAGCAGGAAGAGATCGGCATCGCCGGCCAGCGATGCGGCGTCGGGCACGAAGCCGGGGACCACGAAGTTCTCGTGTAGACCGATGTCGTCGATCCAGCCCTCCAGGCGTTCACGGACGGCGCCGTCGCCCATGACGACGAAGCGCGCCGTCGGATGGGCGTCGGTGATCCGGCGGGCCACCCGGACGAACACGTCCAGCTGTTTCTGGTTGGCCAGACGACCGAAGGTGATCACCACGCGCGCATCCGCGGGCAGTCCGAAGCGCGCGTGCAGCGCGCCCGGCTTCGGTGCCGGCGGGTGGACACCGTTGAGGATCACGCGCGCGTCACCGACGTCGAAACCGAGCTCGGCGTAGTGCTCGAGGATGGCCGGCGCATTCACCACCAATCGGTCGACGTGCCAGCGGTGCAGGAGCCGATAGTGGAACTTTCCCTTGTAGGCCATCAACCCGTGGCGAGCGACGAGAGGGATCCCGAACAGCTTCGCGCCGCGTCCGAACAGCCAGGCGTCCTTGTTGAAGTTCACGAGCACGACGTCGGGGCGCTCGCGGCGCAGCAGACCGGCGGCCCGGACGGTGGCCACCGGGTCGAAGTCCCCGCCGAAGGCGAACTCCCGAACGGGCGTCCCGTGCTCGCCCGCGGTCCCGAGGAGACGACTCGCGGGACGGCCCACGAGGATCACCTCGTGCCCGCGCGCCCGGAGACCGTCGGCGGCCTCCACGAACCATTTCTCGCCACCGCCGAACATGGTCGGGATGGCGGAGTTCACGAGCAGGACGCGCACGCGCGGGCCTACCGGACCACGACGACGGCCGCGGGGCCGTCTCCGAGGTACCGCGCCGACACGCGGGCCACGTCGGTGGGGGTGACTCCGCGCAGCGCCGCGCTGCGTTCTTCCTGGTACTCGAGCGATCCGTGGAAGACGTGGTCGACGCCCAGGTTGAACGCCTCGCCCATGCTCGTGACCCGGCGCATGCGTTCCCGTCCCAGCCGGCGATTGACCACGGTGGCGATCTCCTCGGTGTCGGTCTCGATCTCACCGATCTCGAGGTAGTCGCGGACGGCCACCTCGGCCTGCGATGCGTTCTGGGGCTGCGTACCCATGCTGGCCACGATCCGGGCGCGGTCGTCGTCCACACGCACGCCCATGCCGAGCGAGTAGGCCCAGCCCCGGGTCTCGCGCAGGTCCTGTTGCATGCGGCGGCTCGCGATGGCAACCGCCACCTCCAGCGCCCAACGATCGGCGGGTTCGATCTCGATCACGCGACCCATGCGGAGCGCGACCTGGCGACCGCCCACGGCTTCCTCGGCGCGGAGGTCGTTCCGGGTGATCGGCGGTGGGGGCACATCGACGCCGACATGGTCGGCCGCGCCGCCGATTCGCAGCGACCTCTCGAGGTGGTCGACGATCTCGTCGTGGTCGAGGTTGCCGACCACACTCAACACCAGCTGGCCCGGATCGAGGTAGTCGAGGGCGAAGCGTTGGAGGTCGCGCTGTTCGATCGCGCCGAGCGTCTCGGGTGTTCCGAAGACGGGCGCGGCCAGCGGGTGGTCCTCGCCGAGCATGAGCTCGCCCAGGCGGTGCTCGGCGATGGTCGCGGGTTTCTCGGCACCTTCGGCCAGGCGCCGCAGCATCTCGTCGCGCTTGCGGTCGATGGCCTCGGGCTCGAGGCGCGGTTCGCCGACCATCAGGCCGAGCAGGCGGATCGCCTCGCGCCAGTACAGGTCCACGCAGTCGATCCGCACGAACGAGAAGCGGGGGTCTGTGGTGTAGTAGTCGTCGTAGGGGATGAATCCGGCGTCGGTGACTTTCCACTCGGCACCGATCCCCTCGAGCAGGGCGGCGAGTTCCTCGCGATCGTAGTTGGCCGCGCCCTCGGGCAGCGTGCGGTGCAGGAGGTCGGCGATCCCGGCCATGCCCGAGGGCTCGCGGGCGCTTCGGTCCTTCACCAGCAGGTGCAGGGCGAACATGCGCGTGCTCGGCGACGCCGTGTGGACGACCGTCAGGCCGTTCTCCAGCATGGTGACACGCGGCGGCTGGGGCGCTTCGACGAGCGGCCGCGACTCGTCGACCGTTCCTCCGCCGGGCAGGGGCTCGGGCGCCTCGGCGTCGGGGTCGGGAACCCATCCCGCGGCGGCGGGCTCGAAAACGGCGTCGGAATCGGGCAGATCGGGTCCGGCCGCGACGACGCTCACCACGGGTGCGCGCAGCCAGCGTTCGGCGACCTCGGGAATGCGTGGGTACGACGCCTCGAGCTCCACCTGCAGTCGTCGTTCGTAGCCGGCCGGTCCGTGCCAGATCCGGTCGCCCTGCAGCAGGGCGTAGTAGTGGAGCTGCTCGGCCTGGCGGATCGACCGGCCCAGGGCCCGGTTCCGGGCGCCGGCCCACTCGCCGGCGCGCAGCCCGGTGCGGCTCAGGGTCGCCACCTCGCCGGAGATCCGTCGCAGTGCGTCACCGACGTCGCTCCCGAGCGGCAGGCGTGCGTTGATCCGCAGCACACCCGTTCCTTCGAAGTCCATGAGGCTGGCGCCGATCTCGAGGGTCTCGATCGACGGTTCGCGGTTCATGGCGCGGGCGAGACGAGCGCTGTCGCCACCCCCGAGCGCGTCGGTGAGCAGCATCATCGATGCATAGTCCTCGTGGCCGACCTCGGGTGCGGGGATCTCGATCAGCAGGTCGATGGCGTCGTTCTCGATGCGGCGCTCGTGCATCCACGAACGTTCTTCGAGCGGGTATGCGGGAGCCGCGGCGGCGTCGCCGGGCGATGCCACGAACAAGCGCTCGATCGTGGCTCGCGCGGCGTTGGGGTCGAAGTCGCCCATCAGGAGGAGCTTCATGTTCGACGGAACGTACTGGCGGCGGTAATAGGTGAGTACGTCTTCGCGCTGCAAGTTCGCGATGGTCTCGCGGGTACCCAGCACCGGGCGGGCGAAGTCGCTGCCGGCGCCGTACAGAGCGTTGACCATGGTCACGCGACGCAGGCGGCCGGGGTCGTCGGCGTCCCTGGCCATCTCCTCGAGCACGATGCCGCGCTCCTTCTCGAACTTGTCGGGCGGCAGTGTGCTGTGCAGCAGCATGTCGGCCTGGATGTCGAGGGCCTCGTCGAGCTCCTCGTTCGGTGCCACCATCATGAAGTGGGTGTACTCGAGCTTGGTGGTGGCGTTGTTGTAGGCGCCGATGCGGTCGACGTCGGCGTAGATCTCCTCCTGGGTCCGTCGCTCGGTCCCGTTGAAGAGCAGGTGCTCCAGGAAGTGGCTGCTTCCCGCCGTACGGTCGTCCTCGCGTGTGGAGCCGGCCCCGATGAACACGTTGCTGGCGAAGAGGCCGCTGCCCGGGTCGGGCACCATGCGGACCTCCATACCATCGGCGGTGGTGAACTCGATGCCCGGATCGACGGCGGGGGCGACGGGCTCGGGTTCCCCGGAGCAGCCCGGGACGGTGACGAGGGAGATCAGCAGGACGAGCGCGAGGCGGAGACGGAGGAGCGCCATGACGGTTCCTGTTCTCGGGACGGGGAGTCGGGTGTCGGTGGAGGGTAGCGCCGCCGCGCGGAGCCGACAACGCGTGGTCACACCTCGGAAGCCGGGGCGTACCCCCTGGTGACCGGTTCGTGAGCCGGGGTGCGGGGAGCGGCAGACAGGGGGGCCGCGATACGTGCCCCGGCTCGACCTCAGCGCCGGTCCGCCCCGCCTTCGTGGTGCACGACCCCAGCCCGGGCTCCCGTGGCCTCCACGAGCGCCGACACGACGGAGTCGGCGCCAGTGTCCAGGGCTTGCACCACGAAGCGCGGGCGCCCCTCGAAGTGCCGCACGACATCCCGTACGAGGCCGCCGTGACGGGCGAGGACCGCCTCGACGGCACCCACGTCGCCGTAGTCGACGTCCACCTCGAACGTCCGGGTGATCCACACGGTCTCCGAGCCCGCGGCCGCGATCGCCTCGGCGGCGCACCGGCCGTAGGCACGGACGAGTCCGCCGGCGCCGAGCTTGGTCCCACCGAACCACCGGGTGACCACCACCATGCCGTCGTGCCTGTGACTGCCGCGGAGGGGGTGCAGGATCGGTGCGCCCGCGGTGCCCGAGGGCTCGCCGTCGTCGTCGCTGCGTTCGATCGTGTGGCCGGGTGGTCCCACCCACCATGCCGAGCAGTGATGGGTGGCGTCGTGGTGGCGCTTGCGGATAGTCTTCAGCCGCGCGTGGGCCTGGTCCTCGCCGTGCACCGCGAGCGCCTGGCCCACGAATCGCGATCCCTTCACGCGGATCTCGACCTCCGGACCGTCGGTCATGACCAGGTACCGGTCGGACGGTCCGGGTGGGGTGTCGTCGGGCTCGTTGGACATGCGGACCCGGCCGCGCCGGGTGGGGACGAAGGTGGCGTCGGAATCACGGGGCGGATGCGTGCGGATCCTTCAGGTGAACAAATTCTACGACCCGCGGGGGGGCACCGAAAGGGTCCTGTTCGACCTCGAAGACGGGTTGCGGGCGCGTGGTCACGACGTCGCGGTCTTCGCCTGCGAGCATCCCGACAACCGCCCGTCGGAGTGGAGTCGCTACTTCGTCGGGCGCCGCGACTACGAGAGCCCGGGTCCCGTCGACCGTCTGCGCCATGCCGTCGGGACCGTCTACGACGTCGGAGCACGTCGGGCACTGGGACGTCTTCTCGACGACTTCCGCCCCGACGTGGCGCACCTCCACAACGTGTATCACCAGCTCAGCCCCTCGGTGCTCGACGTCCTGCGTGCTCGCGGCGTGCCGGTGGTCATGACCCTGCACGACTACAAACTGGCCTGCCCCGTCTACCGACTGTTCCGTGACGGTGCGATCTGCACGAAGTGCGTCGGAACGGAATGGCCACTGTGGGTCGGCGTGCACGCCTGTTCGCGGGGGAGCAGGGCCGAGAGCTGGTTGCTCGCGCTCGAGTCCACCGTGCACCGGATGCGCCGTAGCTACGAGCGCGGCGTGTCGGTGTTCGTGAGTCCGAGCGAGTTCCTGGCGGGCATCGTGCGACGACAGGGCCTTCCGGCCCGGCGCATCGCGGTGGTCCGCAACGCGCCCCGTCACCGGCCCGAGGCCGCGGACCCGGACGCACGGTCTCCGCAGCCGCGGGTACTCTACGCTGGCCGGATCAGCCCCGAGAAGGGGGTCGACCTGCTGATCGAGGCGGCCCGGCGGGCTCCGGCCGTCGAGGTGCGGATCGCGGGTACCGGCCCGGATGCGGCCCGGCTCGGCGCGATGTCGGCCGACCTCGACAACGTGCGCTGGTTGGGTCGTCTCGGGCCCGAGGACCTGGAGGCGGAGCGCGCGGCCGCCTGGGCGGTGGCGGTCCCGTCGCGTTGGTACGAGAACGCGCCCCTGAGCGTGATCGAGGCCTTCTGCAGTGGGCGTCCGGTCCTGGCGGCCGACCACGGAGGACTGGTCGAGATGGTCGAGCCCGACGTCAGCGGATGGAGGATCCCCCCGGGCGACGTCGAGGCGTGGGCCGAGGCCCTCCGGCGCTTGCCCCGCGCGCAGTCGGAACTCATGCTGATGGGCATGCGGGCGCGAGCGGTGGCCGACCGTGACCACGACCACGAACGTTTCCTCGACGCCCACGAAGAATTGTACGCGAGCCTCGTGGAGCGCTCGAGAGGGACGGTGCAACGATGATCCGATGCGGAGTGCTCGGTGCCGGTCGCCACGGCGAGCGCTATGTGCGTCACCTGTCGAACGGGGATGCGCCGGGGGCCACGGTGACGGCGGTCTCCCGTCGGTCCCCCGAAGCGCGCGAGCAGTTCGAACGCCGTTATCCGGTCCGGGCCCATGCCGAGTGGCAGGGCCTGATCGACGACGATCGCGTGGACGCGGTGATCGTCACGACCCCTCCCATGGTCCACGACGAGGCGATTCTCGCGTGTCTGTCCGCGGGCAAACCGGTGCTGGTCGAGAAGCCTCTCACCGGAAACTGGGAGCGCGCGTGTGCGCTCGTGGGCCAGCTCGGTCCCGAACCACGCGTGATGGTCGCCCAGACGTTGCGCTTCCACCCGGTGCTGGAGGTCGCACGCGAGCAGATGGGGAGGTTGGGCCGCGTGCACCGGCTCCGGATCGCGCAGCGCCTGCAGCCCACGGGGATCCGCTGGCAGGCCCATCCGCTGGAGGCCGGCGGGGGATCGGTGGTCCTCACGGGTGTCCATCTGTTCGACCTGGTCCGGTGGTTCGTGGGCGGGACACCCGACCATGTCCGCGCGACCCTGGGTCACGTGCGTCCGACGGCACTCGAGAACCTCTTCGACGCATGCTTCGACTACGACGTGGGGCCACTGCTGGCCTCGACCGAGGTCAGCAGGTTCACCGCGAGCCGCAGTGCGCTGCTGGAGGTGGTGGGCACCGACGGTCAGTTCGAGGCCGACTACCTCGGTGGGGTCCTGCGCTGGCGCCGCGGCGCCGAAGTCGACACCTTGGTCGAGGTGCCCGACGCCATGACCATCCCGCGCACGCTCCTGGCCTTCGTGGAGTGGTTGCGGGGGCAGCGGGCCAATCCGGTCACCCTGTTCGACGGGGCCGAGACCCTGCGCATGGCCGAGGCGTGCTATCGCTCGCACGACGAGGCGCGGCGGGTGTCGCTGGCCGAACTCTCCGAAGAGGAGCACGTCTGATGCGCCGCAGCCCTTGGATCCTGATGGTTCTGCTGCTCCTGGCCTCGACGGCCTCCGCTCAGGGTCGGATCGATCGCTTCAAACTGATGCGTTTCGACCGTGCCGCCTACCGGGCCGGGCCGATGGCCATGCTGCCGGCCGACACGAACTCGGGGATCGGTCTGGTCTACGGCGATCGCTTCGGTCTGGTGCGTGTCGTGCGCGTGACCGACGACGCCGTCCGCGAAGTCTGGCGCAGTCGGAACCTGGAAGGCGGAGAGATCGCCGAGATCCTCGTGGCCGACCTCGACGGCAGCGGCGGTGCCGACATCGTGGCCCGCACGAGCGGAGGCAACGTGTTCGTGTTCGACGAGTTCTACTCGTCCCGTTGGGAGAGTCTGAACGAGGGCCTGCGGCAGGTGTCCGCCATGAGCATCGCCAACCTCGACGACGACCCGAACTACGAGCTACTGCTCTTCGCCGACAACCAGCTCCTGTACTTCGACGGATCCGCGTTCAACCGCGAGTACCAGTCGACGCAGACCTACCGCGGCGGCGTGCGCGAGATGATGGTGGGCAACGTCGACAGCGATGCCGAACTCGAGATCGTGTTCAACAACGGAGTCGTGGTCGACGCGGTGAACGGCGAGCCCGAGTGGGAGACCGAGGCTTTCGGCAATTCGATCGAACTCGTCGACATCGACGGTGACGGCCTGCAGGAGATCCTGGGCTACCAGACACCGACGTCGTTCATGCGTATCTTCGACGCCGACACCCAGGAGGAGAAGCCGCTCCAATGACTCCCGACCCCAGTGCGCTGCAGGCTCTGACCGGCGGCTTCGGCGCGCTGATCACGCCGGGTCTCGCCCTGTCGCTGGTGGCGATGGTGGTCGGGGGCTTGGCGCTCGGGGCGGCGCTCGACCGGCGGGATCACCTCGTCACGGTCGCGGTCTTCGTGCTCCTCTTCACCAGTGCGACGGCTCGCCGCGGGGTGGGCACGACCGGAGTCACCGCACTGTGGGTGGGACTGGCCGCGCTGGTCGCGGTGATCGTGTGCCTGCGGGCGCACGGCGGGGTCTGGCGGGGGCTCCTGGCCGGACTCCTGTTGGCCGTGGTGGCGATCCTGTGGCGGATCGAACTCTTCGGTCCGGTACTCCTGGAACTGCGCGGCGCATGGCAGAGCGTGCCGGCATGGGGAACCCTGGTCGTCTACCACCTGGCCACCGCCCTCGCGTTGGCGGGTGTCTACGTGGTGGCGGCCGAGTCGGGGCGGAATCTTCCGGGCCGGCTGTCGTGGCTTCCGTGGGCGCTCACCTGCATCGGCACGGCTGCTCTGATCGCCACCGGCGGCTGGTCGGGGCTCGTCCAGGTCCTGCTGCTGCGCTGGCCCCACCTCCCGCTGGGCTGAGCTCGGCGGGGTCGGCGTACCGTGGCGGCAGTACGAAGCCCCGCCGCGACACGCGCAGCGGGGCTTCATCCCATCGGTTCCATTGTGAACGTCTGCTCCTGGGTCGTCTTGTTCGGTTCCTAGCGCCGCAGCCACCAGAAGATGTCCGCGAGCAACGTGAGGAGACCGAGGAAGTCCTCGGAAGTCATTCCGACCTCCTTCGGCAAGGTTTCGAGGATCGTGAGCCACACCGCCCCACCCGTCCCCATTCCCGGTCACCCCGATCCCGCTGCAGATTCCGTGCCGACATGGACTTCCTGGGAACGACGGACCACGACGACGGTCGTGTCGTCCACCGCCTCGGCGGCCGCATGGGCCTTCACGCGCTCGAAGATCGATGCGAGCAATCGCCGCGGCTCGTGCTCCCGCTCGGCACGGAGCAGCGCGGCGAGGCGCTGGGGACCGAAGGGTTCGCCCTCGGAGTCCTCCTCGTCGATCACACCGTCGGAGTAGGCCACGAGCGTATCGCCAGGATCGAGGCGGATGGTCCCGGCGTGGTAGCCGGCGTCGGGATCGACACCCAGCACCGGACCGCCGCGGGTCAGGGGTTCGCAGCGTTCGCGTCGGGATCGGATCCACAGCGGGGGTTCGATGCCCGCCACGCAGTACTCCACGACGCCCGTCCGTGGATCGATCAACGCGCAGAACAGGGCGATGAAGTTTCCGACCGAGGTCATTCCGTGGACGTGCCGGTTCACGTGCGCGATCGCGTCGGAAAGGGGGAGGCCGGGTCGCACGGTCTCGCGGACGGCCGTCCGGACTCCGCTCGTGAGGAGGCTGGCCGGAATCCCCTTGCCGGAGGCATCGGCGACGACGACCACGACCCCGCCATCGGACAGGGTGAAGTGATCGTGCAGATCGCCACCGACCGACCGGCTGCTGACGGTCCGGCCGCACACCGTGATCGAGTCGCCCAGGATCGGTGCCTGGGGCAGCAACTGTTGCTGGATCTTCTGGGCGAGTTGCAGTTCCGTCCGCACACGCTCGCGCGCGAGGTCCTCCTCGTGCAGACGGGCGTTCTGCAGCGCCGCCGCGGCCTGGCGGCACAGCGAGTCGACGTGGTAGAGGTGCAGGGCACCGTACGCGCGGCCGTCGTTCCGCGGGCCGAGCACCAGCAGGGCGACCGTCTCGCCCGAGGACACCAGCGGTGCGACCACGTGCGCGTCGGCGCGTCGGATCCAGGCCCGGGTGGAGGGGCCGAACCGATGGTCTTCGGTTGCGCGATCTGGCGGCAGGACGAGAACTTCACGCGATCCGCAGAGAAGTCGCGCGAGCGACGATTCGTCGCCCAGCTGCAGGGCCGTCGCCAGCTCCCCGTCGAGTCCGTGGGGCACCCATCGGCTCCCGTGCGGCTCGAGGATCCGCGCCTGGCGCGTGTCCACCAGCTGGCGGACGCCACCGAGGAAGTCCTCGATCACCGCCTCGGGTTCGCGCGACTCCGACAGGGTGCGGCCGAGCTCGTCGGCCACCCGGCGGATCCGTCGTTGCTCGGGGTACAGGACGCGATCGATCCCGCCGGCCAGAGCACGAACGGGAGCTCGTGTCAGCGTGAACAGGGCGACCAGCCCCACGATCACCAGGAGGTAGACCGCCGGACGCGCCGACGGATCCAGGCGCGGCCCCACGATGCCGGCCGTGACCCAGGCGCCCAGCGCGACCGGCAGGCCCAGGAACGCGGCGACGAGCGCCTGTCGGGTCAGATGGGCCAGATCGATCACACCGCTGCGGAGCAGGGCCAACGAGAAGCTCGCCGGCACGAGCGGCAGGGCGAGCACCGCGAGCTCGTCGAGCGGCCAGGCGTGGGTGGGGTCGAGCAGTCGGGCCAGGGCCGCGATCGTGAGTGGCAGCACACCCAACCCGAGTCCCAGTGCGGCCAGGCGTAGCTTCGATCCGCGCACCCAGGTCTCGCGGCGCTGGATCTTGCGGACGAACACCGCGATCCCCGCGAGTACGTACCCGACGAACAGAAGTGTGGTGGCGGTCAGGAGCCAGGGCTCGACCGCGCGTGCCGCCGGGCTGGCCGGAGCCAGCGACGACGCGACGTGGACGGGCAGCAGGACCACCGCCGGCACCAGCACCCAGCGCTGCCGCGCGTATCCCGCCTCCCGGCTCGCGACCCCTTCGGGGAAGATCAACAGGAAACGCAGCAGGAAGGCCGCCAGCAGCGCCTGCATCCCGTCTCGCAGCCCGGTGACCAGTCGGATCCAGTGGCGGTCGGGGAGGCTGGGCAGGTCGAGGAAGGGAAAGGCCAGCAACACGCACAGCACGTAGAACGTGCGGCCGAGCTCGTCGTCGCGGCGGAGGTAGGTGACGAAGCCCAGGAACAGGAAGCAGATCGCGCTGAGGCGCATGGAGAGCGTGAGGACCTGGCTCTCCATCGGGCGTCGGCTGAGCTCGATGTCGAGGACCAGGGGACGGTCGTTCCGCAGCAGTGTCAGACGGAGCTCGTCGCCGGCGTGCTGGCCGACCAGGGAGGCTCGGACGTCGGCGTAACTGGCGACCCGTTCCCGCCCGAGGGCGATCACCCGATCGCCGACCTCGACGCCGGCCCGGGCGGCCGGCCCGTCGGGTTCGACGACCATGACGGTGGTCTGACGGAGCTTCCAGCCGAGGTCGGGACGCCGGAGCATCTCGAGACCACCGGGGATCTCGAGGACCAGGAGCAGGGGCACGACGGCGAGCAACAGACGTCGCCCGAGTCGGCCGGGGGACCGGTCCACTCCACCCTCCCGTTCTGGAGTCGTCCGCACTCTGACCGATGTCCCGCGCGGCCGTCAAGCGCGGTCGAGGCGAGACGTCACCGGGCGAGGACCATGCGGCGCGTCACCACCTGCCCCTCGAACTCCAGGCGCGTGAAGTAGAGTCCCGAGGCGACCGGACGTCCGGTGCGATCGGTGCCGTCCCACATCACCTCGTCGCGACCTGCCGCGTGCACCGACTCGACGAGGTTGCGTACGATCCGCCCACGCGCGTCGTAGACCCGCAGGGAGACGTGACCCTCGCGCGGGATCGCGTAGGCGACCAGGGTGCGCGGGTTGAACGGGTTGGGAACGGGGCGTCCGAGCCACGCGCGGTCGTTCGCCAGGACGGCCGGGACGTCGGGCTCGTCGATGCCGACCGACGTGGACAGCCCCGCCTGATCGACGATCGTTCCGGCCAGGGCACGTGTGATCGCGTGCCCCAGCGTGGGGTCGAGCTGTTGGTAGGTGTCGGTGGAGCGGTGGTAGTCGCCGTAGGCCGCCCAGTCCTCCTCGATGGCCAGCAGGGCGGGGATCCCCGCCTGGAGGAACGGGATGTGATCGCTGCCGAAGGGATTGAAGCTGAAGCTCCACTCCAGTCCACCCAGGGCGACCACGTTGTCACGCAGCGACGTCATCAGGGGCTCCGAGGCCTGGTTCGCTTCGATCAACACGCCGAAGTCGTCCTGCCAGGCCGAGACCATGTCCATGGTCAGGGCGGCGGTCACGGTCCATCCGTTGGCCGCGAGCTGGTCGACGTAGGCCTGACTACCGTACAGTCCCTGTTCCTCGCCTCCGAAACAGACGAAGTGCACGCTGCGCTCGGGGACGGCGTCGGCGAAGACCTCGGCCAGGTGCAGGACCGCCGCCGTCCCGCTGGCATTGTCCTCGGCGCCGGGCGCGAGCTGGGTCGGGATCTCGCTGGTCGCGTCGTAGTGCGCACCCACGACCACGACCTCGTCGGGGAGTCCGGCGCCCTCGCGGATCGCGATCAGGTTCTGTGTCGTCCATCCCGGCATGGGCACCGTCTGGGAGACGACGGAGTACCCCGCGGACTCGAAGCCCGTGGTGAGCCAGGCGACGGCATCGTCGACGCCGCCGGCCTGGCCCTCGCTGTAGGTGTAGCGGGTGGTGATCGTGCCCGACCGCCCACTGGCGTCCAACGGTAGGTCTCCCGAGAGCTTGCGGACGATCTCGGAGTAGCGCGCGAGATCGACTTCGTCGATCAGCGCGGTCTTGGCGGCGGAGTCGACACGGCGGGGCAGATTGGCCACCCCGTCGCGGGGACGCGGTGGTGGCGTGAGCCACGTCAGGCGTTCGAAGTGGTGGGAGAGATGGGAGTGCCCCGCGGGGTCGTCGAGGGCGACGATCCGATGACCGCTCCATCGCGCGAGGGTCCGCAGATCGTCGTCGGCATGGACGGCGGACTCGCGCACGACGTACAACTGTTCGCCGTCGGGGGCACGGAGCGTCCGGGCCGACGCGGGCAGGGCTGGCGTGGCGCCGGGTGCCGGCACCCACACGGTCCTGTCGCCCAGGATCCGGACCTGCACCTCGGCCTCGGACGGACGCGGTGTGCCGGAATCGACCAGATGGACGACGGGGCCGGCCATCGCGGTGGTGGCGCCCAGCAGCGCGACGGCGCACAGCAGCAATCGGAGTCTCGGCATGGATCCACTTCCGTCGGGAAACGCTCTCTCACAAAAGTACCACCACCGACGGGGCCCGGGAAAGGGTCGTGGCGAGATCCCGACCCCTCGGTCCACGGTGGCGGCGGGGGCCCGATGGTTCGCGGCGGCAGCCGTCGTGGTCCTCGGGGCGTGCGCCTCGACCCCGCGGTCGGAGCGCGTCGGCGCCACGGTGGAGGTCTCGCCGGACTTCGGGCGCGTGCTCGAGGCGACCCTTGCCGTGGCCCCCACCGTCCCAGGTCCCACGACCGCAACCCTGCACGGGGACCTGCGGCGCGTGGCCCTCGAACTCCACGATCATCTGTACGCAGGATTGCCCGCCACTCGGTTGGTCGGCCCCGACAGCGTCGGAGCCCGGTTGGAGACCGGGGACGTCGGCCTGAGGCCGCTCGTCCGGCGACTGGCCCTGGGCGACCGGCTGCTGCCGGCCGATGGCGAACCCCTGCGACGTGCGCTCGGGCAGCGGTACGTCCTGCTGACCTGGATCGCGGAGACGGTCGTCACCGGATCGGAGCGGCCGCGCACCGACCTCGACGTCTCGGACTTCAACACGGACCAGGGACTGGCCTCCTATCGGCGCATCGAGGGTGCCCTGCACGGGGCCGTCGTCGATCTCGAGCGCGCCGAGGTGTTGTGGCGTGCCCGCGAGCCCTACCGCGGACGTCCCGTCTTCGACGACGCTCCCTTCGGTACGGAACTCGATCGTCTTCGGGCATCGGCGGCGACCACGCTCGCGATGACCCTGGAGAGTTCGTGACCATTCCCGCGTGGACGCCCAACTCGTTGTCAGGACGTCCGATTGACCGCCGCGCGGGCCGTTGCTAGCCTACCCGTTCTCCCGACCGGCCCCGCCGGTCCCCCGACCCGTGGCGGCCCCGTGGCCAGCCTTCCGCCCGCACCGAGCGCGAAGCCCCGCGCCGAGGACGACGATGGACAAGCAGTACGATCCCACCGGACTCGAGGAGAAGTGGTATCCGCAGTGGGAAGAGGCCGGCCTGTTCACGCCGCCCGAGGACCTCGAGCCCACCGAGGACGCCCCGGCCTTCGTGATCACGCTGCCGCCGCCGAACGTCACGGGCATCCTGCACATCGGTCACTGCCTCGGTGCCGGCATCATGGACGCGCTCGTGCGCTACTACCGCATGTGCGGACGGCCGACGCTGTTCGTCCCCGGCACCGACCACGCCAGCATCGCCACCGAGAACAAGGTCGTCGCCCAGTTGCGCAGCGAAGGCATCGACGCGCGCGACCTCGACCGCGACGCCTTCCTCGAGCGCGCCTGGAAGTGGGCCGACGATCACCACGACGTGATCGTCTCGCAGTTCAAGCGCTACGGCGTGAGCCTCGACTGGACACGCGAAGCCTTCACCATGGACGAGCAGCGCACGCGCGCGGTGCTCACGGCCTTCGTGAAGCTGTACGAGAAGGGCCTGGTCTTCCGCGGCGACTACATGACGAACTGGTCGGTCGCCCAGCAGAGCGCCGTGAGTGACGAAGAGGTCGTGCACAAGGAGGTGAACGGCAAGCTCTGGCACTTCCGCTATCCGCTGAAGGAGACCGGCTACCTGGTCGTGGCGACCACCCGCCCCGAGACCATGCTCGGCGACACCGCGGTGGCGGTGAACCCCGACGCCGAGAAGACCGCGTGGTTGAAGGGCCAGACGGTGATCCTGCCGCTCGTCGGGCGCGAGATGCCGGTGATCGAGGACGACCACGTCGATCCCGAGTTCGGCACCGGCTGCGTGAAGGTCACGCCCGCGCACGACCCCAACGACTACGAGATGGGCAAGCGGCACGACCTGGACTTCGTGAACATCCTGGATCCCGACGGGACGATCAGCGACGCCGCCCCCGAGGCCTACCGCGGCCTCGACCGCTTCGAGGCGCGCAAGAAGGTCGTGGCCGACATGGAGGCCGAAGGCCTGCTCGAGAAGATCGAGGACCACACGCACATGGTCGGCTACCACGACCGCAGCGACACGGTGATCGAGCCCTACATCTCGAAGCAGTGGTTCCTGAAGATGGACGACCTCGCGAAGCCCGCGATCGAAGCGGTGGAGAAGGGCGAGATCACCATCTTCCCCGATCGCTGGCAGGGCGTGTACTTCCACTGGATGCGCAACATCCGCGACTGGTGCATCAGCCGACAGTTGCGCTGGGGGCACCGGATTCCCTTCTACGAGTGCGCCGACTGCGGCCACGAGATGGTGCAGGTCGACGCGCCCACGCGGTGCGCCGAGTGCGGCAGCGAGTCGCTCGAGCAGGACGAAGACGTCCTCGACACCTGGTTCAGTTCGTGGCTGTGGACCTTCAGTCCGCTGGGCTGGCCCGAGAAGACCGACGACCTGCGGAAGTTCCACCCCACGAGCGTGCTCGTGACCGGATCGGACATCATCTTCTTCTGGGTCGCGCGCATGATCATGGCCAGCTACGAGTTCCTCGACGAGCCACCCTTCGAAGAGGTGCTCTTCCACGGCATCGTGCGCGACGAGAAGGGACGAAAGCTCAGCAAGAGTCTGGGCAACAGTCCCGACCCGATCGAACTCATGGACGAGTACGGTGCCGACGCGCTGCGCTTCGTGCTGGTGATGCTCACGCCGACGGGCTCGGACATCAACTTCAGCGACGGGACCTGCGAGACGGGCCGGAACTTCTGCACGAAGATCTGGAACGCCACGCGGCTGCTGTTCGGGCACCTCGACGAGTCCGACCTGCAGTTCGGCGAGGCGCAGGTGGAGCGCATGGAGCGCGACCTGGCCCCGCTCGAGCCCGACGACGACTTCGACGCCGACGCGTGGTTGCGGGCGATCCACTACGCCACCTTCGGCGGCGACGCTCCGCCGACCGGAGAGCTGGCGCCGGTCGAGCTCGAGGATCGCTGGATGCTGCACCGTCTGGCCGTGGCCGCGCAGAGCGTGGAACGCAGCATGGAGGCGCGACGACTGAACGATGCCGCCTACGCGGGCTACGACTGTTTCTGGCACGAGTACTGTGACTGGTACCTCGAGGCGATCAAGCCGCGCCTGCGCGGCGAGAGTCCGCGCGAACGCAACACGGCGCTGGTGGTGGCGCTGACGGTGCACGCGCTGCTGCTCCGTCTGTTGCATCCGTTCCTGCCGTACATCACCGAGGAGCTGTGGCACGCCCATCCGGCGACGGCGGGCTTCGTGGTGGCCGCGCCCATGCCCCGCTTCGTGGGCGACCCGCCCCTGGCCGCCGATGCGGTGCGCTTCGACCGCGTGCGCGAACTCGTGGGTGCGATCCGCAACCTGCGGGGTGAGCTCGGGGTCCCGCCGGGAAAGCGCGGACGTGCGCTGCTCCGTGGCGAGGGCGAGGTCGCACGCGGCGTCGAGCCGCTGGGGGGTCCGATCGCGCTTCTCGCGAAGCTCGAGAGCGTGGAGATGCTACCGATGGGCGAGGAGGCACCGGCGCAGTCGGTGTCGGCCGTGGTGGGCGACCTCGAGGTCTTCCTGCCACTCGAGGGACTGGTCGATCTCGAGGAGGAGCGCAAGCGTCTCGCCAAGGAACGCGATGGTGTGGCCCGGCGTTTGAACGGGGTCCGGGGCAAGCTGTCGAACGAGAAGTTCGTGAGCAAGGCGCCGGCCGAGGTGGTGGAGCGTGAGCGTGCGCTCGAAGCCAGCCTGGCCGACACCCTGACGAAGCTCGACGAGCGGATCGCCGCTCTGCAGGACTGAGCGGCACCGTCGGTCGACGGGGCAGGAGGGGTCATGAGCGAGGGCGACGTCCGCGACTACCGGAGCCTGGGAGAGATCCTCCGCGACGCTCGCGAGAAGAAGGGCTGGTCGGTCGAAGAGCTCCACGATCGCACCCGGATCGCACCGCGTATGCTCCAGGCGCTGGAGTCCGACGACTTCGACCAGTTCGACAGCCCGGTCTATGCCCGCGGATTCGTGCGGCAACTCGCCGGGGTCCTCGATCTCGATCCGGACTGGTTGCTCACCAAACTCGGACTGCCCGAGCGCCCGCCCCAGCCGATCGAACCGGACGAGGCCGCCACGCAGGAGTTCACACCGGTGACGCCGCCCACGGCACCTCCGGTGTCCGAGAGGGGCCCGGTGTGGGAGGTCGAGTCGGTCCGGGTCCGCCGTATTGCGCCCGAGAGCAGTGGCGGTGGCCGTGCGCGGTGGATCACGCTCGCTGTGGCCACGGCGGTGATCGTCGGCGCGGTGGTCGTGTGGACCCTCCTGCCGGTCGACGATGGTCTCGGGCCCGATGCCGAGCGCCCGGAGACCCGGGTGGCGGAATCGCCCGCCCCACGGACGTCCGTCCCGCCGGCGGAGACGCCCGGGGAGCAGGCGCCGGCCGGGGAAGTGGAGGATGCCGCCGAGGGATCCCCGGAGGGCGGTGACGTCGCGATCCCGCCCGAGCCGGCGGACGACGACCCGATCACCGAGGAGACACCTCCGGTCGACCGACTCGAGTGGCACCCCAGCACCGCGCCGGCGCCGGTGGACGAGCGAACGGCGGAGCGGAGCACCGCGGGGACCGAGGACGCCGACATCGACGAGACGGCCGACGAGACGGTCGAGGACGAAGGTGAGAGGGCGCCGGCGCGCGCAGACATGACCTCGACGCCCGCACGCCGCGACGAGGTCGTGGAGTCCACGGAGCCGAACGGGGGGCTTCCGAGTGTGGTGCGCGGTCAGCCCGAGGCCGACGTGCCCGTCATGCGGCTCGTGATCACCGCACGGGAGCGGGTCGAGGTGGACGTCGAGCTCGCTAGGGGCCAGCGCGAACGCCGAGTCCTGGAAGCCGGTGAGGTCTGGAGGCTGACCGGCACCGACCACTTCCTGATCCGCGCGAGCGATCCCGATGCCGCCGACTTCGAGCTCGACGGCATCGTGCGCGAACCACCGCCGCGTTGGACCGGGGCGGAGTGGTTCCTCCGGAGCGAACCGGCCGACCCCGAATGACTGGTCGCGATCAGTGGATCCCGTGCATCCACCGGCGAAGCAGGGGCACCAGCACCAGCAGTGCCGCAGCGGCTCCGAGGATCACGTAGAGTCCCCACACCTGGTAGGCGTCGGTGTACGCGGCCAGCGACTCCAAGGGCGTGGCGCCGGCGACGGCTTCTTCGCCACCTGCGGTCAGCTTTCCGATCTCACCGGCGATCTTGTTCGCGAGTGCGATCGACAGGAACCATGCACCCATGACGAAGCCCACGATCTTGCCGGGCGAGAGCTTGCTGATCATCGAGAGTCCGACCGGTGACAGGCTCAGCTCGCCGGTGGTGTGCAGCAGGTAGAGACCGAACAGGAACAGCACCGGCACCAGACCCTGCTCGTCGGCGAAGAACTTCGCCCCGATCAGGATCACACCGAAGCCCAGCCCGAGCTGCGCCAGGCCGAGCACGAACTTCATCGGAGTGGACGGCTCGGCGTTGGCCGTGCGCAGACGGAGCCACATCCACGAGAAGACCGGCGCCAGCAGCATGATGTACAGCGGGTTCAGGCTCTGGAAGACCGAGGCCGGGATTTCGCCGCCGAAGACGTTGCGGTCGACGTTGCGCTCGGTGAACAGTGTGAGCGAGCCTCCGGCCTGCTCGAACAAGGCCCAGAACATGGCGTGGAAGAAGAAGAGCACCACGACCACGAGCAGGCGGTCGCCCTGCTGGCGGTGGGTGAGCACGGGCGCGCTCGCCACGACGTCGGCCCCGGCGGCGGACGTCTCCGGCTGCGACGAGGCGATCGGCTGGTCGCCCTTCGCGCGGAGACGCAGGGCCTCGAAGACCAGGTAGGCCACGATGCCCAGTGCGATGATCAGCAGCAGGGTCGACATGAGCTGGTCGAGGCTCAGGAGGGCCGCACAGATCGGCAGCATGAGCAGGGTGCCGCCCCACACCAGGACGTTCGGGCTCAAGGGGCCCAGGGCCGGGCGCCGCGCGGCGACGGGGTCGGGCTCGAGACCGGAGGATCCGAAGACCTTCTTCCCGACCGTCCAGAACACGATCAGGCCGAGGCCCATGCCGATGCCGGCCAGACCGAATCCGTAGTGCCAGCCGATGTTCTCGCCGACGTATCCGCAGGTCAGCGACGACAGGAAGGCCCCGATGTTCACGCCCATGTAGAAGATCGTGTAGGCGCCGTCCTTGCGTGGGTCGTCGGTCGTGTAGAAGGTGCCGAGATAGCTGCTGATGTTCGGCTTGAAGTAGCCGTTGCCGATGATGATCAGGGCGAGAGAACCCGCGAACAGTGCCATGTTCCCCTCGAAGAGCATGCCCTCGAGGGCCAGGGCGAAGTGCCCGAGCATCATGATGATCCCGCCCACCAGGATCGCCTTGCGGAAACCGAACACCCGGTCGGCGATCAGGCCGCCGACGACGGGGAACAGGTAGACCATCGAGGTGTAGGAGCCGTAGATCCCCAGGGCCCGGGCGTCGGCGGCCGCTCCCATGTCGACGAAGAGGACCTTCACCATGTACAGGGTGAGTAGCGCGCGCATCCCGTAGTAGCTGAAGCGCTCCCACATCTCCGCTCCGAAGAGCACGAAGAGGGCGCCCGGGTGGGTCTTGCGATTGGTCGCGATGACCACGGGCACCCAGATCAACACGAAGATCCATCCGAAGAGCAGGATGTACTCGGTGATGTTCATGGCGGGTCCTGGGTTCGTGCGGAAGGGGGCGGCCGGAGTCACGGCGTCTCCGGCCCGCGGAGGTCAACCTCGGCATTGAACGGGACTTGGGGTCGCGCCGCAAGGGAAGGTCACGTCTGCGGAATCTTGCCACGACCCCCGACCGGGAATAGTGTGAACGGTCCCTCGGACTCGCGACGCGGCAGCGCCGGATGGAGCCCATGAGCCAGTTCCGACTCCACAGCCCGTATCCGCCGACCGGCGACCAGCCCGAGGCGATCCGTGAGCTCGTCGACGGCCTGAACACCGGTCGCCGCGACCAGGTCCTGCTGGGCGTGACCGGCAGCGGCAAGACCTTCACCATGGCGAACGTGATCGCCCAGTGGGGGCGTCCGACCCTGGTCCTGAGCCACAACAAGACCCTGGCCGCCCAGCTCTACGGCGAGCTGCGGGGCTTCTTCCCGGACAACGCGGTCGAGTACTTCATCAGCTACTACGACTACTACCAGCCCGAGGCCTTCATCCCCAGCACCAACACCTACATCGAGAAGGACGCGAGCATCAACGACGAGATCGAACGCCTGCGGCTGCGGGCCACGGCTTCGTTGCTGTCGCGTTCCGACGTCATCGTGGTGGCCAGCGTGAGCTGCATCTTCGGCCTGGGCAATCCCGAGAACATCCGTCGTCAGGTGTTGGGGATCCACGTGGGCGAGGAGGTCGAGCGCGACGACCTGCTACGCCGTCTCGTGGACATCCAGTACGCCCGCAACGACGTCGCCTTCGAGCGCGGGACCTTCCGCGTGCGGGGCGACGTGGTCGAGATCAAGCCCGCCTACGCCGACGAGATCGTGCGCGTGGAGATGTTCGGCGACGAGATCGACGCCATCGCCCGCGTCGACCCGATCACCGGCGACGTGATCGGCCGGGTCGAGAGCGCGGCGATCTACCCGGCCACACACTTCATCACCGAGCGCAGCATGCTCGAGACCATCGGCACCGAGATCACCGCCGACCTCGAGTCGCGCCTGAGCGAGTTCGAGGCGAACAAGAAGCTGCTCGAGGCCCAACGGCTGGAGAGCCGCACCCGCTACGACATCGAGATGATCCAGGAGATGGGGTACTGCGCCGGTGTCGAGAACTACTCCCGGTACTTCGATCGTCGGAGTCCGGGCGACCGCCCCGCCTGTCTGCTCGACTACTTCCCCGAGGACTGGCTGATGATCATCGACGAGAGCCACGTCACGGTGCCGCAGGTCGGCGGAATGTTCAACGGCGACAGGTCGCGCAAGGAGACCCTGGTCGAGCACGGCTTCCGCCTTCCGAGCGCTCTCGACAACCGACCGCTCAAGTTCGACGAGTTCCTCACCATGCTCCCGAAAACGGTGTACGTGTCGGCCACGCCGAGCGGCTGGGAACTCGACCGGGCCGGCGGCGTGATCACCGAGCAGATCATCCGTCCGACCGGACTCATGGATCCGGCCCTGGAACTGCGTCCGGTCAAGGGCCAGATCGACGACCTGATGAACGAGATCAAGGGTGTGGTGACCAAGGGCCAACGCGTGCTCGTGACCACGTTGACCAAACGCATGGCCGAGGATCTGACCGACTACCTTCGCGAGGCCGGCGTGGCCGTGCAGTACCTGCACAGCGACATCGCTGCGCTCGATCGCGTGCAGATCCTGCGCGGACTGCGCCTGGGCGAGTTCGACGTGCTCGTCGGTATCAACCTGTTGCGCGAGGGCCTCGACCTGCCCGAGGTCGGCCTGGTCGCGATCCTGGATGCCGACAAGGAGGGCTTCCTGCGCAGCGAGACCAGCCTGATCCAGACCGCGGGCCGCGCGGCGCGCAACGTCGACGGACGCGTGATCCTCTACGCCGACAACGTCACCGGTTCGATGCAGCGGGCCATGGACGAGACCGAGCGTCGGCGCGAGAAACAGAGGCAGTACAACGAGGGGCACGGCATCGTTCCGCGGAGTATCGTGAAGAGTGTTGAGGACATCATGTCGATCACCTCGGCCGCCGACGGTGTGGGCGAGAACGCGCCGGCGGCACCGAAGCGTGGGCGCAGGGCGGAACCCGCGGAGTCCACCGATCCCGTCCTCGCGATCCTCGAGGGCCTGGACAGCCAGGGGCCGGCCGAGATCCTCGACCGCCTGCGCGATGAGATGTACCGCGCGGCGAAGGACCTCGACTTCGAGACCGCGGCCTCGTTGCGCGACCGCATCGAGGAGTTCGTGCTCGAACACGACCTGGAGGGCCCGTCGAGCGTGCAGGCCGAGCGCGAGCGCAAGAGCAACACCCGGCCGAAGGCCCGTCGGCCGAAGTCGAAGGCGAAGCGCCGATGAGATTCGATTCCGAGGCCCGTGACGCCGCGCTCCGTCTGCTGGAGTGGTCGCTGCACGAGGACCGCGCCCGGCACGACGTGACCAGTCTGCTGGCCGTCCCCGACGACGCCCGTGGTCGCTTCGTCGTGCGCAACCGAGCGGCCGGCGTGGTCGCAGGGATCGAGGCGGTGGCCCTGACCCTGGAACTGCTCGGTGCCGACGCGTCGGCGTCCGTCGTCGTCGAGGACGGAACCAGTCTGGCCGTGCCCACGGCCCTGGCCACGGTCGAAGGACGGAGGCTGGACGTGCTCGCCACCGAACGCACGTTCCTGAACCTGATCGGCGTGCTCTCGGGCACGGCCACGCTCACACGGCGCTTCGTCGACGCCGCCGGTCCGGGCTGCACGATCCTGGACACCCGCAAGACCTGGCCCGGATACCGCACACTGCAGAAGTACGCCGTGCGCTGTGGGGGCGGACGCAACCACCGTCCGCACCTCGCCGGTGGGATCCTGCTCAAGGACAATCATCGGCAGTACGGTCTCGATCTGCCGGCACTGGTGCGTCGGGCACGGGCCGGGCACGGAGGACTGGAGATCGTGGTGGAGGTCGACGGACTCGACGAACTGGACGAGGCGCTCGGACTCGACGTCGATCGGGTCCTGCTCGACAACTTCGATCCCGACGGCTTGGCCGAGGCCCGCCGGCTTCGTGATGCGCGGGCCCCGTCGATCGCCCTCGAGGTGTCCGGGGGCGTCGACCTCACCACCGTCGGTGCACTGGCCGCGGCGGGGGCGGACTATGCGAGCGTGGGCGCGTTGACCCACTCGGCGGCGGTGTTCGACGTCGGACTCGACGAACTCGCAGCGGAGGACGCGTCTTGAGACGGGACCTGGTGCCCAAAGCACTCGACACCGCGTGGCTCGGTCACGTCTTCGACGCGCACGACGAGATCGACAGCACGAATCGCCGGGCCTCCGACCTCGCTGCGGCCGACACCGCGCACGGCACGGTGGTGGTCGCCGGGCGACAGACCGCCGGGCGCGGTCGTCAGGGACGGGCGTGGATCGGTGTCGAGGGAGACCTCCTCGCGTCCTGTGTCCTGCGGCCGCCGACCGTCGGTCCGGACGTCGCTGCGCTCTCGCTGGTGGTCGCTCTCGACATCGCGGGCACGCTCCGCGACGACATCGGAATCGAGACCGTCGGGGTCAAGTGGCCCAACGACGTGTGGGTCGGATCGCGCAAGATCGCGGGCATCCTGCTCGAGGCTCGAAGCGATACGGCGCCGCGTGTCGTGGTCGGTTTCGGTGTGAACCTCCGGCGCCCCGCGATCCGCGACGAGGCGCTCGAAGGGCGCGCCACGTCGGTCGAGGAGGCACGGCCGGATCGACGGCCACCGTCGCCCGCCGAGTTCCTCGCGTGCGCCTTGCCGCGTCTCGAGCGCGGGATCGACGACTTCGTCGCCGCGGGATTCACTCGGCGTGGCGCCGAGTGGGACGCTCTCGACGTACTGCGAGGCCGGATCGTGGAGTACCATCGCGAGGGTCGGCGCGCGAGGGCCGAGGCCGTGGGTCTGGCGCCCGACGGGTCGCTGCGCGTGGTCCACGGCGACGGGCGTGTCGAGCAGTTGTACGGAGGCGAGGTGCACGTGATGGGGTTCGGGGTATGAAGTGGCTCGCCCTCGACATCGGGAACTCGAAGGTCGCTGCGGGCTTGGTCGAGCGGACCACGGTGATCGACGAGATCGCGGTCCTCGACCCCGATGCCGGTGTGGAGTCACAGATGGCGGCGATCTTCGATCCGGTGATCGAGGCCATCGGCCGCCACGATGCGGTGGGCGTGGTCGTATCGTCGGTCGTGCCCCACGTTCTCGAACTCTTCGAACACCTGTGGTGGGGACGACGCCCCGAGCGCGAGCTGCACAGTCTCGTGGTGACCCACGAAGCAGCACTGCCCTACGTGCTCGACGTGGACCGGCCCGAGACCGTGGGGGCCGACCGCCTGTGCAACGTCGCCGCCGCGGTGGCACTCGGGTTCCACGACGCCATCCTCGTGGATCTGGGCACGGCGAACACCTTCGACCTCCTCCGCGACGGATGGTTCGTGGGGGGGCTGATCGGTCCCGGTGCCGAGCGCTCGCACCGCGCGCTGGTCGAGGCCGGTGTGCAGTTGCCCGACGTCGCGTTCGCCCACCCGCGATCGCTGGTGGGTCGCGACACCGCCCGTGCCATGCAGGCGGGGAGCTTCCACCAGGCGGTGGGGGCGGTCGCCCACGTGATCCGACGCCTGCGCGTGGATCGTCCGGACCGGCCGACGCTCCTGGCCGGCGGTCTGGCCGAGACGATCGGCCCCGAGCTTCCCTTCGAAGTGTTGTACGTTCCTCACATGACCCTCATCGGGGCCGCGCGCATCGCCGAGGAGAACCACGGGGGACACCGCTCATGACCGACCTCACCCGAAGCGAATGATCGATCCCGGACGAAGCGTCGCCGATCTGCGAGACCGGTTGCACGATCTCGGGGGCCGCGACGCGCACGTGGGTCGGTTGCTGCGCGCGTGGCTCGGCGGACGTGGACTCGACACGGCCGCCGAACGGCGCGGGCGGGGTCGCGCGCCACGGTGGCCGCGGTCCCTGGGAGCAGTGCTCCCCGAGGTGCAGCGATCGCTCGACGCGATGCTCTCGGAGGTCGCTCGGGCCGACGCCGGCGACGGATCGAGACGGCGCGTCCTCCGGCTCCGCTCGGGGCGGACGATCGAGTCGGTCGACCTTCCCCGCGACGGTCTCTGCGTCTCGACGCAGGTCGGCTGCGCGGTGGGCTGCCGTTTCTGCAAGACCGGCGAGGACGGACTGCTCCGACAACTGTCGGCGCTCGAGATCCTCGCCCAGGTCGTCCGGGCCCGCCGTGAGCGACCGGTACGGCGCGTGGTCTTCATGGGGATGGGCGAGCCGGCCCACAACCTCGATGCGGTGCTCGACGCGATCGACTCGCTCGGCACCGATGGCGGCGTGGGACACAAGAATCTGGCCTTCTCCACGGTGGGCGATCCGGCGGTCTTCGAGCGTCTCGCTGCTGGCCGCGTCCGGCCGGCCCTCTCGCTGTCGCTGCACGCGCTCGACCGCGAGGCCCGGGAGCGCATGCTGCCCCGGGCACCCGCTGCCGACCCGTCCGGATTGCTCGACGCGGCGCTCGACTACGCCGATCGTGTGGCCCACCCGCTCCAGGTGCAGTGGACACTCCTCGCCGGTTTCAACGACGACGACGCCCAGGCCGACCGCCTGGCCGCCGCGCTCCGGGATCGGCGGGCGATCGTGAACTACATCCCCTTCAACGACGTCGAAGGAAGTGGTTTCCGACGCCCCTCCGTCGACCGGTGCGTGGACCTCGTGCGCCGGCTGCGCCGGGCGGGCATCGTCGCGACGCTGCGGTTCTCCGCCGCGGTCGAGGTCGACGGGGGGTGCGGGCAGCTCCGTTCCCGGGTCGCCACACGGGGCCTCGGCCGTCTGCCGTACTGACAGAGTGCTCACGCGGCGCGATCTGTCAGATCGACCGGTGGACTCGTCAGGAGCGTGGCAGCTGGCAGACACGCAACGGCCATGGATCCTCCAACGCATTCCAGGTCAACCGATTGCGTGGTCCTCTGCAAGTGGCACGAGATATGGATCGCCGTGTGCTGGAGCGCTCGGGGGCGGCTTCGCTCCCCGGGATCACCAACAACGCCGAATCGCGGCCGACTCCGGCCGCAACCAAAGGAGGATGGACCATGACCGCTCTCACACGGTACCGCCCGCGGACGGGTCTGGACATCCTGCGACAGGACCCGTTCTTCACGCGGCTCTTCGGCGAGTGGGCGCCCGACGAACTGGATCAGGACACCCAGCAGTGGATGCCTTCGCTCGACCTCGTCGAGCACGAGGACACCTACGAGATCCGCGTCGACGTACCGGGCATCGACCCGAAGGACATCGAGGTCATGCTGCAGAACGACGTGCTGATCATCCGCGGCGAACGCCACGGGTCGAGCGAGAAGGAGACCGAAGAGGGAAAGGTCCTGCGACGCGAGAGCTGGAACGGCCGTTTCGAACGTTCGATCCGACTCCCCGGCGGAGTGAATGCCGCCAAGGTCAAGGCCAAGGGAAGGGACGGCGTGCTGCAGGTGACGCTGCCCAAGGCCGAGGAATCGATCGGTCGCCGGATCTCGATCGAGTCCTGACCCACGGTCACGCCCGATCCGATCGCGGGGCAGGGGGAGCGCCTCCTGCCCCGCTGCTCGGACCGTACGCCGGATCCCTCCGCGACGAGCGCGGCCGCGACGAGCAGGATCCGGCTCCGCCATGGGTCGTGGCGCCGGTGGAACCCCGGGTCCAGACCTCGGGAGGTGCCCGACATCACCTTTTCGCTAGTGCAATCGGTTCCCGCGCGCGGTTTTACTTGAAATCGTAGTTCCCCGAAGGATGGACCGGCATGGCACGATTCGAGCGGATCCTGCATCCGACCGACTTCTCGGAGAACGGACGGGCGGCGCTGCCGCTGCTCGCCGACGTGTGCGCCATGTCGACGGTCGAGGGTGGTCCCGAGGTCCACGTGATCCACGTGCTCGAGCCGATCATTTCGACGACCGACTTCACGTGGTCCGGGCTGAGTCACAACGAACTCGAGGCCAAACGCCTGACGGCGGCGCGCGAAGCGCTCGACGAGTTCGTGGGTGAGTTCGAACTCCGGGCACGTGAGGTGATCGTCGACGTGATCCGGGGGAAGAGTCACGAGGCGATCGATCAGTACGCCGAGAAGCACGAGATCGATCTCATCGTGATGGCCACCCACGGTCACACCGGCCTCAGCCACCTGCTGCTCGGCAGCACCGCCGAGCTCGTGGTCCGGACCGCCCGCTGCCCCGTGCTCACGGTCAAGGGAATCACCGAACCGGCCGAGTGAGCCGACCCGTTCCGACGACGACCCAGGAGGATGTCACCGTGGACCCGGCACCCGTTCTCGTTCGCGACATCATGGTCACCGACGTCCAGGTCTGCGGCCCCGACGACACGCTGCGCGACGCCCTGGACATCATGCTCGAGCAGGGCCTGACCACCCTTCCGGTCGTCGACCCCGCTCAGAACTGTGTGGGCGTCATCGCCGCGGTCGACCTCCTCGCCCCGAGCGACGAGATGGAGGAGGAGCTGCGCGTCCTCACCGGACAGAGCAACGACGAGAACGGCTATCTGCCCGAGACGGTGCAGACACGGGGGCTGGCCTCGCAGATGGTCGAGGACTTCATGTCGTCGCGGGTGGTGGCGGTCGCGCCGGACACCGAGCTGCACAAGGCGGCCGGGATCATGCTCAAGAACCAGATTCATCATCTGGTGGTGATCGACGCCCAGGACAAGCTGATCGGCATCCTGTCGACGATGGACATCCTCGAGGTGTACGCCAACGAGGGTGAGGTCGCCGAGGCCTAGCGCCCCGGACGTCTCCGGCGCGCCGATCCGTCAACATCTGGTCGAATCGTCACTTGGACCGATTCCTGGCAGTCGAGATTCCCGGTTGCCAACCCCCCGGGTCCTGCCTATATTGCGCGCCGTTGGCAGACGAGATCCCTGTCTGCTGAATACCGATTTCAATTCTTCGGGGATCGACGGCGGGCTCCGGCCCCCTTCGAACCGAACCAGTGCCTGCCCGGGCCACGCCCGGGAAACGCCTGCCCGGGGAACGTCCCGGTCAAGAGGAGGAGTCCACCGATGGCGAACAAGATCCGTCCGCTGGGCGATCGCGTCGTCGTCCAGGCGATGACCCAGGAGAAGAGCAAGAGCGGCATCATCATCCCCGACACGGCCAAGGAAAAGCCGCAGCAGGGGAAGGTCGTCGCCGTCGGTCCGGGTCGCCTGAGCGAGTCCGGCGACCGTCTGGAGCCGGAAGTCAAGGAAGGCGACGTCGTGCTCTTCGGCAAGTACAGCGGCACCGAGATCGAGGTCGACTCGGACGCGCTGCTGATCCTGCGCGAATCCGACATCCTGGCGGTTCTGTAGTCCACGGACCGCGTTCGTCCGAGCCCGGACACAATCGTCTCTTCGCAGAACCAATCAGAACCGGAAAACCCACGAGGAGTGGATCCCGATGGCCAAGATGATCGCTTTCGACGCGCACGCTCGCGACGAGCTGAAGAAGGGCGTCGACGCTCTCACCAACGCCGTGAAGGTGACCCTGGGTCCCCGCGGCCGGAACGTGATCCTCGACAAGAAGTTCGGTAGCCCGACGGTGACCAACGACGGCGTGACCATCGCCAAGGAGATCGAACTCAGCGACCCGTACCAGAACATGGGTGCGCAGCTGGTCAAGGAAGTCGCCACCAAGACGCAGGACGTGGCCGGTGACGGCACCACGACCGCGACCGTGCTCGCGCAGATCATGATCAAGGAAGGTCTGCGTCAGATCACCGCCGGCGCGAACCCCATGTTCGTCAAGCGCGGTATCCACAAGGCGGTCGACGCCGTCGTGGAGCACGTGAAGAAGCAGAGCAAGAACGTGAAGGACCGCGACCAGATCGCACAGGTCGCCACCATCAGCGCGAACAACGACGACGAGATCGGCAACATCATCGCCGACTCCATGGAAGCCGTGGGCAAGGACGGCGTGATCACGGTCGAAGAAGCCAAGAGCATGGAGACGACCTACGAGGTCAAGGAAGGCATGCAGTTCGATCGCGGTTACCTGTCGCCGTACTTCGTGACCGACAGCGAGCGCATGGAGGTCGTCCTCGACAGCCCGTACATCCTGATCCACGACAAGAAGATCAGCAGCATGAAGGACCTGCTGCCGGTGCTCGAGAAGGTCGCCCAGGCGGGTGCACCGCTCGTGATCGTGTCCGAGGACATCGAGGGCGAGGCCTTGGCCACGCTCGTGGTGAACAAGCTGCGCGGCACGCTGCAGATCGCGGCCGTGAAGGCTCCGGGCTTCGGTGATCGTCGCAAGGCGATGCTCGAGGACCTGGCGGTCCTCACCGGTGGTCGCGTCATGAGCGAAGACGCGGGCCTGAAGCTCGAGAACACGACGATGCAGGACCTGGGTCGTGCCCGCCGCATCACCATCGACAAGGACAACACCACCGTCGTCGAGGGCAGCGGCAAGAAGGCCGACATCAAGGCCCGCGAGGCGCAGATCCGCCAGCAGATCGAGAAGACCACCAGCGACTACGATCGCGAGAAGCTCCAGGAGCGTCTGGCGAAGCTGGCCGGTGGCGTGGCGGTCATCAACGTCGGTGCGGCGACCGAGACCGAGATGAAGGAGAAGAAGGCCCGCGTCGAGGACGCCCTGGCCGCGACCCGCGCCGCCGTCGAGGAGGGCGTGGTCCCGGGTGGTGGCGTGACGCTGCTGCGTGCGGCCAAGGCCCTGGACAAGCTGGAACTCGAGGGCGAGGAGCTGGTCGGCCTGGAGATCGTGCGCCGCGCACTCGAGGAGCCGGTGCGGACGATCGCCTTCAACGCCGGCGTCGACGGCTCGATCGTGGTCGAGCGTCTGCGCGCCGAGAAGCAGGGCATCGGCTACAACGCCGCCACGGCCGAGTACGAGGACATGTTCAAGGCTGGTATCGTCGACCCGACCAAGGTCACCCGCAGCACGCTGCAGAACGCGGCGAGCATTGCGGCCATGATCCTCACCACCGAGTGTCTCGTCAGCGACGAGCCGGAGGAGGAGAAGGCTTCGATGCCGGGCGGCGACATGGGCGGCATGGGCGGAATGGGCGGCATGGGCATGATGTAGCCCCGGCCGCGACGGTCTCGGACACCGGTCCCGGCCGTCCCGGCCTCCGGTGTCCGGGGTGTGCCCCGGAAGCCCGTCCCCACGCGTGGGGGCGGGCTTCTTCGTGGGTGGGGGGGCACGGTGGGCGTCGTCACCGGGCGGTGTCGGCTGGCGTTGACGGCGGGCGTTGACGGCGGGTGTTGTCGGCCGGTGAAACCATTCCTCGAAATGCCGGGTTTCGGGTTGTCAGCGGCCACGGGATGACAACAGCGAATGTCAGCCCCCAGGGACTGACATTTCGCTTCGTCAGCTCCAGCCGACTGACAATCCTGCACCCAGCTTTTTCGAATGTCTTCGCACGCCGCCCGAGCGTCCGCTCCATGTCGAGGTGCACCCTGCGACTGCTCTCGGGTCACTCCTACGGAGGGGTGCTCGTGACCCACGCGCTGACCCGCAGACCGGGGCTCTTCCGGGCCTTTCTCGCACAGAGCCCCTATCTGGCCGCGCCGATCGCCGAACCCCTGCTGGTCGGTCCGCACGATGGGTTGGTGGCGTTCTTCCGGGAGCGCTGGCCGCTTCCCGTGGAGCTTCTGTCGGGCGGAGGGTCGGGGGCGTTCGCCGCGCACCTCGATCGCCTGGAGAACGAACTCGGGTATCCCGTGCGCTACAGCGAGGGGGCATTCCAGCGGGCGGCCCAGGGACTGCTCAACGGTGGCGACGTGAAGGGCGCGGCCGAGGCGGCGGGGCTCTACGTCGACCACCATCCGCGCTCTCCGGTCGCCCACTTCCTGCGCGGGGCCGCTCTGGCTTCGGGAGGCCAGCGCGAGGCGGGCATCGAGGCCATCGAGAAGGCCATCACCCTCTTCGACGCCGACCCCGACCCCTCGCAGAGACCGCTGCGAGCGAACATGCAACGCGTGTTGGGGCAGTTGCGAGGGGATTGAGCGCGATCCGCCCGCGGCGTCAGGGAGGGCAGCCCGTGACGGACGCGGACTCGGAGCGAGCGAGCCGGCGCTGCGGGCGCCCTCGAGGAACACGTCGCGGTGGATCTTCGGCAGGTCACCGTCGGCGCCCCACGAAGACGAAGTGCCGCCCGCCCTTGCGCCCCGGACGCGCGGAGCTGAGGTGTCCAAGGGCTTCGAAGCCGCAGCGACGCAGCGTTCGAGGGAAGACGGCATCGTCCGTGGCCGACCAGACGGCGACCCGGCCGCCGGGGACGAGAGCACGGTGGATCGCACGCAGCCCTTCCTTCGCGTAGAGCCACGCGTTGCCGTCGGCGACCATCGGGTCGGGTCCGTTGTCGACGTCGAGGATCACCGCGTGCAGCGCGCCCGTGTAGCGCGGGATGACCCGGCGGACGTCGTCGACGACGACCCGGGTGCGCGGATCCTGCAGGGGGTGGTCGGCGTGGTGGCCCAACCGGGTCTCGTTCCACGCGACGACCTCGGGAATCAGTTCCACCTGGACTGCCTCGGCGTCGGCCGGCAGGAGGTCGAGCGCGGCGCGCAGCGTGAAGCCGAGGCCGAGGCCGCCGATCAGCACCCGGGCCCGCGACGGCAGGCCGCGGCACACGAGGCTCGCCAGGTCCTCCTCCGACTGGTGCTTGCGCGACGACATGAGCGGCCGCCGGTCGACGACGATGTCGTGGGCGCCGTCGTGCTCGTAGAGCTCGAGGAGCTTGCCGTCGGGCGTCCTGGCCTCGGCGATGCGCACGCGGGGCTTCATGGCGACTCGCGGTCTCGGGCGCGGGGCGCTCGCTTCGGGAGCTCCTCGAGGGATGGTGTCGATCATGCTGGGCGAAGTCGCGGTGCGATGCAACGCCCATGGTCGCGAGTTCGTGTGCGCAGAACTCGGATCGAGCCGCAGACGGCGCGGTGGGGTGGACGTCGCGGCTGCGGTGCGAGAGAGTGTGCCCGGAACCCGTGGCACCGAACCGACGGTCGAGCCCGGAGTCCGGACGAGCCACGGCATCTCGAGAGCGCAAGTCCCATGAACGCCGAACCACCCGACTGGTCGCGCGAAGCGATCTGCCTGCGTCGCGAGTCGAGCGACGGCGAGTCGCTCGCCGCCGAACTGTATCGGCGCACCTGCCGCGTCGATTTCGACCAACCCGGCGTCTGTGTCGTGGAACTCGGTCCGGCCATCGATTCCGTCGGCTGCCGCAGGCTGATGGTCGACCTGAAGCGCGCGATGGCCCGGATCCACGAAGCGACCACCGGCAGGACACTGGTCTACCTGTCCGCCACCCGCTTCGACCAGCAGGAGACGACACGACCGCACCTCGACGGCGGACCGGAGGAGTGCCTCCTCATGCTGGGCTACGAGCCCACCGCGATCGAGTCCGAACTCGAGATCTTCGACTACGCCCGGTGCGCCTTCGATCACGGTCTCTCACCACAGGAATTCATGGCCTCCCACAACCCGATGTTCGAGGCCGGCCAGGAGATCCTGCGCCCGTATGCGATGCGCGTGCCCTGCTTCTCGCGAACCGAGCATCGAATCGTCTGCATCAACAACTCCTCGGCCGCCTGGTCGGAATCGGAACCCGCCTGGCAGGGCGTTCTGCACACGGCGACGATTCCGGCACCGGACGAATCGGAACGTCGTATCGTCGATTCCACGATGATCGCACCCGCACCGGTGGGGACACCGGACGCCGTCGACGACGGTGCGTTGGACGACTTCGTGACGACCTCCGTGGTGCGCCGACGCGGCGCGGGGGAATGATTCCAGGGCCCGTTCGGAAGGCAAGGACGTCGCGCCGGATTCCTCGTCGGGGATGTTCCGCGGCGGAAGCGATCGTAGGTGCCGGTCCACCGTACACGGGACGACGTGTCGGGTTCTCCATCCGTCTTGCGCGTGGACAGCCACACCCATCCACGCCCGACCCACGGAGATCGCGCCATGTACCGCTTCGCTCGTCCCTGGCTCTCGCTCCTCGTTCTGCTTCCCTGGATCGCCGGCTGCGGCGGCGACGCGAACAGCCCGACGGATCCCGAGGTGCCACGCGAGTTGACCGTGACTCCCACGTCCGGCGTCTTCGGCACGCCGGTGGCGATAGAGGGTCTCGATCTGTCCACCGTCGACCCGGCCCTGGTCGAAGTTCGCTTCGGGGACCACCTCGCGGTCGCGCGGGCCCAGCCCGGATCGGGCACCGTGATCGCCGGCGTGCCGATTCCGCTGGCCGGGGACGGAACCGTCGCCGCGTCCACCGACGAGGCCCTCGACGTCACGGTGACGGTCGACGGCGAGGTCGTCGCCATGCGCGAAGCCGCGTTCACGATCGAGGCCTTCGTCCCGGCGCCGGGCGCCGCGCAGGCCGTGGTCGCGTCCTTCGCGTCGATCGTCGACGATGTCGAGGCCGTCGCGTTGGCGTTGGCTCCGGATCCGAGCCTCGAGCACGGTTACGCACTGGCACTGCTCGGCGCGGCTCGCGAACTGCTCACCGGCGAGGCCGAAGGGTCCCTGGCGCCGCAGCTCTCCGCGTTGGCGAACGACGCTCCGGAAGCCCTCGCACTCGTCGACGGCATCCTCGCCGGATCCGGCGCTCTCGAACGCGTGCAAGTCGTCGCGAGTCGATTGGAAGGGATCTCGGCGGTCGCCGAGAGGGCAGCGCCGCAGCGGCGTACGACCGAGCTGACCGACACCGAACTCGCCATGCGCATGCAGCTCTACGTCATGGTTCGCGACGTCGGCCAGCAGGTCATCGGCGAGACCACGTCGACGTGGGGAACGTGGATGGGCACGGTCGTCGGTGGGATCTCGTTCGTCGGCGTGGGCGGAACCGTGGCGGCACCCGGCGTCGCGCTCGCGGGAACGATCGGAACCGTCCTCGGCCTGGTGAACACCGCCGTCAACACGATCGCGCTCAGCTACCTTCCCGCGCAGATCGATTCCTTCGAGCTGACGGCCGATCCCCTCGTCGTCGCCCCGGGCGAGGTGGCCCAGACCGAGATCTGGATCCAGGCCTCGAACCAACCGGCGACGATCACCACCCTCGATCTGGTCGACCTCGTTCTGAACGCCATGGGCGTTCTCCCGGGCAGCCTACCCTCCGGGCATCCGCGACGCGTCGCGCTCATCCAGACGATCGACTACTTCCTGGGGATCTTCCGAGGGCTGCTGTCGAACTACGCATCGCAGGTACCGACCTCGGACCTCGCCTTCGACGTCGCGAGCATCCCGTCGATGACCTGGCGCGCGCGCGTGACCGACGCGCGCTATGTCACGCCACTCAGCCACACTCCCGAAGTGATCGACGCGACCGACGCCGGCATCCTCGCCTGGCGCGCGGCCACCGACGGCGAGGGCGAGGGCCGGATCTTCGCGCGCATCGACAGCGGTCCCGACGTCACGTCCCTCGTCCAGATCCCGGGCTACGAGTACGACGCCGGGGCCTTCGGCGACCAGATCCTCACGACCGAGACTCTCTCGGTCTACGTGTCGCCGCCGCTCCTCGTGGTGGCGTCGATGGACGACGAGATCAGCGAGGGAGGGATCAATGGACTCGAAGTGCGTGCCGGCACCGTGAGCGCGATCGGCGACACGCTCTGGCTCGAGAACGTCTTGATCGAGTGCGTCGCCGTGGGTGGCTCCGTGGATCCCGCGGCCGGCGTGACGGGTCCGGACGGGCGATTCGACACCTTCGTGTCGCTCGCGCCGGGTTCGGCCGAAGTCAGGGTGGACGTCTCGGCCACCGGGGACTTCGACCAGCAGGCCACGCGATCGGTGTCGGCAAGTGCGGCCGACGTCGGTCGCTTCGTCGAGATCGACGGCCTCCCGGATCGTCTCGGCCCCGGGGAGTCGGCGACGATCACCGTGCGCGTCGGTGAACGCGCCAACGGGACGAGCACGCCGCTGGAGGGAGTCGAGGTTCGCGTCGTCGCCTTCGACGCAGGCCTCGTTCCCTTCGAAGGCCTCACCGATGCCGTCGGCGAGTTGACGACCACGGTGACGATGCCCGAGATCAGTCGCTTCGGGCGCTACACGAACGAACTGCGGGTCCAGGCAACCGCGACCTTCGACGACGACGAGACGATCTCGGCAAGCACTTCGGCGTTGCGTACGAACCAGATCGTGATGACCTCGCGCGAGGTGGACACCGACATCAATCTCGGATTCCAGTACGACACGAACCGCGCCGCCCCCGGGGCGGAGATCGTCTTCTTCGCGCGGGTCGACTCGACGAGCCGGGTGGAGGGCGCCGAACCCTTCGAACACGAATTCGACTACGACGAATCCGGTGACGGATCCAACGGCATGAGCGCGGGCGTGGAACTCCGACAGTTCCATCGTTCGACCATCACGGGAACGCCGAACGCCTTCGGTGGCGCGACCTTCACGGGTTCCACCGAGGGTTTCGTGTCGCTCTCGAACCCCGACTTCGAACTCGACACCTACACGGCCTACGCCGACGGCGAGACCGAGATCGACGTCAGCTTCGACGTCTACGGCGACCCGGCGGCCTGGAGCCTTGCCGGCCAGATCGACGGGGCCCGGGTGTACTTCGTCTGGATCTTCGGAGGGCCCGGCGACAATCCCTTCGAATGCGAATTCGACGACGACTGCGGTGGCATCGCCGGATCGGGACTCCTCGAGCCCGGACGGTACTCCTTCGTGGCCGTCGAGCGCGACTTCGGCCGCATCGACTGGCGCGCGGACGGCGAGAACGCCGAGACCTCCGGCCGAGTCGACACGAACGGTTCCCTGTCGGCGACGTTGACGGTGGGCCACTGAGCGGCGGCCAGGCGGACCGGTGACCTTGTTCGAGCGATCAGGCCGACGTCCTGTCGAGCCGCCACCGCACGGAAGCGTGATCGCCGGCCCCGAGGCCTTGATGCCAGCGTGGATGCGTGGCTAATTTGCAGGGCTCTCCGTCCCCGTTCGGAACCCTGTGCCGAGAGGAAGCGCTCCATGCCGTCGAGGATCGCCGCCCCCCTGTTCGCCGTGCTCTGCCTGCTGTCCGCTCCGGCCGGCGCGGACGAGGGCATGTGGATGCCCCAGCAGATCCCGATGCTCGGCGACGAGCTGCGCGAACTCGGATTGGAACTCGATCCCGACTCCTTCGCCGACCTCACGGACTTCCCCATGGGCGCGATCGTCTCGCTCGGCGGCTGCAGCGCGGCCTTCGTGTCGGACCAGGGACTGATCGTCACCAACCACCACTGCGTGTACGGATCACTGCAGTACAACTCGACGCCGGAGCGCGACTACGTGGCCGACGGCTTCCTGGCCGCGACGCTCGACGACGAGGTGCTCGCGTCCCCGACGGCACGGGTGTACGTGACGACGGCGATCGAGGACGTCACCGCCGAGATCACCGGTGGACTCGAGGACGTCGGCGACACCGAGCGCGCCGAGCGGGTGGAGGAGCGACGCAAGGCCATGGTGGCCGCGTGCGAGAGCGCCACCGACGACGTGCGGTGCTGGGTGCGTTCGTTCTTCGAGGGCGAGACCTACCTGAAGATCACGGCCATGGAGATCCGCGACGTCCGCCTGGTCTACGCGCCGGCGCAGGGCGTGGGCAACTTCGGTGGCGAGGTCGACAACTGGATGTGGCCGCGTCACACCGGTGACTTCGCCTTCTACCGGGCCTACGTCGGTCCCGACGGTCGTCCCGCCGACTTCTCGCCCGAGAACGTTCCCTACCGTCCCGAGCACCACCTGGAGATCTCGACGCGTGACCTCGACCCCGGCGACCTGGTCCTGCTGGCCGGATACCCGGGCCGCACGCGGCGGCTGGCGACGGCGACGGAGGTCCGCGAGGCCCAGGAGTGGGACATGCCCACCTCGGTGCGCTACCGCGAGGAACTCGCCACGATCCTCGAGGAGCAGGGCGAGGCCGACCGCGAGGTACAACTCGCCAACGCCTCGCGCATCCGCGGGCTGCGCAACTACCAGAAGAAGTACGGGGGCACGCTCGAGGCCTTCGAGCGAGACGACCCGCTCGCCCACAAGCGCGCGCAGGAACGGGCGCTCGAGCGCTACGTCGCCGACGACGAGGACATGGCCGAGGACTACCGCCGCGCTCGCGACGAGTTCGAGGCGCTGCTCGCGCGCGAGCGCGCCACGCGGGAACGGGACACCGTCTTCCGTTGGCTGGACTCGGCGTCGCCCCTGCTCGGGCAGGCCGACCTGCTCGTGCGCATGGCCGAGGAACGCACCAAGCCCGACGCCGAGCGCGACGAGGGCTACCAGGAGCGCGACTGGCCGCGCCGCGAGGCGGGCCTGCGCCGGGCGCAGCGGTCGATCCACGTCGGGAGCGACCGGGCCGGGCTGGAGTGGATCCTGCGCAAGGCCGTTCAGCTCCCCGGAGACCAACGGATCCCGGCCCTCGACACGGCGCTCGCCGCCACCGGGGCGGAGACCGACGAGGCGCGGATCCAGGCTGTGCTCGACACTCTCTACGACGGGACGCGGCTCCACGAACTCGACCTGCGCCAGGAACTGTTCACGGCCACGGTCGGAGATCTTCGTGAACTCGGGGACACCTTCCTCGACCTGGCCTTCGAACTTCGCGGGCTCGCCGAGGAACTCGAAGATCGCGCCGAGGAACACGCGGGAGCACGCCTGCGGTTGCGGCCACGGCTCGTCGCCGCGCAGCGAGCGATGCTCGACGGCCGTCTGGCCCCCGACGCGAACGGCACGCTCCGTGTGGGCTTCGGAGTGGTCGAGGGCTACCGTCCGCGGGACGGCGTCGAGTATCAGCCGCAGACCACGGTCCGTGGCGTCCTGGAGAAGGACACCGGCGAACGACCCTTCGACAGTCCGCGTCGGCTGCTGGAAATGGCACGTGCGGGCCGGTTCGGGCCCTACGTGGATCCCGATCTGCGGACGCTTCCCGTCGCCTTCCTGAGCACGGTCAACGTCACCAACGGCAGCTCCGGCTCCTCGGCGCTGAACGCGCGCGGAGAAGTGATCGGTCTGGCCTTCGACATGAACTGGGAAGGGGTCGCCGCCGACTGGGTCGTGAACGAGGACGTGGTCCGCACGATCCAGGTCGATTCGCGATACATGCTCTGGGTCATGGACGCCGTCGACGGTGCGCATCGCATTCTCGAGGAGATGGGGATCCGTCCGCAGTTCCGACGGCCTGCCGGTCGACGCTGAGCGCGGTGTTCCGTTGCCCCGGCTCGCCTCGGCGTCTAGACTCTCGGGACGAGCGAGCGCTGCACGAGACCGAGGGGAGCCAGCCGTGGTCGATGACGGAGGCACGAAGTCGACGAAGGTGGGACCACAGTCACGACCTCGCCGGTCTGCGCGTGCGCACTGGCGTGAGCTGGACGATCACGTGGTGATCCTCAACCTGGACTCGAGCGTGTACTCCACGCTGAATCCCGTCGGTTCCCTGATCTGGAACGCAGCCGACGGGCGCCGGACCGTGGACGAGATCGTGGCTGCGGTCATGGATGCCTTCGACGTCGACGAGGACACGGCGCGGCGTGACACGGTCAATTTCGCCGAGACCATGCTCGCCGAGGGTCTCTTCGAGATCTGACGCGGGCGAGGGGCGGCGCTCGCAGGGCGGTCGCATTGCGTCTGATGCTCGAACTCGAGGCACTCTGGCACCTGTGGGGCGCCCGCCGACGGGTGGCCCGCTCGAGCGCCCGCGAGATCGTGTCGAGTCTCGACGCGACGTCTCCCGGACGGCGCCGGGCGTCTGCGGCGGCGGTGCACCGTGCCTACCGCCGAGCACTCGGACGCCTTCGGGGCGACGCCTGTCTCGTACGTGCCTACGGCCTGGCGCGCATGCTCCGCCATCACGGACACGACGCCGATCTCGTGATCGGGGTCCGGTTCCGCGGGCATCTGGAGCGGGGACACGCCTGGGTCGAGATCGATGGAGCGCCCTTCGGAGAACCCGAGGGCAAGACCGAGGACTACGAGGAATTCCTGCGCACTCCGGCGCGTGAAGGGGAGCGACTGCCGTGAATCGATGCGACTACCGGATCCACGGTCGACGCCTCGCCGTCACCGCACGCGACGAGGGCTCGGCGAGAGTGCTCGACGAGATCTTTGCGGCCCATCGTGCGCCCGGCGGACCGGAGGCACCGGATCTCGAGATCGAGATCGCGCACGGCCTCGGCACCGCGAAGCCCCCGCGCGGTGCTTCGCTCGGTGTGGCCGCCGACGGGACGCGCTTCTCCGCCGCGACGGACGGAGCCCTGGTGATCGAGTCCGACGGCGTGGGATGGGCCAGGGTCGAGCCCGAGACCGGTACCGCCAGGGTCCACCTCGACGAGGGTGTGGAGGCGCACGCCTGGCTCCAGGGACACCGACTGCTCGATCCGGTGGTGGTGGAGCTGCTGAAGGCACGCTCCCTGTATTCCGTCCACGCGGGGGCCGTCACGGCCGGCGGCGACGCCATGCTCCTGTGCGGTGCGTCGGGTTCCGGGAAGACCACCCTGAGCCTCGCCATGGCCCTCCGGGGATGGGGATTCCTGGGCGATGACACCTGCTATCTCGACGGCGCTGGGGACGAGAGCGTGCCGGTGGTCGGGGCGCGCTGGTCGCCGCTGCACCTCACCGACCCCACGCTCGAGGCCCTGCTGCCGCCGGCGTCGAGGTCGCGCGCGGAGCGTCGAGCCGGTGCCGGGAAGTGGTTCTTGCCCGTGCACGCCGTCGAGGGGCTCACTCCCGTCGAAACGGCACGCGTCCGGTGGATCGTGTTCCCCCGGATCCACGATGCCGACACGTCGATTTGCGATGGACTTTCACCAAGCGACGCGCTCAGCCGACTGCTCAAGCAGAGTCTCGTGCCCAGCGAGCGCGCTACGTCGCGGCGCCAGTTCGATCTGCTGGCGGGAGTCTGCGAGACCGCTGCGTGCCACCGGTTCCTCGTCGGCGCGGACCTCGTGGAGGCCACGGATCGCCTGTGTGCTCTCGCGGGGGCGTCCGCCGGCGGGGCCGACGGGAAACCTGCGACACGACTGTAAAATCGACGGTCGAACGTGAATTCTGCCCGGCGTTCGCCGGCAGGATCCGGTATACTCCGGGGTGTAGATCGTGGCTCCCGCGCGGTCCAGAACACGCGCCGGGCTCGAATCGGGTCCTGACGCCAGGAGTTGTACAGATGCAGCCGAAGAAGACCTACGAGACACCCGCCATCATTGCGCGCGAGGATCTCAAGGAGATCACCCTCTACACCGGTTTCGACGCCAGTGGGTCCGGTTCGCGAGAAGGGCGTAAGCTCTTCTGGCACATGCCCTAGGCAGCGCCCGGCTCGCCTCGGTCCCAGGGCGGGCCTCCGAGAACAGGGCGAACGATCCGCGACAGGACCCTCCCCGGGTCCTGTTCGTGGATCAATGCGCGAAGCACCGCATTCCGGTACCAGCCGGGGAACACGGATCGGCGATCGGCGAAGGTCACCGAATCCAGGGCCAGCATTCGCCACAGGCGGGTCCCGCGGCTCGGTGCCGTGGCGTCGTGGCGTCCAGTCGTCCTTGATCCGCCCAGGAAGGCGTCCAGAACGGTCAGCGCGCGCTCGACCGTCGACGTGGCGTTCCACCGTTCGGCGCGGGCCCAGAGATCTTCGCGGCGGTCCGCGCAGCGTTCCCACCACAGGGCCAGGTCCAGGAGTTGACGTGCGCGGCGCATGTAGGCGTCGTCACGGTCGATGTGGATGATCGTGGCGAGGCACTGGTCGACGTCGTCGAGGCGCAGCGCGCCCGGTCCGAGCGACGGATGGGCAACGGCGCGGGCCCAACAACCCTCGTGGTCGATCCGGACGTCGCCGGTGGTCACGCCGGAGATCCGGCGGTGGAGTTCGATCGGCGTCGCGGCACGATCGCGCCGCACGAAGGGTTGCAGGTGGTGGTGGTTCTCGTAGAACTCCGCCTCGAGGTCCTCCACGGCCGCGTAGGCGGGGTCTGTGGCGAAGAGGGCGCGGGCTTCGTCCGCACGGGACCCGGGCACGAGCAGGTCGACGTCGCCGGGTGCGCGGCACCAGCCGTGCGGGGCGTGCACCACGGCGTTCGAGGCCAGCCCCTTGAGCGCGATGCTCGGGATGCCCGCGCCGTGCAACCGTGCGACCACGCGCGACGCCTCGTCCTCGCTCGCGAGCACGAGGGCCTGTTCCCGGGCCGCGGCGCGAACCAGACGTTCGGTCCAACGCCCACCGGCACCGGCGCGTGCGGCGCCCGTCGTCACGGCGTGGGCGGTGACCGCGGCAAGTCCCAGGGACGTCGCGAGTTCGATCGTCGCGGCATCGACCCAGGGTTGGGCGCCGGGGAGTCCCATGCATCGGGCCAGCACGGCCCGCAGGCTGTGTGCGGGGCGTCGGGTCATGGTGGTCCCGTCAGAACTCGCCGTGCAGCTCCTTCTTCACGTAGCCCACGACGTTGCGGAGCACGGGCACGTTCTCGTACACGAAGGCTCCCATGTCGAAGTAGTCCCGGTGGAAGATGCAGCGATCGTCGTCGTCGAAGATCAGCCGCGACATTCCCGGCACCGAGATCGGCCGGCCCCCGTTCAGGCCGTCGACCTGCATGTGCATGATCCAGACCATACCGCGCGATCGGGAGGGGGGATCGCCGATCACCTCGGGGAATTCCCAGCGCAGGGCCGGGTCGTTGCGGTAGACCTGTGCGTAATAGGAGCGCATCCGGTCGCGGCCGTCGAGGCTCACCATGGGATCCTCGAAGTGGACGTCGACGGCGTAGAAATCGTCGACGAGGTCGAGGCGGTGAACCGACAGGGCCCTGAAGAATGCGATCGCATGCTGGCCGAGGGGATCAGCTGGCGATGGATTGGTCATCGAACTCGTCGCGACGGGGGCGGCGTTCCTGGGCATGGTCCAGCATACGATCGATCGCCCGGGGCAGCTCCTGCAGCCGGGTCGGAGCGACGGCGCCGATCCGCTCGATCACCCGCTCGAGACGCCGACTGCCCCATCCCCCGACGATCATCTGGACGGAGGGGTCCAGCGCCCGGCGCAGATCGAGGAGCTCCTCTTCGAGACGGCGGGTGTCGCCCTCCCACGTCACGGAGAGGGCGACCGCCTCCACGGACTGCTCGTGGGCGAGGCGGACGATCGTGTTCGGGGGCAGTTCGGCTCCGAGGCGCAGGCCGTCGCAGCCGCACACCGCCAGGGCCACCGAGAGCGCGAATCCGCCGAGTTCGTGACGCTCGCCGGCAGGGACGGCCACGGCGACCCGTGCTCGCGGGTGATCGGGCTGGAGGCGCACCAGAAGGTCTTCCAGCAGGGTCCGGACGACGATGCTGGTGACGTGCTCGTGGCTCGGGTCGAGGGTGCGGTCGGCCCACGCAGATCCCCCGCGCTCCACGAGCGCGCCGAGTACCTCGTCGAGGAACAGCAGCGGATCGTAGAGAAGAACGGCGCGTTCGAGCTCGCGGCGGAGGCCGCGCTCGTCGCGGTCGCGGACGCGCGCGCGAGCGCGTCCGAGCAGCTGCTCGAGCGAGGGTCGACCCGGAACCCCGGCCGGGGTCAGGGCCCGGTGCTGGACGGCGTCCTCGGTCAGGAGGGCAGCCAGTTGCTCGTCGCCGAGCGCGGCGACCTCGCTGATCCGACGTCCCGCGTCGGTCACGATCCGCAGACGGCGGAGACGCTCGACGTCCTGGTCGGAATAGAGGCGTTGCCGGGTCTCGCTGCGCGAGGGACGGACCGCCTGGTAGCGGCGTTCCCAGGCACGGAGGAGGGCGGGGTTCAGGCCGGCACGGCGGGCGGCGACCTGGATCGGATGCCGGGGGCGAAGACGATCGTCGTTCAACGGAGGACCTGCCGGGACGGGGCCGGAACAGCCGGAACGGATGGTGATTTTCGAGATTCCGGCGAGTCTAGCACCCGACAGGAATCCGACGAAGTGCGAATCACCTCTGTACCGGCGGAATCCCGGCTGCACTGGTCTCGCCGTGCTTCACTCGGGCGACGTGCCACGCAGGCGGTGTTCGTCGAGCACGAGGTCGGCCCGCCGTCGGGGATCGAGCTCCTCGAAGCACTCGCGAAGCCGCGGAACCGGGAGGGGCAGGCACTGGGCCAGCACGTCGGCCAGGAAGCCGATGGGTGCTTCGTCCGGAAGCTCCAGATCCTCTTCGCTGTGCTCGGCGATCGCATCGCGGAGCTGCAGCGACAGTCCGAGGTCCGCGATCTCCGCCTCTTCGTCGTCATCTTCCAGCAGGTGGGCCTTCGCCCGGCGGTACAGCCGGTCGGACTCGACCTCCTCGATCCGGACCCGGCCGAGGCCGACGACCCAGATCAGGTACTCGCCATTGGGCAGCCGCCGGTGGCGCGCGATCTCGCCCAGTCCGCCGGTGTCGAGGACCGGCGGGTCGCTGGCCATTTCGTGGACGTGCGCGGGATCGACGCAGGCCATCACCAGGCGCCCGGGTCCGTCGAGGAGGTCCTCGACCATCTGCCGGTAGCGGGGCTCGAAGACGCGCAGCGGCGAGGCGGCCCCCGGGAACAGGAAGTAGGAGGGCAGCGGGAACACGGGGGCGATCATGTGGGTCACGGCAGACCTCCTGGGAGGAGTGCGCGGGATCGACCGGCCTCAGCCCGCCAGGACCCGGCGCAGGCGCCGGGCGGCGTCCTCGACCGCGTCCCGCGACTCGGCGGCGAAACAGGCACGGATCCAGGATCCGTAGTCGGTGCCGAAGTCGCTACCCGGCGCGACCAGCACCCCCGCGTCCAGGCATTCGACGATCAGGTCTTCGGGGTTGCGCCCACGGCGGCAGAAAGGTGCGGCGTCGAGGAACGCGAAGTACGTCCCCTCGCACGGCTCCACCGGAAGGTCGAGCGTCCCCAGGAACAGGTCGCGGCGCGACTGCAGGTCGGCGGAGACCCCGGCGGACCAGCGTGTGAACTGCCGCACCGGGTCCAGAACGAGTTCCTGCGCCAGGGACGACGCCGAGTAGACCGAGTGGACGAGGGCACGGTCCACCGACGGGATCACCGGCGCGGCGGCCCGGATCCAGCCCAGGCGCAGGCCGGCGAACCGGAAGATCTTGGAGAATGTGTAGACCGACAGGACGTTCTCGGGCCGTGCGGAGTACAGGGACAGCGGATGCGTGGCCCGTCCGTCGTAGGCCATGCCGTCATAGGCCTCGTCGCTGATCACCCACAGGTCGTGGCGCTCGGCGATCTCGAGGATCGCTCGTCGGGTGGCCGCGTCGAGCACGCGTGACGAAGGATTGTTCGGCGTGTTCAGGTACAGAGCCGCGGTTCGCTCGCCGATCGTGGCCTCGATCCGCTGCAGGCCGTCGGTGCGGACCTCGGTGGTGTAGAAGGGGACCTCGCGGACCACGCCACCGGACATGCGCACCATGCCCCGGAAGAAGGGCCAGGAGGGGGTCGGGACGATCACTTCGTCCCCCGGGTCGACCAGCGCCTGCAGCGCCGACGACAGGGCATTCGTCGCACCGCTCGTCACGAGAATCTGATCGGGTTCGGTGTCGAGACCGTGCACGCTGCGGTGGTGGTCGGCGAGAGCCCGGCGCAGTCGCCCGATCCCGGCGGTGTTGGGGTACTGGAACCAGTGGGCGCGATCCTCGCGGAAGTCCGGGTCCAAGGGAAGTTCGTAGGCGGGTGGGTCGGCGGCGTCGCCGATGTGGAGTCGGGTCGGTCGCGGAGTCCGTTCGCGGATGCGTGGGAGGAGGCGCTCGAAGACCGAGCCTCCGATTCCCTCGAGGCGAGCGGCCGTTTGCGGTGCGCGGGGCATTGGATCTCCGGGGTTCAGCGGGGTCCAGAAGGAGTCGGCGGTTCGGCTGCGACGTCCAGGTCGCCGCGCAGCGCGGCGTAGGCCAACAGGAGACGGACGCTGCGGCCGTAGCTGTCCACGCCGCCTGCGACGCGGTTGCTGCGCAGGTAGGCGTGGTTGACGCGGCGGCTCAGGGTTCGCGCCGGTCCGCGTGCAGCCACCCAGTAGGCGTAGAGGTCGTTCACGTCGCGCTGGACGCCCGCCACCCGACGCGCCACCAGCCGCTCTCTCTCTTCGCCGGGCAGCGTCCGGATGAGCTGGCGCGACGCGAAGCTGGCGGCGGCGTAGCGGGCGTGCAGGTGGTCGGCCGTGGCCGCGGCGAGCCAACCCAGGAAGTTCGCCTCGTCCTCGGGACCGACACCCCGCTGGTGGGCCTTCTCGTGGGACATCACGCGGGCACGCTGGACGATCGGCACGTCGTCGTTGACGTTGGCCTCGCCGGTGAACGGGAAGTAGAACCCCGACAGTCCCAGTCGGTGCAGGAGCGGCGAGATCAGCAGGGGTTTGACCGGTCCGCGGTCCCAGCCCGCGGTCTCGGGGAGACCGACACGGTCGGGGATCGCGCGCCACGAGATCTCCAGCGCCCGGTCCAGGGCGGCGAGATCGGTCGGGGCAGCGGTCGGACGGCCGGCGTCCTCGGTGCCGTGCAGGCGCACGTACAGCGCGTTGACGCGGTCGACCGCAGCCTCGGCGAGGGCGACGCGCCCCGCGAGGTCGACCTCGGGGGTCGGCCAGCCCGCGCGCTCGGGTAGGGTGGGGCGCGCGTAGTGGAACCCCCACACCACGTAGAACAGAGCCACGACCACGCTGAGATCGCGGGCCACGAGGACCACTGCCCGTGCCAGGCGGCGGGAACGCGGCGATCGCCGCAGCCCCTCGGCCAGACGGGCCAGTTCGGCCACGACGAAGCCTGCCAGGAGGACCTCGGCGACCGAGACGGGAATCCAGCCGGTGGCGCGGGCCAGCGCGAAGCCCACGGCGGCACCGAGGGAACCTCCGTAGAGCGACTCCACGAGACCCGGTGCCGCTGATCCCAGGGCCGCGCTCGCCGCCCAGGCGACCGGCCCCGCCGCCAGCAGCGCGATGCGGCGCGCGGGCTTGTTGCCGAGTACGGCTGGGCCTACCGTTGGGACTTCCCGCTTCCCCGGATCGTTCATGGTTTCATCCGACCGCAATCCCGACTTCGAGCGTCGAGTCCCCGACGACGACGACCGCGAGCGCATGGTCTGCCGGTCCTGCGGGTGGATCCACTACGAGAACCCGCGTCTGGTCGTGGGCGCGCTGGCGACGTGGGACGACGGGATCCTGCTCTGCCGCCGCGCGATCGAACCGCGGGTGGGCTACTGGACGGTTCCCGGTGGCTTCATGGAGGTCGGCGAATCCACCGAGGCGGGCGCCATTCGCGAGACCCTGGAGGAGACGGGCGCACGGATCGCCGTGGACGACCTGCTCGCCGTCTATTCCCTGTCGCACATCGGTCAGGTGCATCTCGTGTACCGGGGCCGCATGCTGGAGTCGACGATCGATCCGGGCCCCGAGTCCATCGAGGCACGCCTGTTCACCGCCGACGAGATCCCATGGGACGATCTCGCCTTTCCCACGAACACCTGGGCGCTGCGCCACTTCCTGGAGGTCCGCGGTCGGTCTCCGATCGCACCCTTCGGCACGCCTGTCGACGCACCTCCGCCGCCGCGCGACCTCTTCTGAGTTCACTCCGCCGACTGCCAGCTCTTCCAGTAGTCGCGGTCCTCGACCTCGCGGGCTTCGACGGCCAGACGGAGCGGCCGGAAGGTGTCGACCATCACCGCCAGCTCGTCGGCCCACTTCGCACCGATCGACGCCTCCATGCGTCCCGGCTGCGGACCGTGGGGGAGACCGTCGGGATGCAGGGTGATCGATCCGAACTCGATGCCCTTGCGGCTCATGAACTCCTGGCTGGCGTAGTAGATGACCTCGTCGCTCCACACGTTGCTGTGGAAGTACGGGGCCGGCACGGCGCCGTCACCGAAGTCGTAGGGGCGCGGACAGAAGCTGCAGATCACGAAGCCGTCGCCCTCGAAGGTCTGGTGCACGGGCGGTGGTAGATGGTATGCGCCGACCTTCGGTTCGAAGTCGTGGATCGAGAAGGCGAACGGGTAGTAATAGCCGTCCCAGCCCACGACATCGAAGGGGTGGTGGTCGAGGACGAACTCGGTCAGGTGGTCGTCTTGCTTGGTGACCACCGGAAAATCGCCCTTTTCGTCGAAGGTCTCGAGCTCCTCGGGTCGTCGGAAGTCGCGCTCCCCGTACGGGGCCCCCTCGATCAGCTGACCGAACTCGTTGCGGTAGCGTTCGGGCGTGCGCACGTAGCCACGGCTCTCGGTGATCAACAGACGTGGTGCTTCGCCGCGGAATCGCCACTGGTGGACGATACCCCGGGGGACGACCACGTAGTCGCCGGCGCGCACGGCGATCGCGCCCATCTGCGAGTGGAGGCTACCCTCGCCGGTGGCGACGTAGACGAGTTCGTCGGCCTGGCCGTTGCGATAGAAGAAGTCGTCGTCGGAGTCGGGGCGCGCGTGATAGAGCGCGCAGTCGGCGTTGAACAGCAACGGGACGCGGTCGAGGACCATGCTTCCGCCATCGCTCAGGCCGCTGGTCCGCAGATGGCGCGGGCGCAGTTCGCGCTCTTCGGTCGCAACGAGACGCCGGTCGCCGCGGCTGCGGATGTCGCGGACCTCGGTGGGGTAGTGGAGGTGGTACATGAGCGTCGACGGGCCCACGAAGCCCTTGTTGCCCATGAGCTGCTCGAAGTGCATCCCGCCGCCCGGCTTCTCCATCGCCTGATGGCGCTTGGGCGGCAGCTGTCCGAGACGGTGGTAGAAGGGCATGGCCGCTCCCGCTACAGGTTGCCGCGCAGCGCCTGCTCGCGCTCGATCGACTCGAACAGGGCCCTGAAGTTCCCCTTGCCGAACCCCCGACTGCCGCGGCGCTGGATGATCTCGAAGAACAAGGTGGGACGGTCCTCGACCGGCTGGGTGAAGAGCTGCAGCAGGTAGCCCTCGTCGTCGGCGTCGATGAGGATGCCGAGTTCCTGGAGCTTCTGCCAGTCCTCCTTCACCACGTCCCCCACGCGCTCGCGCACGAGGTCGTAGTAGCTGTCGGGTAGCGACAGGAACTGCACTCCGTTCGCCCGCAGCTTGCCCACGGTGTCGATGATGTCCTTGGTGAGCAGGGCCACGTGCTGGACACCAGGTCCTTCGTAGAAGTCGAGATACTCCTCGATCTGGCTCTTCTTCTTGCCCTCGGCCGGTTCGTTGATGGGAAACTTGATCGAAGCGCCGTCCTGGCTCATGACGATCGACATCAGCGCGGAGTACTCCGTCGAGATGTCTTCGTCGTCGAAGGTCAGGTAGCGCTCGAAGCCCATGACGTCGCGGTACCAGTTGGCCCAGAAGTCCATCTTGCCCAGCTCGACGTTGCCCACGCAGTGGTCGATGATCCCGATGCCCACCGATTCGCCCGCGACGTGCTTCGCCCGGAACCGGGGCAGGAACGGGCCGTTGTAGTCCTTGAGATCCCAGAAGCTGTGGATGGTGTCGCCGTAGGTCTTGATGGCACTGTGACGGGCCGATCCGTTCTCGTCGCTCACGGTGTGTGGTTCGATGGCCGGCTCGGCACCGCGGCGCACGGCTTCCTCGAGGGCGAAGTCCGCGTTCTCGACCTCGAAGGCCAGGTCGCGGACTCCGTCGCCGTGCTTCGCCAGGTGCCGGCTCATCTCGTCGTCCGACGTCAGTGGCGTGCTCAGGACGAACCGGACCTGGTTCTGCTCCATGACGTAGCTGGCGCGATCGCGCACTCCCGTCTCGAGGCCGCTGTAGGCCGTCTGTGAGAAGCCGAAGGCACGGTTGTAGTAGAAGGCGGCCTGTTTGGCGTTGCCCACCCAGAACTCGGCGTGGTGCAGACGCTTGAGGTTCAGTGGGTTCTCGGTCACGACTGGGCTCCAATGGGCTGGGCGAGAAAGTCGTTTCGGGGGCGTCGAAGGTGCCCGACACCTTATCACAAGGTGGCCCGGATGCCAGCCGAGGCGCACCCTGGGCACCGGTCCCGCGGACCGCTACACTGTGCGGTCCGCGGCCCGGACGCAGCCCGGGAACGTGGCCGACCCGAGATCACTCGGAGGGGGGTGGATCCCGTGAACCGAGGACGTCAGTTGCTGGCCGGGATCGTCGACTACGCGGGGCTCTTCCCGCCGTCGGCGCTGCCGATGGACGATGCCGTGGCCGAGTACGCGCGCCAGCGTGACGGCGAGGCGGCCTGGATGCTGGCCGGCCTCGTCGTGCCCGCCGGCCGCCTCGACGAGCTGCAGGCCAGCCGGGACTCGATCGGAGCACCGGGACTGTGGTCGCTCAGCGTGCTGCTCGGCCCCGATCCCCTGGCCGACCTCGAGCGCGTGCAGGACTTCGTCGACCGGCATCCCGGCCGTTACGAGGTCGTGGCCCTGGAGTTCCGTCCCGCCGACGCCGAGGCGGTCGCCGCCGTGACCGAGGCGGTGGGCGGTGCGGTCGAGGTCTTCTGCGAGCTCCCGTGGAACGAGGATCCCGCGCCCTGGATGCCGGTGCTGCGGGATTCGGGAGCGCGGGCCAAGATCCGCACCGGGGGCGTGAGTCGCGACCTGTTCCCACCGATCGAGGCCGTCGCGCGCTTCCTGCGGGTGTGCGCCGATGCCGGAGTCGGTCTGAAATTCACCGCCGGTCTGCACCATCCGGTGCGCTCGGAGCAGGCGCTCACCTACGAGCCGGACGCTCCGCGCGGCACCATGCACGGATTCCTGAACGTGTTCGTGGCATCGGCGCTGCTGGCCCGCGAACCCGTCGACGATGCCACGCTGCACGCCCTGCTGGCCGAGGAGGATCCCGCGGCCTTCGCCCTGGAGCCCGACGGCGGCGTGCGCTGGCGCGATCATCACCTGGGGCCGGAGGACGTGGCCCAGGCCCGGCGGCGCTTCGCGCGCAGTTTCGGGTCGTGTTCGTTCTCCGAGCCCGTCACCGACCTCCAGACCCTGGACTTGACATGACCGAATCGCTCGACGCGACCCACGACCCCCAGCTTCGCAGCTGGGTCGAGTCCGCGCAGGCCGAAGGCACGGACTTCCCGATCCAGAACCTTCCTTTCGGGGCCTTCACCGTGGACGGTGAGGTCTCGCCGCGCATCGGTGTGGCCATCGGCGATCGTGTGCTCGACCTGGCCGGGCTGCTCGACACCGGGTTGCTGCGCGACGAAGCCGGTGTGGCGGCACAGGCCTGTCGCAGCGGGCGGCTGAACGACCTCATGGGACTCGGCCGCAAGCACCTTCGCGCACTCCGGCAGCGGATCAGCGAGTTGTTGAGCACGGGCAACGACGAGATCTCCGGAACCGGTCGGGCCGAGGAACTGCTCCTGCTCCCGGACGATCTCGAGATGCAGCTACCGGCGCGTATCGGCGACTACACCGACTTCTACGCCTCGGTGCACCACGCGACGAACGTGGGCAGCATGTTCCGTCCCGACAATCCGCTGTTGCCGAACTACAAGTGGATCCCGGTCGGATACCACGGGCGCGCGTCGTCGGTGGTCGTCAGCGGGACGCCGGTCCATCGACCTTCGGGCCAGGCGAAGGCACCCGATGCCGAGGCCCCGGAATTCGGGCCGACCAGACGCTTCGACTACGAGATGGAGGTGGGAGCCTTCGTCGGAACGGGCAACGGGCTCGGACACCCCGTTCCGATCGGACGCGCCGAGGAGCACCTCTTCGGGCTCTGCCTGGTGAACGACTGGTCCGCACGCGACATCCAGCCCTGGGAGTACCAGCCGCTCGGTCCGTTCCTGGCCAAGAGCTTCGCGACCTCGATCTCGCCGTGGGTGGTGACCATGGACGCGCTCGCGCCCTTCCGGCGTCCCACCGAGCCGCGACCGGAGGGAGATCCGTCGCCTCTGCCGTATCTCGACCATCCCGACGTCCAGGCGCGTGGGGCCATCGACCTGACGGTGGAAGTGTACCTGAGCAGTGCCACGATGCGGGAGAAGGGCATGGAACCGGTCCGTCTGAGTCGAGGATCGTTCACCGACATGTACTGGACCGTGTCGCAGATGCTCACCCATCACGCCAGCAACGGGTGCAATCTGCGCCCCGGTGATCTTCTCGCCAGTGGTACCGTTTCGGGTCCCGACAAGGGCAGCCGCGGGTGTCTGCTGGAACTCACGTGGCGGGGAACCGAGCCGATCGAGCTGCCCTCCGGTGAGGAGCGGCGCTTCCTCGAGGACGGCGACGAGGTCGTCATGCGCGGACGGTGCGAGTCCGACGGCGCGGTGCCGATCGGATTCGGCGAATGCCGTGGCGTGGTCGGCGGGGAGGAGACGGCGGCGTGAGCGCGGGCGAGCCCGGTGAGGTCCTCTGGCAGCCCTCCGTCGATCGCGCCCGGGCAACGGCGATGGCTCGTTTCCTCGGCGGGGTCCGCGACTCCGTCGATCCCGCCGTGACCGACTACGACGGCCTCTGGAGGTGGTCGGTGGCCAAGGCGCCGGGCTTCTGGTCGCGTCTGTGGGACTTCGTCGGCGTGGTCGGCGAGAAGGGCGCGGTGGTGGTCGAGGACATCGACCGCATGCCCGGAGCCCGTTGGTTCCCCGAGGCGCGTCTGAACTTCGCCGAGAACCTGTTGCGCCATCGGGGCGACGCGGTCGCCCTGGTCGGACGCGACGAGATGGGTCGCCGTCACGTCTACACGCGAGACGAATTGCGCGCCGAGGTTGCCAGGTGCCAGGCGACGCTCGTGGAAGCCGGCGTGGGTGTGGGCGATCGCGTCGGCGCCTACATGCCCAATCGTGCCGAGACGGTGATCGCCATGCTGGCGACGACCGGACTCGGTGCCATCTGGTCGAGTTGTTCGCCCGACTTCGGGATCCAGGGCGCCCTCGATCGCCTGGGGCAGATCGAACCGAAGGTCCTCGTGGCCGCCGACGGTCACCGGTACGGTGACAAGAACCGACCGGCACTCGACCGGGTGCGGGAGTTGCGCTCGAAGCTCCCCTCGGTGCAGCGCGTGCTCCTGGTGCAGAGCCTGGCTTCTCGCCCACTCGAAGAGGTCGACGTGGACGACGTGGTGCTCTGGAGCGAGGCGGTGAGCGGACGGGCTGCGGCCGCGCCCCACTTCGAGCAGCTGCCCTTCGATCACCCCGTCTACGTCATGTACTCGTCGGGGACCACGGGTCTGCCCAAGGCGATCGTACACGGTGCGGGCGGCACGTTGCTGCAGCACCTCAAGGAACTGGTGTTGCACACCGACCTTCGCGAGGGCGACGGTTTCGCGTATTTCACCACCTGTGGCTGGATGATGTGGAACTGGATGGCCAGCGGACTCGCCGTGGGTGCGCGCATCGTGTTGATCGACGGATCGCCCTTCCATCCGAGGACGGCACGGCTGTTCGACCTGGTCGACGACGAGAACCTGTCCGTGCTGGGCACCAGCGCCAAGTGGATCGCCATGGCCGAGAAGCGCGGCCTGCGCCCTCGCGACACCCATCGGCTCGACGCGTTGCGTGTGATCCTCAGTACCGGCAGTCCGCTCGCGCCGGAAGGCTTCGACTGGGTCTACCGCGACGTGAAGAGCGACCTACAGCTGGCGTCGATCTCCGGGGGTACCGACCTGATCTCGTGCTTCGCCCTGGGCAATCCCATGGGTCCCGTTCGCCGCGGTGAGCTGCAGACGCGGGGGCTCGCGATGAACGTCGAGGTCTTCGACGATGCAGGCCATGCCCTGCCTCCGGGGCAGAAGGGGGAACTGGTCTGCACGCTGCCGTTTCCTTCGATGCCGGTCGGCTTCTGGAACGACCTCGAGGGCGCCCGTTACCGGAGTGCCTACTTCGAGCACTTCGAGAACACCTGGCGACACGGGGATTGGGTCGAGGTCACCCCACACGGCGGGATGGTGTTCCACGGACGCAGCGACGCGACGCTCAACCCGGGCGGTGTGCGCATCGGCACTGCCGAGATCTATCGCGTGGTCGAGAACTTCGACGAGGTGCTCGAAGCGGTGGTGTTGGGCCAGGACGCCGGGGACGATCAGCGGATCGTGCTGTTCGTACGCATGGCCGAGGCCCACGCACTCGACGACACGCTACGGGACCGATTGCGAGCGGCCATCCGGTCGCAAGCCAGTCCCCACCACGTCCCGCGGGTGATCGTGGCCGTCGACGACGTCCCGCGCACCGTGAGCGGCAAGATCAGCGAGATCGCCGTGCGCAAGGTCGTCCACGGCGAGGAGGTCGACAACCGCGAAGCCCTGGCGAATCCGGAGTCGCTGGAGGCCTACCGGGACCGGCCGGAGCTGCGCAGGCGGTGACGGCTGCCCCACGCTTCCGCGTACGCGACGCCGGCGAAGCCGACCTGCCCTCGATCTGTGCGATCTACAACCACGAGGTCGAGCACTCGACCTCGACCATGGACCACGACCCGTGGGAACCCTGCTCCCGCGGGGAATGGCTGGCTGCACACCGTCCTCCGCGGCAACGCGTGCGCGTGGTCGAGGACGACTCCGGTGGGGTGGTCGCGTGGGGCAAGCTCACCGCGTGGTCACCGAAGGCCGGATACGCCCGGACGGTCGAAGCCTCGCTCTTCGTGGATCGGGCCCAGCGGCGGTGCGGCGTCGGGAGTCTCCTGCTCGACGACCTGATCGCGTGTGCCGTCCGCGGGGAACACCGCGTCGTTCTCGGCCGGATCGAGTCGACGAACTCGGCGAGTCTGGCCCTCTTCGAACGTCACGGGTTCGGTCGCGTGGGGACCATGCACGGAGCCGGCGAGAAGTTCGGACGCGTGCTCGACGTGGTCGTGGTCGAGAAGCGTCTCGACCCATGACGCCGCATTCCCTCGGCCGACCCTGGATCGGTCGTCCCGCGTGAAAGCTCCACGGAACTCCGCCTCGCGAGTTCCGCCGAAGGACATGGGGTTGGTCCAGGCCCGAGGGTCAGCCGAATCCGGGCGGCCGCGACGGAACGTTCAGCATCTCGCGGGTGAGGACGTCGGCGTAGACGAAGGCCACGAGGACCAGGAAGAAGAAGAGTGCCGTGATCAGGACGATCTTCGTCAGTGGCGAGCTGTGCCAGACGTGCATGAAGAAGAGCACCACCAGCGCACCCTTGGCCGTGGCGATCCCCAGGGCGATCAGATCGTTCCAGGGCTCGAAGTCGTGGTACGAGGCCTCGACGGTGATCCAGGTGAGGATCATCAGGGCGAAGAAGACCGCGAAGTAGACGCGCAGCCCGATGTGTCCGTGTTGTTCGGTAGACATGCGCGCCTCCTAGTGTCGACCGATCAGGTACAACAAGGGGAACAGGTAGATCCACACGAGATCCACGAAGTGCCAATAGAGGCCGGCCACCGGTATCGGGTCGTGCCATCGCTGGGTGTACTTCCCCCTGATGGCGTTGACCAGTAGCACCGCGAAGACCCCGATCCCGATGATCATGTGCAAGGCGTGCAGGCCCGTCATCCCGAAGTAGATGTGGAAGAACATCCGCACCTTGTCCGGGTCGACGGGCTCGGCGGAGTGCGCGAAGTCCCGCTTGTCCTCGAACACGAACTCCGGACCCGGGAACTTGTTCTCGTGCCACTTGTGTTCGTATTCGACGTACTTCACGCCGAGGAAGGTGCAGCCGAGCACGATGGTGGCGACCAGCCACAGGATCAGCTGCTTCTGCTTGCCCTTCTCGGCGGCCCAAACCGCCAACACGACCGTGAGCGACGAAACGATCAGCACGACGGTGTTGAACGCGCCGAGGCCGATGTCGAGCGTGTAGCTCGCCGCGGCGAAGGCCTCACGGTTGAAGGTCCGGTACAGCATGTAGGCCATGAACAGGCCACCGAAGAACATGACCTCGGTGACCAGGAACAGCCACATGCCCAGCGTGACCGACTCGGTCTGCTCGGCGTAGCTGCGGTACCAGTACGCCAGCCGGTTGGGTTGTCGTTGGGCGGGGGCGGCGTCAGACAACGTTCTCCTGCTCCTTGGTCGTTGGCGCATCGGACGACCGGGTGGCCGCGGCCAGGCCGTGGTAGTCGTAGGCCTCGTGGGTCACCACCACGTCTTCCTCGAAGTTGTGCTTGGTCGGCGGTGAGCCGATCTGCCACTCCAGACCGGTGGCACCCCAAGGGTTCGGCGGCGCCTTCTTCCCCTTGACCAGCGACCACGTGAGGTAGATGCCGGGCAGGATGAAGCCGACACCCAGGATCGACGCACCGGCGCTGCTGAGCACGTTCAGTACCTGCCAGTCGT
>Ga0102937_1000018_pt1 | contig 56546 bp, 42 predicted proteins | sample SalPonR2_B_D1_MG_FD_78213 | JGI IMG/M metagenome (GOLD analysis project Ga0102937, IMG submission 78213) | Salt pond soil microbial communities from South San Francisco under conditions of wetland restoration - Salt Pond MetaG R2_B_D1_MG | ecosystem: Environmental > Aquatic > Marine > Intertidal... | reverse complement strand
TTTCGAGGCGATTACGGCCGTTCTGTTTGGCCACATAGAGCGCGTTGTCGGCCAGACGAAGGAATTCGGCCGGAGCGGTATCCTTGTCGGGAGTCCCGATGGCCAGGCCAATACTGATGGTAAACCTGATCTGCTGCCCGTTGTAGCTGATGTTCTGCCGGGCCAGGCCGGCGCGGAAACCCTCGAGTCGCGAAACCAGTTCGCCGCGGTCATCGAAGCTGGTAAAAATGACGAATTCCTCACCGCCGAAGCGGGTAAGGTGGTCGGTGTCCCGGCGGAAATGATCGCGCATGATACCGGCCAGCGCAATCAGGCACTGGTCACCCGCATCGTGGCCGTAGGTGTCGTTGATTATCTTGAAGTGGTCCGCATCTACCATGGCAACCGCAAACCCCGTATGGTTTCGCTGGCACCAGCGAAAGCTTTTGCCGAATTCCTGGTCAAAATAACTGCGGTTTCCGATCTGGGTCAGGTCGTCAGTGACGCTGAGGAAGGCAAGGCGATCATTGGCCGCCGCAAGTTGCCGGTTCAGCCTACCGAGCTTGCGGTTCCAGTAAAACAGCAGGCCGAGGATGACCATGGCCCCGAGCGTCAGCTGGAATGCCAGCCGGTAATCCACCACGGGTTCGGGCTGGATGACGCCGGCCCATTGCTGCTCGATGGTGTTACGTTCTGCTTTGGTCAGGCTGGCGACCAGTTTTTGCATAATGCTGAACAGTTCCGGCTGGTCATTCCGGGTGGCAACTGCCAGGGACCAGTCCGCCGGGATTCTGCCCAGCACTTTCAGGTCTGCCAGTCCCAGCTCCTGCATGTGATAGCTGGCCGAGGAAAAGGTACTTATAAAGCCTGCCAGTTCCCGTTCCTGAACCATTCGCAGCCCTTCTTTTTCGTTGCCAACCGTTACCAGGTTGAGGCCGGGGTGGGTAGTCCTCAACAGTTCCAGCAAGGCGTACCCCTCGACAATGCCAACCGGCTGACTCCCCATATCGTCGAGCCGCCTGATAAATGGGGTCTCGACCCGGCCTATCAGCACCCCTGGAACCCGGAGGTAAGGCCTGGTGAAACTCATGTATTCAAGTCGTTCCGGTGTTTCCATAGCCATGGAGAACAGGTCGCACCGGCGATTTCTGGCGGCTTCGACCGAGTCGGCCCAGGTTTCCGCGACGAATGGGGGGAAGGCTACGCCGGAACGCTCGGAGAACAGGGCGAAGGTGTCAGCGGCAATCCCGGTGTGTTGGTTGTCTTCATTGAGCGCCTCGAGGGGAAGCCAGTCCGGATCAACACAGAGCTTCAGCTGCTGGTTACGCTCATCCAGCCACGCCTGTTCGGCATCGGTAAAGGTCACTGACCTGACCTCAGGGATCGGGCTGCGAATGGCAGCGGCACCGAGCCACCGGTCTTCTATGGTACGCATTTCTGTCGGGCTGATCGCACCCAGCGCGGCATCCATCAGGGCGGCGAGTGGTTCAAGGGCAGGGCGAACACCAAAACGCAGGTCTTCGCCGGACATGCCGCCGAGATCTGTTTCGCCGGCGATGATAACCCCCGGAATCTGCAATTCCCTGACCCAATAGTTGCCATTGGACAGCGCGGCCAGGGCAACGTCCACGGAACCTTCGGCCAGGGCCTGAAACATGGCGCGCTGGGAGGTGAAAGCAAACACGCTATCGCCCAGTTGGTCGCGAAATGCACTCTCGTAGTAGATGCCCGCGCCGATGGCCACCTTGAGCCCTTTCAGGTCTGCCGGGGAATTGAACTGCAGGTTTTTATCAAGGGTGAAAGCGACGTTGGGAATAATGTGATAGGGCCTGGTAAAACGAGTGTACTCCTGCCGCGCAGCGGTCTGCGACATGTTGGCCATGACATCGATTTTACCCGCCAGAAACATGGGGTGCAGTTCGGACCATTGCCCTGCCACAGGTACAACATGCAGACCGGTGAGATCGGATATCCGGTCCATCACATCAACGGCCAGACCCTGAATCGCTCCTGCATCCTGGAAACTGAAGGGGGCGTAGTCCGTCATAAAGCCGACCCTGACCGGGCCAATTTCGCTGATGTAACGCTGGTGGACAGCACTGAGACTGAATCCACGGGATTCGGCCATGCTGGCGCCGCCGTATTCGCGCCAACGCTCGAACAGTTCAGTAATGCGGGCGTCGGGAACGGCTTGCAGCCCCTCACTTATCTTTTCAAACAACGCATCGTTGCCTTTCAGCACACCCAGGCGAAAGTCTTCCCGGGCCAGCGCCCCCAGGGGTGCGGGGCCGACAATGTCCAGAAACCGGAAGCCGGCCTGGTGGGCGTAGTATTCAAGGGTCAGTTCCGGCCCGAAGATAGCATCCACCCAGCCGAAGGCGAGGGCCCGCACCAGACTGGGTATCGAGTCATAGCTGTTGAGCTCAACGTCAGCGTCGGCGAGAGCGCGCGCGTAGTAGACATCCCCGACCACCCCGATGCTGGCATTGGCGAGCGCCTCCAGGGAGCCAACGTCGGTTATCGGGTTTGCCGGATCATGCATCACATAGGTCTGGCGGATGTGATAGGGCTCGGTGAACCGAATGGTCCGGGCCCGCTCGTCGCTATAGGAGATGCCTTCGATGACATCGATGTCACCGCGCTGGAACGCCGCAAAGATCTCCGGCCAGGTACCGGCACGAACGTCCAGGTCCAGAGCGGCGTGGCTGGCCACTTCCCGGAGAACGTCGATCGAGAACCCCGACGGGGTGCGACCTTCGATATTGGAGTAGGGCGTGTTATCGGCAACGACGCCCACGGATACGGTCTGATGGTCCGCCGGCCAGGCGGGCAACGACAGCAACAGAAGGGCCAGAGTGGCGCTGAGGGCGTGGAAAATTGTGTTCAGAGAAATTCCCTTCCAGGCAATTTCAGCGCTGCCGCGAAAGCAGCGCTGCCACAGGCATTATTCAGATCAGAAGTACAGATTGAACATGACGTTGGCTGTGCCCAGGGAAATAGCGGTGCTGCTATTCGCGCGGCCACTGTCCGCAATCTCGGCGCCAATCTGGCCGCTCACCGAAAACGACTCGGTGATCATGGCTTCAGCGCCAAAAAATGCGCCAACGCCAAAACCGGTATCTTCCCTATCGACAATACCAATTGCGGCTCCGGCGAAGGGCCGGATATTCTGGGAAACATTGTCCAGATAGTATCTGGCGCCGCCGCCCAGGGAGAAAATGGTATCTGCTCCCTGGACCCCGGTGTCAACAATCGACAGGAAAGCGTAAGGCATCAGTTGATCGCTTGTCCGCATGCCGACCATATAGGATGGCGCAGAGACGCTGCTAGACGCGCCACTATTCGATACAGCGTTACCAACATTGTCCAAGATTCCCTGGAAAGGGTTAAAACCCATCATGATCCGGTTTTCCGCGGCGGCTGATCCCGCCGCCAGAACTGATGCTGCAGCCGTTGCCGCGATAAGGGTGTTCTTGATAATGGTCATGGGTGACGTCCCGTCTTCTTTATCGGTTTTCGAGGTGTCCGGAAATCCTGTTTCATGGGGGGCATGGAATGGCTGACTTCCGGAATAAGCGCCACCGTCGCGTGGTGACCGAAGAAGTTTCCGGATTTTTTTCGTTGGCTTCAAGTTAAAGGAGGTTTTGTTCTGTTATCGGGCATCAGGCTGCTAGAATCCGCCCACGGAAATTCGGAGAAATCCCATGGGTCTGATGTTCGAGGAAATAGACAGCCAGCCTTCGGCGCTGGGTGAGATCACCCTCCGGCGCCGCCGTATTCCGGCGTTGGGTGAGCGGGATATTTTTGAGGTGAAGCTGGGTGATGAGTTTCTGATGTCCAGCATGTTCGTGGATGCCGAAATAGCGCTGGCGGATCTCGCTATTGAGCGGGCGGAGGGCGAGTCGCTGGATGTGGTGGTGGGCGGCCTTGGCCTCGGCTATACCGCCGAAGCGGCGCTGGGTCACGACCGGGTAAATGAGCTTCTGGTCGTGGATGCTCTGGATACGGTGATTCACTGGCACCAGCAGGAGAAGGTGCCCCTGGGAAAGGTGTTGAATGAAGATTCGCGCTGCCGCTATGTGCTGGGCAGTTTTTTTGATTTTGCGATTTCAGATGGCGGGTTTGATCCGGAGTTGCCAGGGCGTCTGTTCAATGCGATTTTGCTGGATATCGATCACTCACCCCGGGCACTGCTGAACCAGTCCAACGCCAGTTTCTACACCACTGAAAGCCTTGGCAGGATGGCGCGCTTTCTTGAACCTGGCGGGGTATTCGCCATGTGGTCCAACGATCCGCCGGACGAACCTTTTATAAAGACGCTTAGAGGGCTGTTTGTGGGTGTGGAGGCCCGCGTGGTGTCTTTCTACAATCCTTTCCAGAATCGGGAGTCCACCAACACCGTGTATCTGGCAACAAAGAGCGGGAGCTGAAGCCATGGGCGAACCTGGAACTATCGACTGGGAATCGACCCACGCCGCAGTCTGGCGCCGACACCGTGGTGTTCTGCGGGGCATTCGCCGGCTCGATCCGGTGCAGTGGGAGAGTCTGAAGGGTATTGATCGCCAGCGGCAGGCGCTGGGCCGCAACACCGAGCGGTTTCTTGCCGGTGAGCCCTCCAACAATGCCCTGCTCTGGGGCTCCCGGGGCACCGGCAAGTCCTCGCTGATCAAGGCGCTGCTGAATCGCTACAGGGATCAGGGACTGCGCATGATCGAGGTGGACAAGGATGACCTGGTCAACCTGCCGGAAATTGTCGATGATCTGTGCGATCTGCGATTCCGGTTTGTGATTTTCTGCGACGACCTTTCCTTTGATGCCGGCGAGTCCGGTTATAAGGCCCTGAAGAGTGTACTGGAAGGTTCACTGGAACTGCCGCCGGAAAACGTCCGGGTCTATGCCACATCCAACCGCCGCCACCTGATGCCGGAGTTCATGGCGGACAACCTGCAGAGCCAGGTCCGTGATGGCGAACTTCATCCGGCTGAGGCCATTGAGGAGCAGGTATCACTGGCGGACCGGTTTGGTCTCCAGCTGTCGTTCTATCCGTTTCCCCAGGACATCTATCTGCAGGCGGTGGATGCACTGTTTCCGGAGATCCGGAACCGTGCTGCCCTGCATCAGGAGGCGATCCGGTTTGCCACTGCCAAGGGTGTTCGCAATGGCCGGACCGCCCAACAGTTCTACCGTCAGTTTGCGGGCACGTTCAGTTAGCCTGGTCTGACGCCCGGCCGATACACCGGGACAGATCATCCAGGGGGTTGTTGACGGATTCGCAGGTTTCCACCGCCGGGGTCAGGCGACGGTTCAGGAGTTGGTCAGAGGTTCCTTGGGCAGCGCGACGGTGAACCGGACACCTCCGTTTTCATTGCCGGCCTGGATTCGCCCGCGATGGTGTTCGGCGATCAGCCGGGCGATCAGCAGTCCCTGGCCAAGATGTCCTTCCTGGCCCGGGGAGCGGACCGATACAAAGGGGCTGAAAATGTCCTGGGCCAGTTCTTCGGGCAGCGCGGAGCCCTGGTTGAACACACTCAGCAGCAGATATTGCGACTCTCGGCGCAGGCTGATCTCGATCAGGCCGCCTTGCGGTGTGAAATCCCGGGCGTTGTCCACCAGTTTGTCCAGCAACTGCACCAGCAGCTCCGGCGAGCCGTGGTATCGAACCCCTTGCTGCGGACCCTGATAGCGAACCCGGAAATCCGGTGCCAGTGACTGATAAGCCGCGGTGGTCTGGACGCAGACATCGGCCAGATCAAAGCTTTCCTTTTCGGCATGGTCCAGGCTCTGTTCCAGCCGTGCCGCCTCGCTCATGCCATGAAGAATCTGGCTCAGGCGGTCGGTCGCGGTCCTGGCCCGGGCCAGATAGTTTGCCCGGTCTTCGTCGCTGGCGCTCTGACTGAGGTTCTCCAGGGACGAGCGCACGACGGCGATGGGGGTTTTCAGTTCGTGGGACAGTCGGCGGGAGAAGCTTTCGAGATAGTGGGTGTAGCCGTGCAGCCGCTCGGTAAGATGACTGAACTGGCGGGACAGGTCGCCAAGTTCGTCCTTCGCTGTCACCGGTGGCAGGGTTCGCAGCAGGCGGCCGTCGTCATCAATGCTGGCGCTGACCGCTCGCTGCAGCCGGGTGATACGCCAGGACAACCAGCTGGCATAGCCCAGCAGTGCCAGCGTCAGCACGATCAGAAGCAGGGCGCTGCGGGCAATCACCGAACCCAGGGTGCTGCCGGACAGGGTCAGCATCTGATCCAGGGATTCCTCCAGCACCAGCGTGTGGCCGCTGGCCAGGGTTTCGGTGGTCAGCAGATAGAGATCGCCGTTGCCGTGGCGCACCAGGCCGCGGTCGGGCAGTTCACTACCGCTGAACTGGTGGGCGTCGCTATCGACCAGGATCGGTTCGGGCTGATAGGCCCGCACCAGTGCCCGCAGGGCGTTGAGACTGATGCGCTCGAGAATCTGGGCGGGCGTCAGGCTGTCGAAAGCCGGTCTCCGGAGGTTCGAGGGTTGGGTCTGCCGGGCGATCACCCAGCCTTCCGGTTGCAGAACCCAGGCGCTCTGCCCGGGTGCAATCAGCTGTTCCAACCGCTGTTCCAGTGGGGCCTGACGGCTGATCAGCCGGCTATCAGGGTATTCGAACAGCGGCTGTTGCCGGCTGGTTCTGCTTTCGCCTTCCTCAACCGGGCCCATCAATTGAAAGCCGAATCCAGCGCCTTGTTCCGGCCGTGGCAGTCGCAGTTCAAGCTGGTGGCCGTTATTGTCGGGTAATTGCCACGCTCCGCGAAATCTGTAGTCCAGCGCATTACTCCTCCCTGGTACAAGCCCATTGATCCTGCCGTGGCTTAGGCGCGGCACAAGCCGTTCGATGACATCCTGTGGTTGCTCAATAGAGATTAGCAGTTGATCAAACGGCTGCTCCGGCCGGGACGGTTGGTAAAAACCCTGCATGCGATTATTGATCCGGACCAGCAGATAAAGATTGTTTTCCTGCACGGCCACCCTCCATTTCAGAGTGGCATTATCGGGCAATGTGCCAGTGCCCTGCCAGGGCTGGCTGCTGTGCTCTTCGTCATACTCGGGCCAGTCGGAGCCGTAGCCATCGGGTTCCAGCGAGCGGTCAAGGGTGGGGGCGTAGGTTACCGGTTTACCACCTGGTCGTGATTCATCAATTGCCGGAACGTCGATCAGGCTGGCCACTCTGCCGGCCTGTTGCTCCAGTTGCGTAGCCGCCTGCTGCCGCAGGGCAGTGTCCAGCTCCAGAACGAACTGCAGGCCGGCCCAGGGAATGACCAGCATCAGCACGCTGGCAATGACCAACTGGCGTTTCAGGGTCACGAATCAGGCCTCATGGGCGTTCCAGCGGTAACCCATGCCATAGGCTGTGTGAATGCCGTCAAAGGCACTGTCCACGTCCTGAAACTTTCTGCGGATGCGTTTGATGTGGGAGGTGACGGTATTATTGTCCAGCACTGTGCTGGCGGCGTCCATCAGCTGGTCGCGGCTGCGCACATGGCCCGGGTGCTGAACCAGTGAGTGCAGCATCCAGAATTCGGTGACGGTCAGTTCGATGGCGTAACTGTCCCACTGGGCTGTCATACGGTCCACGTTCAGCGTCAGGCGGCCGCGGTTCAGTACTTCGTCCGGCTGTCTGAGTGCTTCCGACCAGGCGTCGGCCCGGCGGAGCAGGGCGGTTACCCGCGCCAGCAGGTGATCCATGCTCATGTCTTTGGTGACATAATCGTCCGCGCCCAGTCTCAGCCCGTGGACTGAATCGATATCGCTGTCCCGGGCGGTCAGGAAGATGATTGGCAGGGTTGGCGACAGTACGCGCAGGTCCTGGCACAGGGTAAATCCGCCCTCAGGCTCGTCGCCCAGGCCAACATCAATGATTGCCAGATCCGGCAGGCCTGCCCGCAGTGCCTGAAACGCGCTGTTGCGGTTGCTGTAGGCCGACACCCGATAACCACGGCGTTCAAACGCATCGCGGTAGTTCTCGCGAATGGCAGGTTCATCTTCAATGAGCACGAGGTGACGTTTCATAACCTTGAGCCAGTCTGTTGGACTCTTGCCCCTGAGCGGGGATGGAAGCCTCCATTTAACCACGGTACTGCTGCAGAACAAGGGTGCGGCGCCCCTTCGCCACAATTCATCATTTTTCATCGGCCAATCCGCCGCTTTCCGGCACCGGATGGTCCTTTCCGGAGGTTTCAATAGTGACCAGCCGCTCTTGCACCCGGGCGCTGGTTTTCACGCTGGAAAGGAAATGGAATCATGCTGCCAACCTGTTCGCTGTCCCGACCTGTATCACCCATCCCGGCCAGGCGTGTCCGCCGGATAATGGAGGACATCTCGCTGTGGCTGGCGGTGTTGCTGTTTCTGTTTGTCCAGCCCATGTATGCCGAAGCCTCTGCAGGCGCCGGTGAGCTGAGGTTTCTGGACTCACCGGGTCCCGGGCTGGAATCGGCAACGCTGGTAAGCACCGACTATCAGGTCGAGGTGACCGGGCTGGTGGCGGATGTGCGCCTGAGCCAGACTTTCCGCAATCCGGGCCGGCAATGGCGGGAAGCCGTCTATGTTTTTCCTCTGCCGGCAAAAGCCAGTGTCTACGGCCTGACCATGATGGCGGGCGAGCGCCTTATCCGGGGAGAAATCCGGGAAAAGGAGGTGGCCAGACAGCAATACGCCAAAGCCAGAAGCGAAGGCCGGAAGGTGGCGAGAGTCGATCAGCAGCGGCCCAACCTGTTCACCACGCATCTGGCGAACATTCCACCGGGAGAGTCGATTGCCATTGATCTCAGCTATCAGCAGCCTGTGCGTTATCAGTCCGGGGAATTCGAGCTACGCCTGCCAACGACCCTGACGCCCCGCTATATGCCGGGCAAGGTTGTTCGCGATGGCGCGACGGCCTGGCAGGGTGGCTGGGCAAGCCCGACCACCGCAGTGCCGGACGCCGACCGCATCAGCCCCCATACGGTCTTGCCCGAGGATGTGGCCGCTGGCAGCCATCAGGCGACCATCACCATGAGCATCAGGGCCGGCCTGCCGGTCAGCCGGGTCAGCAGCCCCGGCCATCAGCTGGCCAGCAACTGGAATGGTAATTCGGTGGCGGTAACCACCAGCGCAGGAAGCTTCGCCATGGATCGGGATCTGGTGGTTCGCTGGGCGCCAGCACGGGGAATGACGCCTTCCGCCGCGGTTTTCCAGCAGCAGTGGCAGGGCGAGAGCTACCTGTTGGCGATGATGATCCCGGGACTGGAATCCGATCAGCAGATGGCCCGGGAACTGGTGTTTGTGATCGATACCTCTGGCTCCATGGCGGGGGAATCCATAGCTCAGGCAAAACAGTCGCTGCTGCGGGGGCTGGACACGCTGGGGCCGGACGATCTGTTCAACGTTATCCAGTTCAACAGCCAGACCGCCTCACTGTTTATCGATCCGGTGCCTGCCAGTGGTAATAATCTGGCCCGGGCCCGTCGCTATGTCCGCAGTCTGGAGGCAGAGGGCGGCACGGAAATGGCTTCGGCGCTGGATGCTGCCCTGAATCAGCGGAAGTCCGGGGCCGTATCGCAAACGCCGGACGGTGTTCAGCGCTTGCGTCAGGTGGTGTTTATCACCGACGGTTCGGTGGGTAACGAATCGGCGCTGTTCCAGCGTATCGAGCAGCAATTGGGGGACACCCGCCTGTTTACCGTGGGCATCGGTTCGGCGCCCAACATGTACTTCATGCGCGAGGCGGCCCGTTTTGGCCGTGGCACCCACACCGCCATCAACAGCAGGTCGGATCTGGAGCGCCGTCTTGCTGAGCTGTTCGGCAAGATGCAGTCGGCGGTGTTAACCAATATCCGCATGGAGTGGCCGGATGCGTCAGCGCAACAGAGTGCCCGGCCGCACCGGATCGGGGATCTGTTCCGCGGCGAGCCACTGAGTCAGGTGGTTCGTGGTCAGGCCCCGCAGGGGGATCTGCAGGTGTCAGGAATACTGCCTGACGGCAGTACCTGGCAACAATCGCTCAGTCTGGAACAGGCCGCCAGCGGCAAAGGGCTGCACCGGGTATGGGCGCGACAGCAGATTGATGCCCTGCTGGATGCCCACACGCTTGGCAAAGATCCGCAAGCGCCGGCCCGGGGCGATATCGCCACAAGGGTCACGGCCCTGGGCCTGGAGCATGACCTGATCACGCCCTACACCAGTTTTCTGGCCGTGGACCGAACGCCGTCCCGACCGGAATCGGCAGCTATGGCTGCTGACAGCGTCCCGACATTGCTGCCTGCCGGGCTGGCCTCAGGAATGCTGCGTTATCCGCAGACCGCCACCCTGGCGCCATTGTTCCAGGCGCTGGGTCTGCTGGGGCTGATGTTCAGTGCAGCGATTGGCCTGCTGAAATGGCGGGCGCTGTGATGAAATACCTGTGCATGCTCACTACCGTCTTGTCCTTTGCAATACTGGCGTTTGGCCTCTGGATTCCGTTCAAGGCACTGGTCGCCCAGGAATTGCTCGAGCTGGCCTGGGCGGAGAGCCAGGCCCGCCAGATGCAGGTTCGCCCCTGGCCCTGGGCGGACACCTGGCCGGTGGCCCGCCTCGTCCTGCAACCCGACGAGGACGGGGACGGAAGCCGGCAGTCGTTGATCGTGCTGGATGGAGCCCATGGTGAAAGTCTGGCCTTTGGCCCTGGCCAGGTTGTTGGCGGCGACCAGAACGCCGGGCCAACAGTGATTGCCGGTCATCGGGATACCCATTTCCGAAGCCTGGAGCATCTTGAAACCGGCGCTACGCTGAAGCTCCAGAGCCGTGGCGGTCAGTGGCGGAGCTTCCGGATCAGCAGTACCCGGGTGGTGGACAGCCGTTACCACCGGATCAACGAGTCCATGCTGCCCCGCGATTCATTGCTGCTGGTAACCTGCTATCCCTTCAATAGCATTGAGGCCAACGGACCGCTACGCTACGTAGTATACGCAGAGGCCATTGGCAGCGAGCTGGCGGCAGTTGTCGAAAGCTGAACCTGTGCGCCATTACTAATGAGTAGGAAAGTAGGCGGACACGTCCATTCAGGACACGCCGTGAATACATCCATGTAGGCTCGGATGCAGCATCCCTGCTGCATACGGTCCTGAATGGACGTGTCCGCCTACTTTCTTTCAGCTTGGTAACTAGATCAGGGTTATCTGGATGGGATTGCTGAGAAAATTTCTGGCCTGGATGAGTGTCCTCATTATTTGTCTTTTCGCCCTGCTTTTCTATCTGGCGCGGCCTTTTAACCCTGATAATAACCGTTATCTGGCCTGGGCAATCGCCAAAGTCGGTTGTGCCCTGCTGGGGATGAAATGCACGGTCAGCGGCCGGGAAAATATTCCGGTCGACCGCCCGACCGTGGTTATCGCCAATCACCAGCACAACGATGACCTGTTCATGCTGGGCGGGCTGCTGCCGCCGCGAACCGTAACGGTGGGTAAAAAGGCTCTGGTGTGGGTGCCTTTTTTCGGCCAGGTTTTCTGGCTTGGCGGCAATGTGATGCTGGATCGCAGCCGCTCCGACCGGGCCGTTGTGGCCATGCGAGCCGCGGCCCATGCCATCAGCCGGGAGCGCAAAAGCCTGTGGGTGTTCCCGGAAGGCACCCGCAGCCGGGGGCGGGGCCTGCAGAGTTTCAAGAAAGGTGCTTTTTACACCGCGGTGGAGGCCGGGGCACCCATCACCATGGTGTGCGTCAGCCAGTATCAGGATAAGGTGATCGGCTGGTCCGGCCGGCGGGAACCGGTTGCCATCAGGGTGTTGCCCCCGGTGGAAACCGCCGGCCTTACCCGGGATGATATTCCCGGGCTGATCAGGGAGTGCCACGACACCATGGCGGCGACGATTGCCACCCTGGCCCCGATTCGTGACTGACCGCCAACCGGGCGGGAAATGCTTGAAGCGGGTCATGAAAACGGGCAGTCTTGCCGCATAACTCAAAGGGGTAGGTTATGAATCTGATTCTGTTTCTGATTATTGGTGGTATTGCCGGCTGGCTGGCGGGACTGATCATGAAAGGTCGCGGTTTTGGCGTCATGGCCAATATCGGTATCGGTATTGTGGGTTCAATCCTGGGAGGGTTTGTGTTCCGTCTGCTCGGGCTTGCGGCCCAGGGCGCGGTGGGGGAACTGGTCACCGCGACGGTGGGTGCAGTGCTGTTACTTGCCGTGGTTAGCGCAATCAAGAAGGCCTGATGATGATCGTACCTGTTTCTGCAGTTTTCGCCGCCGTTCTGGGGCTGTTACTACTTGTTCTTTCTTTTCTTGTTTCCCGCTATCGCCTGAAGTTCAGGCAGGGGCTGGGAGTAAGCGATGATATCGATTTTCAGGCCGCGGTGCGGGCTCACGCCAACCTGGTCGAATATGCACCAGTCGGCCTGATCATGCTGGCCATCGCCGAGCTCAATGGCGTGCCGGGCACGCTGGTCTACTGGACCGGGATGGCATTTGTGGCGGGGCGCCTGCTCCACGCGTTTGGCATGATCAATGGCCGTGGTGGCCCACACATGGCACGCATGGTGGGCATCCTGCTGACCTGGCTGGCCATTCTGGTATTGTCGTTGCTGCTGTTCTGGAACGTGTTCCAGGTTTACGGCTAGTCCCCGCCCAGGGGCGGATTACAGGGCCTGTGCCATATCCATGGTGATATACTCCAGCTCCAGGCGCCGGTTGGCGGCGTGATCCTCCAGCCTGGCAAGGGGCCGGTCGCTGCCCCATCCACTGATGACAATCTGGGTTTCCCGTGCGCCTTCACTGAGCATAAGCCTGGCAGCGCTACTGGCTCTGAGCCGCGACAGAAACTGGTTGTATTCGCTTACACCGAAGCCATCGGAATGGCCGTGAATGTGCAGGCAGGCGCCGGGGTTGTGCTTCAGCCAGACCGCGTGCTGGCGCAGCAGTGCCTGATCGTCCGGGTTCAGCCGGTGCTGATTGAAGCCGAAGTGGAAGCGCTTGCGGTGCGGTCGCCCGGGGCAATCATCCGGGCCTCCGCCCGCGGCGGCAAAAGTGTTCTGGGCCATCAGCCTGGTGTGGTCGAGTACAAGTACAGTCATGGTTGATTCCTCTGATTTTCAGGCCTTTGTTGCTTTTGCCCCCGGTATTATTGATGCCGGTGGGGGCAATTACCATAAGCGACAGGTCGAATGGCGTCGGTGCGGCTGCGTTCACAGTATCAGCGCCCTGATCGTCCTACGATTTCGCTGCAGATTTATTACACCGCGAAAAACAGGCCATGCTGTGGTAAAAAGCAGGTCTGGCGAGGCGAATAATGATGAATTGTGACAATCCATGCTGATTATCCCTGCGGAAACTGCTGTCAACTGGAAACGCCCGCCCTGGATGACACTGAGCCTGGTCATGGCCTGTTTTCTGGTCTTTGTGTTTTACCAGGGCGACGATGACCGGCTCGCCAACAAGGCGCTGGAAGCCTATCTGAATGCGGACCTGCAGGTACTGGAGGCACCGGCCTACGAGGATTATCTGCAACGCCAGATTCGGCTGGAAGGCAGGGAAGAACTGGTTTCCCGGTTGGAGGGCTTCAATACCCTGCAGGAACAGGGTGAAGAGGTCTGGATTGCGGCCACCCTTCTGTTCGATAACGAATTCTATCAGTACCTGCTGGAAAACCGGGGCCTGATCTGGGCTTCAGACCAACGCCGGGCATGGTTGGCCCAGCGCAGCGAGATCCAGCAGCGATATGTCAACCGCCTGAGCGCCAACCAGTTGGGACTGGTGCCTGCCGAACTGTCAGTTTACACCCTGGTGACCTATCAGTTTCTTCACGGTGGCTGGGGCCACATTATCGGCAACCTGGTGTTTCTGTTTCTGCTCGGTTTCACCGTAGAGAAAGCGCTGGGTGCTGCCCGCTTTCTGCTGGCGTACCTGGCGTGTGGCGCCATCTCCGGCCTGGTATTCGCGGCGTTTTCTGCTGGCAGCACCGTGCCGCTGGTGGGCGCGTCCGGTTCCATCTCCGGTCTGATGGGCATGTACGTGGCCATCTACGGTTTGCAGAAAATCCGCTTTTTCTATTTTGTCGGGGTCTATTTCAACTACTTCCGCGCGCCGGCACTGGCGATGCTGCCGGTATGGCTGGGTAAGGAGGTTTATGACTACTGGTTCGCCGGGGCCACCGGCATCGCCTACATGGCCCATGCGGGCGGACTGGTGGCCGGGGCTGGGCTGGTCTGGCTGTTGGGCAAAAGCTGGCTCCAGGTCAAGGAGGAATTTTACCAACCGGAAGAAGACGAGCAGGACGAGCGCTTCACCGCCGGTTATGCCCGGGCCATGGCGAGCCTCGGCAGTATGGAGTTCGATCTTGCCGAGCGGCAGTTTGCAGCATTGCGGGAGCACTATCCCGACCGGATCGTTGTGCTCGAGCACCTCTACCAGCTGGCCAAGCTCCGGCCGGACCGGGCTGCCTATCGCGAATACGCCCGCAAGCTGATGAATGAAAAGCTGAACGCACGCCAGCCAGAGCGCACGATTGAAGTCTGGGCCGAATACATGAAGCTGGGAGAAAGCCACTTTCCACTGGCGGCGGAGGATCACAACCGGGTGCTGTTCACCTGCCTGCGTAACGACGATCTGAAATCCGCCGAGCGAGCTTTCGAACGCCTTCGCAGTGCCGGCGACAAGAGCCTGGCGGACGAAGCCTGCCGGCTGCTGGCGCAAGAATTCGATAAGCGCCAGGTAACCCCGAAGGCCCGACACTATCGCCAGTTACTGGCAAACGGGGCTTGAAAGTGGCCAGTGTCCCGACCGACAGGCCCTTCGGATGCCCGGTAGCTCAGCAAACTGACCAGACGGGACGCCGGGCTACTCGACGTTGAACGATGCCCGGGGTCCTTTCAGAGGCTCCCGGTTCCGGGCCTGCTGCAGATACACATCAATCTGTTCATGCAGCGGGTGGTTGGCGCAGCGCTTTTTGACAAAACTGAGAAACGCCGTGGCTTTTTCCCATTGGCCAAGCCCGTTAGCCAGCGCCTGGGCCATTGTCAGGTAGGCATGGGGCAGGCATTCGCTGCCGGGAAAGCGCTTGTGAAAGTCCTGTAGCAGTTTCAGGGCAGGTTTGAACTGGCCGCGGTTATAGAGGACTTTTGCGCAGCGCAGCGTCAATTCCGGGTCATCCGGTTTAAAGCCGGGCTGGATGCTCTCGATGGTTGCCAGCAGACCGGCCATGGTGTCGCCGTCATTGCTGTCCGCCAGCATGGCGAGCAGGCGCGGGTGGTAGCGGTACAGCTCCTGGCGGTCATCACGGGCTGTAAGCAGGGAGTGCAGCTGCTGCAGCCGGCAGGCGTTGGCCGGCTCCCGCTTCAGACTCTCCTTCAGCATGGACTCGACCCGGTCGTAGTTGCCATCCTTCAGGTTCATGTCGATGTCGGCGTCAAAGCGGCGGGTGCGGTCCCGGCCCTGGCTTTCCCCCGGCTTTTCCTGGTCCTGATGATCGCTGGCGAAGCCCAGCTCTTCCTGGTACTGGAACAGCAGATAGCCCAACATGTGAAACAGCATCAGGGTAAAGGTGCTGTTCAGGAAGCCGGCAAGAATATTGGCCAGGTGAGGGGCAAAATGGTTGAAGGCGAATTCCTGGGCAGCGCCGGAGGCCACGGATAACAGTATCAGGTAGCCATAAAGCAGAAAATAGCGGCTGCCGATGCGGGAAATCAGCACCGCCAGGTTCAGCGGGTTTACCGCGGCGGCAACGGAGTGTTCCATGGCCAGCACCATCACGCTGGCCGGTAATGCCAGGACAACCAGAGCCAGCATTACCAGCATCAGCACTGGTCCGCCCAGCATCCCGGCGGCGCCGACCAGAGCCCCCATCAGGATGAATACCAGCAGCTGCAGGATCACGATATCGAACCCGCTGCCGGTGAAGGCTACCGCCAGGGGCGGGGGCTTCATATGGCCTTCGGCGGTATGGCGGATTACCGCATAGGTATATTTCAGTAACGCCAGCACCAGTACCAGCGAGACAATAAGCCCGACAATGTTGCCGGTGATCAGCAGCGGAACCAGGGTGCAGATGGCGATGACCAGCATCGGATCGGTATGGAAGGGATAGCGGAAAAATGCGCCAATCCGGTTCCAGAAAGGCACGGCTTCCGTGGCTGCACCCAGGTAACGCATGACCCGGTTACACTGTGGGCACAGCGCATGCTGTCTGCGGTGGTTCGCATCGGGCATGCAGCGGGAACAGTAGTGCATCTGGCATTCGCCACAATGCCATTTTGCGGGTTCGCCCGGGTGATAATGGCAGTCGTGTCTCACAATAGGTCCGGTTCCGAGGGGTCACAGGATGACAGGCTGTAATGATGGCAGATGGCGGACCCGGCCACCAGCGCTCTGGCGGCAGGGAAAAGTGAGCCGATAATGTTGGGCTGCCAGCGGCAGAGTATCGTATGTCCCGGAGATTCGGGTTTTGAGGGGGCGATTTGCAACAGGTAAAAGAGCAAGGCGAGTTTTCGGCCACAGAAGACCGTTCCGGGGAAGTTGCCAGTGCACCAGACCGTCCCTACGCCTGGAAGGACATTCTGTCGCTGGCGCTGAAGCACAGGCCGCGTCTGGTCAGGGCCAACCTGCTGGCGATCATGGCCACAGTCGTCAGTGTGCCGATTCCGTTGTTGCTGCCGGTGCTGGTGGATGAGGTCCTGCTGGATGAGCCGGGGCCGGTACTGCCGGTCATGCAGTCGCTGTTGCCGGAATCGTGGCATCTGCCCCTGGTCTATATCGGTGCCATGGTGCTGGCCGCCTTTCTGCTGCGGTTGCTGGCACTCGGGTTCAACGTGGCTCAATCCCGCGAGTTCTCGAAAATCTCCAAGGATGTTGTCTTCCGTATCCGCTCGAAGCTTCTGGGTCGCCTGCGGCGGGTGGCCATGTCGGAATATGAAACCCGCGGCTCTGGTGGTATTACCAGCCATTTCATTACCGACCTGGACACCATCGACCAGTTTCTCGGTACCACCATCAGCCGTTTCGTCGTGGCCAGTCTGACCGTGGCCGGTACCGCCTGTGTGCTGTTGTGGGTGCACTGGCAGCTGGGCCTGCTGATTCTCCTGTTCAATCCTCTGGTGATCTTCGCTACCATGCTGATCAGCAAGCGGGTGAAGGATCTCAAACGCCAGGAAAACAGCGCCTACGAGGATTTCCAGGGGGATCTGACGGAAACCCTGGACGCTATTCACCAGCTTCGCGCTGCCAACCGGGAAGGCCATTATCTGCAACATCTGGTATCCCGCGCCAGAGTCGTGCGGGATCATGCCATTCAGTTCGAGTGGCGCAGCGACGCAGCCAGCCGCGCCAGTTTTGCCCTGTTCCAGTTCGGTGTCGATACCTTTCGGGCGGCGGCCATGGTCACGGTGCTGCTCAGTGACCTGAGCATCGGCATGATGTTCGCTATCTTCGGTTATCTCTGGTTCATGCTGACGCCGGTGCAGGAGATGCTCACCATGCAGTATGCCTGGTTTGCCGCCAACGCCGCGCTGGCCCGGATTAACCGCCTGCTGGCACTGAAAGAGGAACCGCGTTATCCCGCTCTGGAAGATCCATTCCGTGATCGGCACACGGTGGATCTGGAACTCAGGAATATTCATTTCAGCTACGGCGACGAACCGATTCTCCGGGGCATTGATCTGCACGTGATGGCCGGAGAGAAAGTGGCTGTGGTAGGTGCCAGCGGAGGCGGCAAGTCGACGCTGGTTCAGGTGATACTGGGGCTGTATACGCCGCAGCAGGGCGAAATTCTGCTTGGCGGCGTGCCGGTGCAGCGGATTGGTCTGCCGCGTCTGCGGGAAAATGTTGCTACGGTGTTGCAGCACCCCGCCCTTTTCAATGATACCGTGCGCCAGAACCTGACGCTTGGGCGCAAGCGTGACGATGACGCCCTGTGGCAGGCTCTGAGCATTGCCCAGCTGGACCGGACTGTGGCGGAAATGCCGGACGGTCTGGACACCATGATCGGTCGCCAGGGCGTCCGGCTTTCCGGCGGCCAGCGCCAGCGCCTGGCAATCGCACGAATGGTGCTGTCTGACCCGTCAGTGGTCATTCTGGACGAAGCCACGTCGGCGCTTGATGCGGAAACCGAGTATCAGCTTCACGAGGACCTGGAGGCATTCCTGCGCCAGCGCACCACCCTGATCATCGCCCACCGCCTGAGCGCGGTGAAACAGGCCGATCGGGTCTATGTGTTTGAAGACGGCTATATCAGTGAAGAAGGCCACCATGACGAGCTGATTGCCAAGCAGGGGCTTTACGCCCAGCTATACGGTGACCGGCAGGCCTGATGAGAATTAATACCGGTTCCGGTTAATGAATTCCGCAACTGGCCGACAAGCAATCAGTAACCATGAACGTTAAGGACAGATATGGCCGCCACCGAAAGTTTTCGCAGCGATGAGCTTACCCGCCAGCAGGTACTGGCGGTCGACCGCCAGATGCTTGTTATCCTGCTGGTTCATATTCCCGTTGTCGGATTACTGGTGCCCCTGGGGTTTGATACCTTCCTGTTTTCGATCCTGGCCTCGGTGGTTGTCGGTGCCATGGCGCTGGCCGGTTATTTTTTCCTTCGTGGCACGCGCGCCTGCTCGATCGTCTTTGCGACTTGCCTGATGCTGTTCTCTGCGGTCATGATCCAGGCCCAGATGGGCCGGATTGAAATGCATTTTCACATCTTTGCGGTGCTGGCGCTGGTGATTATCTACCGGGACTGGCTGCCGGTTCTGGTGGCCGCTGCCACGATCGCGGTTCACCATTTTCTGTTCACCGGTCTGCAGATGATGGAGACCCAGATTGGCGAGATGCCAGTGATCATCTTCAATCATGGCGCCAGCTGGGGGATTGCATTTCTGCATGCTGCCTTCGTGGTGTTTGAAGCCGGTATTCTGGTGTTTTTCGCCGTCCAGATGAGCGCAGAGCGGAATCAGTCGCTGAAAATGATTACCATTGTGCACGCCTTTGACCACGACAAGGACCTGCGAGGGCGTCTGCCGGAGACTGATCAGAGCACAAGTGCGCGCTCCTTTAACCAGATGATGGAGCAGTCCGGTGCGCTGATCAGGGAGCTTCGCCATTTCTCCGGCATCCTCAGCGAAAATGCCGGTCGCCTTGCGGTAGCAAGCACAAACACCCGGGAATATGTGGAACAGCAGCAACAGCAGGCTGATCAGGTAGCAACGGCTTCCAACCAGATGTCAGCCAGTGTTCAGGAGGTGGCGCAGAACGCCCAGGTGGCGTCTGAATCTTCTGCAGATGCCTCCACGGCTTCTGCTGCTGGCAGCAAGGCCATGGCCAGTGCCCGCACCATGACCGAGGCGACCAATCAGGCACTGGTCGACAGTGGCCGGATGGTCAGCCAGCTCGCTGAAAAAGTGGAATCCATTTCCCGGGTAACCGGGTCCATCAATGACATTTCAGACCAGACCAATCTGCTGGCGCTTAACGCTGCGATTGAGGCTGCGCGCGCCGGGGAGCACGGCAGAGGATTTGCTGTTGTGGCGGACGAAGTGCGGTCGCTGTCACGGCGGACCCAGGAATTGACGGATGAAATCCGCACCACCGTGGGCGAACTGAAAGAGCTTTCAGAGGCTACCCGCGCGGCCATGGAAATGGGGCAGAGCCGCTCGGCCGAATCAAACCGCGCGATCAGCGATGCCGCCGAGGCAATCAGCCGGATCGAAGAGGCGATCGGTGCTGTCAGTAACATGAATCAGCAGATTGCCTCGGCCTGTGAACAGCAGTCGGCAACGTCGGTCCAGATCAACGAGAGCATCCATTCTGTGGCGACCCGCAATGTCCGGGTAGCTGAGGAGGCCAGTGGCGTACAGGACATGTCGGTTGAAATCGAACGTGTGGTTGGCGACGTCGACAGACTGGTAAACCAGTACCGGATTGATTGACCCTTCACCAGAGGTTGATTAAAAATTGACTGGGTCAGGGCCAGCGCTTGAACTCTGCGCAATCAGTGCAATAGTTAACTCTGACTTCAAATTCTGGTTTCAAACCGTCATCCTTGGGGACTTTACGGAACGCTTGTCGATTCGGGCGCACGAAGTTTTCGCCTGCCGGCATTCCGTAGCGCGCGGATAAAGACGAAAAGGAGGCAATACAATGTCCGGTAGCAATCTCAGCAAAGACAGCCTGAATACCCTTTCCAGCCTGGATGCGGGGGGCAAGACCTTTCACTACTACAGCTTGCCAAAAGCCGCCAAAACTCTGGGTGACCTGGACCGGCTTCCGTTCTCGCTCAAGGTCCTGATGGAAAATCTTTTGCGCAACGAAGACGACACCACCGTCGAGCGCAAGCACATTGATGCCATGGTGCAGTGGCTGAAAGACCGGCACTCCGAGACTGAAATCCAGTTTCGTCCGGCCCGGGTGCTGATGCAGGATTTTACCGGTGTACCCGGTGTGGTTGATCTTGCCGCGATGCGTGCGGCCGTCAGGGAAGCCGGTAAAGACCCCGCCATGATCAACCCGCTGTCGCCGGTGGACCTGGTCATTGATCACTCGGTCATGGTGGATAAATTCGGCGATCCCAGTTCATTTCGCGACAACGTCGACATCGAGATGGATCGCAACGAAGAGCGCTACGAGTTCCTGCGCTGGGGCCAGCAGGCTTTCGATAACTTCCGGGTGGTGCCGCCGGGCACCGGTATCTGCCACCAGGTTAACCTGGAATATCTGGGCAAGACCGTGTGGCAGAAAGAAATCGACGGCAAGCACATCGCCTACCCGGACACGCTGGTGGGCACCGATTCCCACACCACCATGATCAACGGCCTGGGAATTCTGGGCTGGGGCGTTGGTGGCATCGAGGCCGAAGCCGCCATGCTGGGGCAGCCGGTGTCGATGCTGATTCCGGAAGTCGTGGGTTTCAAGATGACCGGCAAACTGCGGGAAGGAATTACCGCGACTGATCTGGTGCTCACGGTCACTGAAATGCTGCGCAAGAAAGGCGTGGTGGGCAAATTTGTTGAATTCTATGGCGACGGCCTGAAAGAAATGCCGGTGGCCGACCGGGCAACCCTCGCCAATATGGCGCCGGAGTACGGGGCCACCTGCGGCTTCTTCCCGGTGGACGACCAGACCATCGATTATATGCGCCTGACCGGGCGTGAAGAAGAACAGCTTGAGCTGGTCGAAGCCTACGCCAGGGCCCAGGGCCTTTGGCGCGAGCCGGGTCATGAACCACTGTATACCGATTCCCTGGAACTCGACATGGGGCAAGTGGAGGCCAGTCTTGCCGGGCCCAAGCGTCCGCAGGACCGGGTTGCCCTGAAAGACATGAAATCTTCTTTCGAGTTGCTGATGGAAACCGCAGAGGGTCCGGCCACCGCGGGAGAGGGCGAGTTATCATCCGAGGGCGGTCAGACGGCAGTCGGCATCGAGAAAAGCTACGAGCATGCGTCCAGTCAGCCGCTGGAAATGAAAGGCCATAAAACCCGGCTGGACCCGGGTGCTGTGGTGATCGCCGCAATCACATCCTGTACCAATACCTCAAACCCCAGCGTGATGATGGCGGCAGGCCTTATCGCCCAGAAAGCCGTTGACAAGGGTCTGGATGCCAAGCCATGGGTAAAGACATCGCTTGCGCCAGGGTCGAAGGTAGTGACGGATTACCTGCGGGTCGGTGGCTTCCAGGATGCCCTGGACAAGCTCGGCTTCAATCTGGTCGGTTATGGCTGCACCACCTGTATCGGTAACTCCGGCCCGCTGCCGGATGAAGTTGAAAAGGCGATTGACGACGGCAACCTGACGGTTGCCTCGGTGCTGTCCGGCAACCGTAACTTCGAGGGCCGGGTACACCCCAGCGTGAAAACCAACTGGCTGGCGTCACCGCCCCTGGTGGTGGCGTTCGCGCTGGCGGGCAATGTTCGTCTGGATCTGTCGAAAGACCCGCTGGGAACCGATAAGGAAGGCAACCCGGTCTACCTGAAAGACCTCTGGCCGAGCCAGCAGGAAATTGCGGCAGCGGTCGAAAAGGTCAAAACCGACATGTTCCACAAGGAATATGCCGAGGTATTCGATGGCGATGAAACCTGGCAGGCCATCAAGGTGCCGGAAAGCAAGGTCTACGAATGGTCCGACAAGTCCACCTACATCCAGCATCCGCCCTTCTTCAAGGGCCTGAAGGAAGAGCCGGATCCGATCGAAGACGTCAAGGATGCCCATATTCTGGCGATACTCGGGGATTCGGTCACTACCGACCACATCTCTCCGGCCGGTTCTTTCAAAGCCGATTCACCGGCGGGCAAGTACCTGCAGGAAAACGGCGTCGAGCCCAAGGATTTCAACTCCTACGGTTCACGCCGGGGCAACCATGAAGTGATGATGCGCGGCACCTTTGCCAACGTGCGCATCAAGAACGAAATGCTGGACGGCGTCGAGGGTGGTTTCACCCGGTTTGTGCCTACCGGTGAACAGATGCCCATTTACGATGCGGCCATGAAGTACCAGGAAAAAAACACGCCGCTGGTGGTGGTTGCCGGCAAGGAATACGGTACCGGTTCCAGTCGTGACTGGGCGGCCAAGGGGACCCGGCTGCTGGGTGTGAGAGCGGTGGTGGCCGAGTCCTACGAGCGCATCCATCGCTCCAACCTGATCGGCATGGGCGTGATGCCGCTGCAGTTCCCGGAAGGCACCGACCGCAAGAGTCTGAAGCTGACCGGGGAGGAAACCATCAGCATCGAAGGGCTGTCCGGTGAGATCAGGCCGGGCCAGACTGTCAGGATGACGGTGACCTATCCGGACGGCGGGACCGAAACCTGTGAGCTGAAATCACGGATCGATACCGCCAACGAGGCGGTCTACTTCAGGCATGGCGGCATCCTGCACTATGTGGTGCGGGAAATGCTCAAGTCTGCGTGAAAGGCTGCACGAAGGCCTGCCCGGGACGGTTCCCGGCTGGCGCCTGAACCGGGGCCCGGCGAAGGGATCGCCGGGCCTGGTACCTCACCCGCCCTCAGGCCTGGTCCAGATCAAGCCAGAAGGTTGCGCCCTCACCCTCGACCGATTCGAAGCTTACCTGGCCACCCATCTGGGACATGATTTCCCGGGTGATGGCGAGGCCCAGGCCGGTTCCCCGTTTTCCCCGGGTGTCCGAGCTGTCGGCCTGGGCGAATTTCTGGAAGATGCGAGCCCGGAAATTCTCGGGGATGCCCGTGCCATGATCGGTAACAAGAATTCGAATGCAGTTCCTAACTTTCTCCATTCTGACCTCAACCTCACCCTTGTCCGGCGAAAACTTGATGGCATTGGAGAGCAGGTTATTCAAGGCCTGCTTCAGGCGCGCGCGGTCGATGCTGGCAAGGAAGTCCTCCGCTGGATGTTCAAAGTTGACGGTAATTTCCTGCTCCAGAGCATAGGATTCAAGCTGTTCAATGGAATCCTGAATAATCGGAACCAGGGATTCCCGCATCAGGTTCATTGTCATTTTTCCGGAAATCAGTTTTTCCATATCCAGCAGCTCGTCAACCAGTTGATTCAGTTGCTTGCTGTTCCGGTAGGCAATCGAGACTAACTGGTCAACCTGCCTCGGAAGTTGCCCCAGAGATCCTCCGGCAAGAAGGCCGAGGGATCCGGCGATGGAGGTGAGTGGGGTGCGAAGTTCGTGGCTCACGGTGGCGATGAATTCATTTTTCATCCGGTCCACTTTCTTGCGTTCTGAAATGTCCTCGATCAGCGTCCAGACCAGGGACCTTCCGGAGGCATCATAGATTTTTACCCCCTGCATGACGGCCGGGTAATTGCAGCCGTCAGCTCTTCTGATCGCCATTTCATAGGGGCCAAAACGCTTTTCCGATTTCAGGCTCCGGATGATTTCCTGCTGCCGGCTTTCGGTGTCGCCCGGCAGAAGCTGCCAGAAGTCCATCGCCATCAGATCGTCCCGATGGTATCCCGTGGGCTTCAGCAATGCCTCGTTCACATCAAGAAAGTTTCCGGTGCGGAATTCGGTCAGAGCGATACCGATGGGTGAAAGCTCATAAAGCCTTCTTAGCTGGGCTTCACTTTGCTGCAGGGCGATTTCCGTTCGTTTGCTGTCGTCTATGTCGGCAATATAGCCATGCCAGATAACGCTGTCATCCGGCATGGCTTCGGGGGTGGCTCTGCCTTCGACCCAGCGCCAGCGGGAATTCCCGCGATTGACGCGATACTGACAACTCCACACCGACAGTGTTTGCGCTGACCGCTCAATGCTCCCGGCGACATTCGGGAGGTCATCCGGATAAATTTTCCGGAACGCCTCGGACGCGTCTTCCCTTACCGTGTCGCTGTCAACACCGTAAATGTCCCGGATGTGCGGGCTTGAGTAGGGAAAGGCCGAACGGCCGTCGGGCCATTGCCGGAACTGATAGAGCATGCCCGGTGTCTGTTCCACCAGTTTGGTCAGCATCTGAACCCCATGCCGGCGTTCGAGAATACCGCCAATCCAGCGGGCGAGCAGGGTGACAAATGTAATTTCGGTGTCGGAAAAGCTTTTTGTGCGGGGTTGGGCCGAGGAAAAATTCAGGGTACCGAAGAGCCCGCCACGAACCACAATCGGGGCAGCCAGATAGCTTTCCAGCTGAAAGGTCTGGTAGCACTTGCGATAGCGGAAATGGGAACTGGCCATTTCTGTGATCGCAAGGCAGTCACCTTTTTCCAGCAACAGCGAGCAGTATGTCTCTGCAAGACGGAAACTGAGACCTCTGGCGATTCCGGAACTCTCGGGTGCGACAAACCAGCGCACTGAATACACGCTGCCGGTAATTTCGCTGACGATGCCAGTGGGCAGTTCAAGATACCGGGACGCGAGGCTGAGGGCATTTTCAATGCGGGCATCGTCGTCGGTTTCCGGGTCAAGAGCCACTTGGTTGAGGATTCCGAGCACGTTGTTCTGCTCCTGAATCCGGTTCAGGTTGTTCATTTCTTTCGAGATATCAGCGTGGGTGCCAAACATCATCAGTGGCTCGCCGGTTTCGGTCCATTCGAATACCTGGCCACGGTCGTGCACCCATACCCAGTGACCGTCCTTGTGCTGCATCCGGCAGCGGAAATCATACTGCGGCAGCTCACCTCTGAAATGAGCCTGCAGTAACCGTCCGGATTCGGCCAGATCGTCCGGATGGGCAAGGTCGAGCCAGGTCTGGATATTGACCGGCTCCAGCTCGGCAAGCCGGTAACCGCAGATTTCAGCCCAGCGCTGGTTGAAAACGGTTTCGCCGGTCTGGACATTCCATTCCCAGGTGCCGACCCTTGTGCCCGCAATGACTGCCCTGGACCGATGCTCGCTTTTCAGAAGTTCCTGGTAAAAACCGGAAGCTGCCTGAAGGTTGATCTCGCGTTCGACGCAGTCCGCGGTTTCCCGCAGTAGCTGTTTTTCTTCGTCGTCTAGCGTTCGTGGCTCGCGGTCGATGATACAGAGCGTGCCCAGCCTGAATCCCTCTGAAGTGTGCAGCGGGGCCCCGGCATAAAAGCGGATCCGGGGCTCTTCTTGAACCAGCGGGTTGTCTCTGAAGCGCTCATCTTCCAGTGCGTTTTCAATGATGAACAGGTCTGGCTGGTGAATGGCATGGCCGCAGAAAGACAGGTCGCGCGGCGTTTCCTCGGCTCCCAGTCCCTGCCTGGATTTGAACCACTGTCGCTCCCGGTCAATGAGGCTGACAAGGGCAATGGGCACCCGAAAGGCGATTCTGGCCATTCGGGTCAGACGATCAAACCGCTCCTCAGCCCCGGTAACAAGCAATCCGGTCTGGTCGAGCGCGGCCTGTCGTTCAGCTTCGTTGTCTGGAAATTCAGGTGCTTTCATTGTTTTCGTAATCCCTGGTCCCGGCTAGCGGCAACTCCACCCAGAAGTGGGCGCCATCGTCATTGTAGGCCCCGATTTTACCCCCGAGCAGCAATGTCAGTTCGCGGCAGATGGCCAGACCAAGGCCGGTGCCTTTCGATGCGCGGCTTGTGCCAACCTCGGCCTGGGCAAAGCGTTCAAAAAGGCGCGGGATAAAGTGTTCCGGGAGCCCGTTACCCTGATCACTGACCGTTATCCGGACCTTGTCTGTTGCTGTGGACTCCGCCGCTATTACCACCACTCCCTGTTGCGGCGAGAATTTGATGGCGTTACTGATCAGGTTATCCAGAATCTGCCGCAGGCGGTGGCTGTCCGTGGTCAGCAGGATGCCCGGCTCACAGTGTTCGGTGAAACCGATACCGCGTTCGCGGGCGATGGTCTCGTTGCCGGCAATGGCCTGGGTAATAAGCGGCGCCAGCGGCTGGGTTTCGAGGTTGAGCTCCAGTTCGCCGGCCTTCAGTTTGTTGAAATCCAGCAGATCTGCAATCAGCAATTGCAGGCGCTGCCCGTTCCGCAGCGCCAGTTGGCTCATTTCGGCCGCTTTCTGTGGCAACCGGCCCGTGGTTCCGGAGGTCATCAGCCTGAGCGCACCATTCAGGGAGGTCAGCGGTGTGCGTAGTTCGTGGCTGACGTTGGAAATAAAATCATCCTGCATTTTGGCGATGTCGTCGCGCTCGTCCAGTAATTTGTTGAAGGCCGTCGCCAGGTTCCGGACTTCCGGCGGGCCTTTTGCCTCAAGACGGTCGGAGCCGGGATCCGCCGCAGACATGTCCCGGATACGACGAGTCATCCGCTGGAGGGGCGCCATGGCGGAGCGCGTGACCAGGTAGCTCAGGGGGATGGTGAAAAGCATCAGACCGAGACTGATCAGCAGGAACTGGCGGAAAGACTCGGTTGCCGGGGCCTTCGCAAGCGCTTTCGGAACGGCGCGGATAAAAAGCCAGCCCAGGCGTTCCAGGTGACTGGTGGCGTAGATCAGTTCCGCTCCGTTTTTCAGGGTAATTTCACCCAGGCTCATGCCCGACATGGCCGTATCAATAAGGGGGCTTGCGCCCGGATCGGGAAGCGGGCGGATGCCGTCATCTTCTTCACCCGAATCGACGTACAGCAAGTTGCTGGTATCGATAACCAGAAATTGCGCCTTATGGCGCGAGCTGGAAGCCCGTGCTTCCGCTGAGACCAGGCTCGTTCTGGCCAGGTCGATGCTGCCAGTCAGGAAACCCAGCAGGTTGCCTTCGTCGCTCTCGATCGGAACCACAAAGGCCAGCAATGGTAGCCCAGTTGTACGTCCGATAATCGGGCGGCTGATAACCGGTTCGCGGGTTTCCAGGGCCCTGGCAAAATGCGGGCGGTCGGCATAATTGGTACCCACCCGGTCGGGCACAAAAGTGTCTTCGGCTATCGCAGTGGCATCTTCATCAAGCACAAGCAGGCCATTGGAGAAGAGTTCCCGGAGTCCGGACTGGCGGGCCATGAAAGTGTTTATTTCCGGTCTGGATAGCAGCCTGTCGCCGTCGGTCAGGGTGACGCTGAGTGCTTCCAGCAGTGCAAGACGCACCTGAAGGCTGCGGTCGACCTGGTCGGAAATGCGCTCGGTTTCATAGGCCTGCTGCTCGATAAGGGTAGCCTCGAAGTCCCTGCTCAGGGCCCGGTGCGCAGTCAGGGCTACCGCCACAATAGCAGTCAGGCTGAAAAAAACGATGATAATGGCAAGCCGGCTGCCGAGAGAGACCGTAAGCAAATTGGGAGCTTCCTTCTGGCATTTTCGTTAAAAAATTGCTTTGATGGGAGCGTAGCTGAAAGCGAAGCTTATATTTGTAAAATTAGGTACAGAAAATTCAGCATGCCAGACATCAGGCCCGGTAATGTCAATGCGAAACTCGCGGTTTTGCGGCAAAAGTTCTGTGACAAGGTGATCGGCGAATTCGACGCGCTGGATCGGGCCATTGAATCCATTCGTAGCGGCCAGGATGTTCAGCAGCAAATGGCCCTTGCCTACCGGATTCTTCACAGACTGGCAGGATCGGCGGGGACCTTTGGTCTTGCCCGGCTTGGCGACGAGGCCAGAATCCTGGAACTGGGCGTACAGCAGGTGCTGGAGGAGCGTCGCCATGGCACCTCCCCGTCAGCGGTGATTGACGAGAAACTGGGCAACCGGATTGTTGGCCTGCGATCGTTGCTGGAGTCGAGAGACCAGAGACCTGAACCAGAGCAGTTGCCGGAGCAGGGCGACCGCGCGAGTCCCCAGGCGGATCCGACTGAGCCCGCGGTGCTTGTGGTGGAACCGGATGAAGCGCTTGCCCGGCGTGTTATCGACGGGCTGGGGCTGTATGGCTACCAGGCCCGCTGGATGTCTGACGCGACGCAATTAGCCAATGCCGGCGGCCCTCTCCCCTCGGCGCTGATAGTCCGAGACGAGACGTTTCTTGCGACAGGCAATCAGTTACCACGTTCATTTATCGAGCTGCCCATTATCTGCGTCGGTGATCATGACACATTGTCTCAACGCTACGCCCTGGCCAGTGCAGGCGCCGAAGCATTCTTCTGCGAGCCGCTGGACCTGCCTGCGCTTGCCGATCATGTTGACCGCCTGCTCGCCGACCATGCGGATGCGGTAACTGGCAAGGTACTGATTGTTGACGATGATCGTGAGTTGATGGAACACTACCAGCTGGTGTTATCTCACAGTGGAATGGACGTTGAGGTAGTCGCGGGAGACCCTTCTGTGTTGTTGCCCGCGCTGGCAGAGTTTCGTCCGGACATTGTCCTGATGGATGTGCAGATGGGCGATATATCGGGGCCGGCACTGGCGCGGATGCTCCGGTTTGACCCGCAATGGCTCAGTCTGCCAATCATTTATCTTTCCGCAGAACAGAACCGGGAACTACAGCTGGATGCGCTGGCGAACGGCGGCGATGACTTTCTGACCAAACCGGTTTCCGATGCGTTCCTGCTGCGAACGGTGCGCATTCGCTGCTACCGGGCCAGACAGCTGGACAAGCTTGTTTCCAGGGATAGCCTGACCGGGCTACTGAAACATTCCCTTGCCAACATTGAGGTCGCCAAGGAGCATGCGCGATGTCAGCGAATGCAGCATGTCTCGGTAGTGGCCATGCTGGATCTTGATCATTTTAAAGCTGTTAATGATAGCCACGGCCATCGGGCGGGTGATCTGGTTATCAAGGGCCTGGCCAACCTTCTCAGACACCGTCTGCGGAAGACTGATATTATTGGCCGCTACGGTGGTGAAGAATTTCTTGTCGCACTATCGGACTGTTCTGTCGAAAAGGCAGAAGAACTGCTGGTATCGGTTTGTCAGGATTTCTCTCGGCTGCTGTTCAAGGGCAGCGAAGGCTCATTCTCTGTCACGCTCAGTGTTGGTTTGGCATCGTTGCCGGACTATCGGCACCCGGACGATGCTATTGAGGCTGCAGATCAGGCTCTTTATCGGCGCAAAGAGAATGGCAGAAACGGCGTAACGAAAGCTTCCTTATGAAAGTGCTGATTCTTGAAGACGATATGATGATTGCGGATTTGCTCGAAACCGTGGTTTCAGGGCTTTATCCGGGGCTGGAGGTCCAGATTTTTGATCAGGTCGACAAGGCAACGGCGGCTTGGCTGGCAGGGCCTGCCGACCTCGTTATTACCGACTGGAACCTGCCTGACGGCTCTGGACTCACGCTGGTAAAAGCGGTTCGCGATACCAGCGAAGCGGTACCGGTCGTTGTCGTTACCGCTCGTTCTGATCGAAACTCGATCCTGACTGCCGCCAGTCTGGGGATCAGCAGTTACATTATCAAACCATTCAGTGTCGAACTGCTTCATGAACGTCTGGGGCCACTGATAGCTCCGTTTGCGCAGCAAAGGGAGGGGTTGCCGGATCTGGGTGAGCGCCTGCAGACCGCGGTCGGATCGACAAGCCAGTTGCCGGGTCTGGGCGATGCCGGAGCTGTCCTGAAATTGCTGGAACGAAAAAACGAGCTCGCGCCTGCCGAGCTGGCAGAGCGCTGGAAACGCGAACCGGCAATCGTTGCAAAATTGCTGGGCGTGGCCAACGGGTCATCGCTGAGACGGTCAGGTCAGTCGGTGCTGAGCGTGAAAGACGCGATCACCAAGATAGGTGTGCCGATGGCGTTGAATCAGGCATTGGCGCTATCCCTGGACATTGCCGGCCAGTTGCCGGATCAGAGGTTGAAAGCTCTGGCCCAGGAATATCAGGCGTGGGCGGAAAAAGTGGCACTGGAGGCCCAGCGTCTCGCCATGCTTTCGGGAAGTAGTGGAGAGTTACATTTTACCGCCGGACTTTTAAGTCGGGTGGGTGAACTGGTTGCGCTCAAGGTTATCCAGCAACATGTGGATGCCGGTGCAGATGTCTCTGACGCTGAAATCGACCAGGCCATTGGCGGATGGGCGCAAAAGCTGGGCAACAGCATGAAGATTCAGTGGCGCCTGCCCCTGGAACTCAGGGGACTGGTGGGAGCAATTCACCTCCGGCGCCGGGATTCGGTGACACCGGATCATCTGATCATGGGCGCGGCGGCCATGCTGGTCAATGGTATGGGTGAAGACGAGGAATATCATCGCCTGCTACGTTTGCTCGGAATTGCTGACCAGAATGAGGAGCAGCCGGATGCCGAATGACGAAACCCTGAAGCGGATACTGCTGGTCGAAGATGAAGAAGATATTAGAGCCGTGGCCGAAATTGCGCTGGAGAGTGTTGGCGGGTTTCAGTTGAAAGTCTGCGCCAGTGGACCGGAGGCCCTGGAGTCAATCGCCGGATTTGCGCCGCAACTGATCATCCTCGATGTCATGATGCCCGGCATGGAGGGCCCGGAGACGCTGCGCGAGATCCGCAAATTACCGGAATACGCATTAACGCCAGCGGTGTTCATGACGGCCAAGGTTCAGGCCGACGAAATCCAGAGTTATCTCGCCGGGGGTGCTACAGGTGTCATTCCCAAGCCTTTTGACCCCATGACACTGTCAGACCGGATTCTGGAAATCTGGCAATCCCGCTGACACATCGGTTAAGCTTGCCGTCCTTTTCTATCGTTCGTGTCAAAGGTTCTACGCATGCCTGCCGATGAATCCCTGGAACAGCTTCGCGCCAGACTCAATCTTGAAACATCACAGATCAGCTGGAAAGATCTGCAGACCTACTTCGCCCGGGGCCAGGTAGTGCGGGTCTCTCCTGCACTTGACCTGCTGACGGTGGCGGCCGAGCTGACCGTGGACAACAAGGCCCGGTTCGAACACTGGATGGCCGGCGGGCAGGTAGGCGAGGTCACGCCATCCCAGGCCCGCGACTGGTTCGAAAACGACGCGGAGTTGTGGGCCCTGGTGGTTGCGCCCTGGGTACTGGTCCAGGATCGTAATGATCATATTCTGCATTGATGGCCGGCTGATGTATTCATGCTGACCGGAGCACTGCTGATACTGGCGCCGCTGTTCTTCGGCTTTGCCCTGCGACTGGAAAATCGCCGGATCATGACGGTGATTCATTACCTGGTCGAGGGCCTGGTATATTTTATCCTCGCGCTGCTGGGTCTGGGCCTGGGGCAGATGAGCGGGCTGGCGGACCAGTTGGCCGGTATGGCGGTGCAGGTGGCTCTGCTTGTCGTTGTCCTGTTGATCGCGAATCTGGCGGGGCTCTGGCTGTTGCATCAATTCCAGCCGATGGTACCGGACAAATCCGTTCCGGCTGCGGCATCAGGCTATCGGCGGCTGTTTCTGGCCGGGTTGAAACCACTGCTGGCGGTGTTGGCGGGGGTTGTAGCCGGCTACTGGCTGCTGCCGCCCCTGCCCATGGCCGAGGATCTTGCCACCGCCATGCTGATGCTTCTGCTGTTTCTGATCGGGCTGCAGTTACGCAATGCCGGCTTGTCTTTGCGTCGGCTGCTGCTCAACCGCCATGGCCTGGGTATTTCCCTGGTGCTGGCAGGCAGCTCACTGGTGGCCGGACTCGCCCTGGCACCCATGCTGGACACTGGCTGGTACCAGTCGCTGGCACTGGCTTCCGGATTTGGCTGGTACTCGTTGTCCGGTATCGTTATCGGTGATGCTCTGGGGCCCGCCTGGGGTGGTGTTGCCTTTCTCAACGATGTGATACGGGAAATCATCGCGCTGGCCATTATTCCACTGTTGATCAGTCGCAGGCCAGCAATGGCCATCGGCTATGGTGGCGCCACGGCGATGGATTTTACCCTGCCGATAATCCGCAGCAGCGGTGGCCTGGCCTGTGTGCCGGTAGCGATTGCCTCCGGTTTTATCCTGTCTTTTCTGTCACCGGTATTGATGGCGGTGTTTCTGTCGCTGGCAGCATGATTGCGGAATTTGTGATTTGCGCAATGGCTCAGACTGATCGGATCAGACCAGGAACTTGCGCACATCGATGCTGTAGTCCTCCGGGTTCACCGAGCGAATAATCCGGTCCTGAGTGCCTGGTTTGGCCAGATCCAGGGTGTCGACCATGACCGGCATCCGGAACTTGATGCTGTACATCACCCGGACCACAGGCAGCCGCTGATCTTCGTCATTGGTTTCGATAACGACACCAAGCCGACCGCTTTCAAGCAGTACCAGCGAGCCAATCGGGTAGAGGCCGACACAGCGAATGAACTCCCTGACCAGTTTCGGGTCAAGGTGCCCGTCGCTCCATTCCAGCAGTTTCTTGAGCCCCTGGGTAGGTGTCATGCCCTTGTGATAAATCCGGTCAGCCGTGATTGCATCGTATACGTCAGTAATTGCAACCATGCGCCCGTACATGGATATTTCATCACCCTTGAGCCCCTCGGGATAGCCACTGCCATCCATGCGCTCATGGTGCTGTGCTGCGGTTATTATGGTCAGGTCTCCGATACCTTCAGTTGACTGCAGGATGGTTCTTGAGTGCTGGGCGTGGGCTTTCATTACTTCAAATTCTTCCGGTGTCAGCCGGCCCGGCTTGTGAAGAATCTCGTCGGGTATGAGGATTTTACCGATGTCATGAAGAAGGGCACCGACAATGGTCTGGTGAAGTGCATCGGACGAAAGTCTGCGATAGCCGCCGAAAAGTGACATCAGGACGCTGAGGTTGACCGAGTGCTCAAGCAGATAATTGTCTTTTGCGCGGATACGTCCCAGACAGCTGAGTGCATTGGGGTTGCGGAAAACAGAATTCTGAAGTTCGTGAGCCAGCTGGTGAACCGGTGCCATATCAATGGCCCTGCCAATTTTTACATTGTTCATCAGGTCGCCAACCAGGCTCTGGGCCTGGTGATGCACCTTTTGCGCAGCCACCATTTCTTCCTCGGCACTGACGCGCCGGAAGCTACCCGGAGTCAACCCGCCGGCCTGCTCAAGAGCCGCTTCATTTCGTCGATCCACTTCGTGGGCGGGTTCCGAATCCTGGGAATCCAGACCTCTGGACACGTCGATGTATACAAAGTCCACACCGAGCTGGCGGATCTTGTCGATGGTTTCCTCTTTCTTGACCACGCCGCGTTTGCGCTGGGTGTTGTGAGGGATCCAGTCGTTGTTCAGGTCAGTGATGTACATGCCGACCTTCAGTGCCGATACCGGTATGCGCTTGTTCATGGCTGTGGGAAGAAGGTCCTCAGGCTGTTCTGGTAGGTTGTGGCCAGCACCTCCTCAAGCCCAAGATCTTTCACCGCTGCGATTTTTTCAGCGACGAAGGGGATGTAAAAAGGAGCATTTTCCCTGCCGCGATAGGGCGCCGGAGTCAGGAAAGGCGAGTCCGTCTCCAGCAGGATCTGCCCGATGGGCGCCATGCGTACAATATCCCGTACGTTTTCAGCCTTGTTGAAAGTGGTGATGCCATTGAAGCCCAGGCACCAGCCCTGATCCAGTGCGTATTGCGCCAGACCGGGGCCGGACGTGAAGCTGTGAATGACTCCGCGACGTTTGAGCGTGGCTTCATACTCTTGCAGGATCTCAATCGTATCCTCGTCGGCATCGCGACTGTGTATCACCACCGGGCGGTCGGTATCGCAGGCGATCTGAAGCTGGCGGCGGAAAACGTCACGCTGGACATTGCGCTCGGCATTGTCGTAAAAGTAGTCGAGGCCGATTTCGCCGACAGCGACGATTTTGTCGTCTCCGGCATGGGCGCGGATCTCGGCTTCGGCGCTGTCGGAATAGGTCCCGGCGTCGTGCGGGTGGACCCCCTGGGTGCCATAGACCCAGGGGGCGATCTGACTGAGTTCCCGCACCCTGGCCAGGTTTTCCGGCGACACCGCAATGGTAATGACACGCTCGATGTTGACCCGCTGTATCTCCGCCAGGGTTTCTGCAAGTGGCCTTGCCTTCAGGTAATCCAGATGACAGTGGGTTTCGATGATTGGTTGATCGAAAACGGGTATTTCGCGGCGTTTCTTGCTCATTATCGGCCTTTTACTTCCTCGCAGCGGTGGTAATCGCTGCTATTCTGAGACATTCGCCGGCTATGGTATCAGTTTGTTCGATGGCTGACCTGCATGGCTGAAACAGAGGCCCTCGATGAACCTGAAAAACTTTGCTGGCAACGGTGTCAGCTCATCCAGCCCCGAGGGAGGCCATTTATGCACATAGCAGTCGTTGGTGGTGGCGTCGTTGGTATGACCACAGCATACGAGCTTGACCGTCGCGGCCATCAGGTAACGGTTGTTGAGCGGCACGGCGTCGCTGGTAATGAAACCAGCAAGGGCAATGCCGCCCAGCGCTCCTACGGCGTGGTGTATCCCTGGGCGGATCCTGCCATGGTACCGAAAGCCATCCCCTGGCTGTTAAAACCGGACGGCCCGTTGAAAATGGCCATGCTGCCATCGCTGGATACCCTGCGGTTCATGTTCTCAACCCTGCGCTACGCCTGGTCGCCCGGCCTGTTCGGCTTGAACAAGCGCGCGATGCTGCGCCTCGGCATCCACAGCCGCGAGCGCTTTGCGGCACTGGAGCAGGAACTTGACCCGGATTTTGATGGTGACCACCGGGGCCTGCTGCACCTGGCCAGCAGCCCGGAGGCTCTTGCCGGCTATCGCAGGACCCAGGAACTGCTGAACGAGCTTGGTATCAGTTCCCGTCTGCTGACACCAGCGCAGGTGCGTGAGGCTGAACCCGGAATGACCGGTAACGGCCCGCTTCACGGTGCGCTGAGCTACGACACCGACGGCACCGGCGATTGCCACCTGTTTTCCCGGGAGCTGGCCAACGCCTGCGAATCGAAGGGCGTCAGCATCCGCTACAATACCGAGACCACCCATCTTATTGCTGATGATCAACGGATCACCCGGCTGGCTACCCGTACCGACATTGGTACCACGGAGATCCTGGACGTGGACGCCGTGGTCGTCTGCGCCGGCTGCTGGTCAGATCAGCTGACCCGACCCCTGGGCCTGAGGCTGCCCGTTTATCCGGTCAAGGGCTACAGCTTCACTGTGCCGCTGAAAGACACCAGTCGCGCGCCGGTCTCCACGGTCCATGACGACAATTTCAAAGTCGTCTCGACACGACTCGGTAACCGTCTGCGCGCTTCCGGTTTTGTCGAGATGGCCGATTTCAACCGGGATATACCGGAAGCCCGACTGGCCACGATCCGCAAATCGGTGGAATCACGTTTTCCGGGCTGTGCCGATCTGATGGCCGCCGAATCCTGGACCGGTTTCCGCCCCATGACCCCCGACGGCCCGCCGGTCATCGGCCGCGGGCCCCGGGAAAATCTGTATCTCAATACCGGTCACGGCACCTTCGGCTGGACCCTGTCGGCGGGCAGCGCGAACGTGATTGCCCAGCTGATCGACGGCGAGCCCACAGCGGTTTGCCTGGATCCGTTCCGACCGGGCCGGTTCCGCGAATAGTGGCCCTGGCGTTGGCCTCTTTCAGTGCCCGTTGGCAGCACCTGAACGACTGGCTTTCGGCGCACCGCGAACTCTGGCAGCCCGCGCCCTTTACCGGGTCCTCACCGGAATGGACCCGGCGCTGGCCGCAACTGGACCGGCAGGTCGCCGGCCTCAGTGATGAACAGTGCGAGCTGTTTGAAAACGAACCGGTTGCATTGGCGCACCGGCTGATGTCGATGCTGCCTGCGCTTGCGGAACTGCCGGGCATGACGCGGTTGCCAGAGCTTGCGGACGATGCCCTGGCACAGTCATGCACCCTTGCCGAGGTAAGAGCCCGCGATATGCCGGGCCGGAAACGGCGCCAATCCGGCGCTTTCGTGGCTGCGGTCCGGCCCTTTGATGCACCGGTTCTCGACTGGTGCTGCGGCAAGGGCCATCTGGCGCGCACGCTTCTTCCCCTCTCGCAATATCCGGTCAGCGGCTATGACTGGAATCCGGCGCTGGTGGACGACGGCAATCGGTTGGCGCGCCGAGCCGGCGATCCGGTTCATCTGTTCTGCCGGGATGTCATGGCGGATGACCTGAACCTGCCTGCCGACGCCCATGCGGTGGCGCTGCACGCCTGTGGTGATCTGCATCGACGGTTGATCAGCCAGGCTGCGAAGCGCAGGCTGTCGCGGCTGAGCGTGGCGCCCTGTTGTTTCCATCTGTGCTCACAGTCGGATTATCGACCCCTGTCCCGGCAGGCCCGCCAGTGGCCGGGCTGCCTGCCGGTCACCCGGGCTGATCTAAGGCTGGCGGTTGAGGAAACCGTAACCGCGCCCGCCAGAGTCCGGAATCAGGTTCGTCTCTTCAGCCAGTGGCGTCTGGGATTCGACGGTCTGCAGAGGCAATTGCGGCAGCTGGACCAGTACCTGCCGGTGCCGTCCCACCCCGGATGGATGGCAAAAGCCGATTTCCGCCAGTTCTGCCGCTGGGCCGCTGATAAAACCCGGATCACGCTGCCGGAACCGGTTGATTACCGGGCCTGGGAAGCCTATGGCGCTCAGCGGCTGGCACAGGTGCGGCGCCACGAACTGGTCAGGCATCTGTTCCGGCGGCCCCTCGAGCTCTGGCTGGTAATGGATTATGCGGTCTTCCTTGAGGAGCAGGGCTACGAAGTGCGGCTGGGCACCTTCTGCGACCGCAATCTGACCCCCCGCAACCTGCTGATTGACGCAACCCGGAAACACTGAGGCTGGTCAGGGCTTGCGGTAAACCACCTCGTCCACGCAGCCATCCCTGAAATAGACGTAGGTCAGCTCGTAAAGGGCGCCGTAGTATCGGGTCTGGTAGACCCAGGTTTCCCGGGGCGTGGGATAGGTTTCCGGAGGGCGGCCAAAGGCTTCGATCACATGCTCTTTGGTCATGCCTTTCACCACCTGTCCGCGGATGAGGTAACGCCGCAGATCGGTGGAATTGATATAGCGACAGGGATCCGTTGCGGCTTGCTCCTGGTCCTCCTCAGGTTCTGGCGCGGGTTCAGGCTGGCGTGGAGTGGGCAGGTTCTGACCAAAATTACCGCCAATACGATTGTCCGGCACAGTAATTTTTTCGGCCTGATCGCTGCAGGGCTGGTCGGTGTAGCGAACCCCGGTATCAGACTCACAGCGGTAAATGTCTGACCCGGAAACCGACGATCCATACAGCAGCAGGCTGATAAAAACGGCAACATACATCATCTCGCTGACTCCGGATCGGGCGCTAAGCTGCCGGCGCAGCCTGGAAGTACAGATGTGCGCTTTTTTTGCTGAAATTAAGGGTGTCGCCGGATTCAAACCTGACGGCAAAGGACTGTTGATCCTCACTGACCACCGCGCCCGGGCCCAGGACCGCGTGACTCACCCGCGCCAGCGTCCAGATCGGCTGGCTGGCAGCGTCACCGGGCTCATGCCCGCCCTCCAGTATAACCGACTCGTGGGCGGCGTAACGTTTGGCGGTTGCGGTCAATGGCGCCTTGACAGTGAGTCGGGACTGATCCGGCTGGCGCTGTTCGAGCCAGGCCCCCAGTTCGCCCGAAAGCGCAAAGCACAGTTCATGCACAAACCGGCTGGGGCCCAGATCGCCGTCAAGGTGGGGCAGAGCGCCTGCCGGGCGAGTGATCAGGTGCAGATGATGCCGGGTCCGGGTCATGGCAACGTAGAGCAGGCGCCGTTCGCTTTCCAGAAAGGCCTTCACGTCCTCCTGCGACCTCGGGCTGTAGGGCAGGTATTTTTCCTGCAGCCCGGGCACGATCACCGTGGCCCATTCCAGGCCCTTGGTGCGGTGTATGGTCGACAGCAGCACCCCGCCGGACCTGCTTTTTCCCGCCTGCTGCTTGAGCGCCTTGAGATGCTCCAGAGCGCCGGAGGCATCGACTTCCAGAGAGGCCAGATAGGCCCGGAAACCCTGGACCGTCTCGATGCGCTCCTCGGCGGATTCATGGGTCAGCGCCAGGCTGCGAATGCCTTCGTTCAGCTCCGTGGCTTCGGCGTAGTGCCCGATAACCCCGGCCACTGGGCCCCTGTGGTTGTCGAGATCTGCCAGGGTCTCACCCAGTGTCCGCAGCTTGCGCGCGGCCATCGGGGCAAGGGCGTCAAAATCCAGCGCCAGCAGGCGCTCATGCCAGGCCCCGGAAAATCCGGCCAGGAAACGGGCCAGCTGCTCCAGTTCCGGTTCTTTCAGACCGACATGGGGGAAGCGCATCAATTGCCGGGCAACGTCCAGCCGGTCGTCATCAGGCAGATTCTGCAAGCGCCTGGCGACCACCGTCAGCAAAGCGGTGATGGCCTGAACCTCGCGGCTGAACAGAGCGCCCTTGCCGGCATCAATGCGATAGGGAATCTGTCTGGCCAGCAGCTTCAACTCGATAGCGACACTCTGGCTCCACACCCGGAACAGAATGGCGGTGTTGGCGAGGTCTGTTTCGGCCATGGGTCCGAGCAGCTTCAACACGGTATCGCCGTCGTTTTGCTGTTCGTGAAGGGTGATGCCAGTGTCCGGCGTGCCGGGGTGAGAGTGACACTGAACATCTTTGCGACCGGTGTTGTGACCAATCAGGTGATTGGCCAGCAGCGCCACCCGGTGACCGTAGCGGAAGGTGTAACTCAGAGTCTGTTCCAGGGGCCGGTCGAACTCCTCGCTGAAACGGGTAAGAATAAATTCGGGCCTGGCGCCACGAAACTCGTAGATGGTCTGGTCCGGATCACCCACTACCGTTACCCGTGCCCGTTCCCCGGCGACATAGCGCAGCAGCAGATGCTGGATCTCATTGGTGTCCTGATACTCATCCACCAGAATCATGTCCATCTTGTTGCCCACCAGCCGCTGCAGCGGCGGATTCTGGTGAATGGCCATGACCGGTTCATAGAGCATGTCCGCGTAACCGATCCGGCTCTGGCTTTTGCGCCACTGTTCAAAACTGTGAAACAGATCGATCAGGTACCGGTGCTTGTCGGCGTAACCGAGTTCCTCGAACACGATTTCGGCAGGAGACAGGGTGGTTTTCACCCGGTCGATGAAATTCACCGCAGTTTCCACAAAATCCTTCTTGTTGCGCCTGATCTCGTCCGCCAGATCTTCCGGCGCCAGGCGGCGGGTCAGTTGCCAGGCCTGGAAGTTGATTTCCTGGTCGGTAAGAATTTTCTCAGCAAAGCCAGGGAGATAGCCTTCCCGGACAAACCGCTTGTAGAGACGGAAACCCATGGCGTGGTAGGTGCGGATTTCCGGCAGTCGCAGCCCGGTATCACGGGTGACGTCGAGGAGTTTGCGTTCGAAATCCACCCGGGCGCTGCGGTTGAACATCAGCACCAGCAGCCGGTCAGGGTCATGGCCCTGTTGCAACAGGTAACGGATGCGCCAGGCCAGGGTGGAGGTTTTGCCACTACCGGCGACGGCGGTAATCACGGCATGCTCGAATCCGGCAGTAATAATCTCACGCTGCTCGTCGGTGAGAAATTCCGGTAGATCCGGCAGGCTGGATGATTGGGTTTGCGTTGGCATGGCGTTATTGTACGGAGCAATTGGCAGCGCTGATACCAGTCCGACATACTGGCGTATACCCGTTGGCCCGGCGGCGGTCTGGGACAGGGGCTTTCAAAACTGTGCGGAGCCCAAGCGTCACAGGGATGTGCCGTAAGGAGCGTGTTTTGAAAGCCCCTGTCCCAGGCCGCTACCCCCAAAGTTAAAAAACCTGATATTGGAGATTGACGTTATGGCAACGACTGCTGAACCGGTAAATGTTTTAGGTGAGAAGCTTGAACTGTGTGGCACCGATCCGCAGACCGGTTTCTACCGGGATGGCTGCTGTAATACCGGCCCGGAAGACCTGGGTGCCCATGTTGTCTGTGCGGTAGTAACCAGTGAGTTTCTGGAGTATTCGAAAGCCAAAGGCAACGATCTGAGTACGCCCAGGCCGGAATTCGGCTTTGACGGTCTCAAGGATGGTGATTCCTGGTGCCTGTGCGCATCCCGCTGGCAGGAAGCCTTTGAAGCTGGCTGTGCGCCCAGAGTGAAACTGAAAGCCACCCACCGTTCGGCCTTGAAATACTCGACTCTGGATGATCTCAAGCGCCATTCCATGGACCTGAGCTGATCCTGTGACTGCATCCTCCGGTCAGCCGGACATTCTGGCCTGGCAGCGTTTCCAGGCCCGTCTGCGTGATGCCGGCCACCGCCGCCTCGTGCTGCTGGAAGGCGACCGCCAGGCATCCGTTAACTGGTTGCAGACCTTTCTGCCTGAACTGTCGATAGCGCCCGGAGTCTGGGTTGGTTCCGGAGAGGCACCTGGCATTGAAGGCATGGCGACCATACCGGCAAAACAGGCCCGGCGCTGGCTGGGGCAAGACCTGAACTGTGTGGTCTGGGACGGCTGGCAGGGCAATCCTCCGGACGGGCTGGCGGCGCTGGCCGGTACCCTGGCCGCCGGCGGCCTTCTGTTCTGGCTGATGCCGCCGCTGGAGCAATGGTCCCGATTCGAGGATCCGGATTACCGGCGGGTCGGTCTGGATTTCGGCGGTTCCCACGCCTTTCTGGGGCGTCTGGCCCGGGTGATCGGTGAGGATCCGTCGGTTATTCGCCTGCGTTCCGGCAAGCATGGTTCGCCGTCACTGCCTGATCCGGGCCCGGTCGATCAGCCGTTCCGGGTGACGGGGACGCCAGAGCAAACCCGGCTGGTCGACGAAATTGTGAAGGTCGGTCTCGGGCGCCGTCGAAGGCCACTGGTGATTACCGCAGATCGTGGCCGTGGCAAATCAGCGGCACTGGGTATGGCCGCTGCGCGGTTGATTGCAGAAGGTCGGAAGCAGGTAGTGGTGACTGCCAACGAGCCCGGCGCTGTTGATACGTTGCTGCTTCATGCGGGACCGGCTGCCAGCGAAGGCAAAGTCAACTTTTTAGCTGTTGAAGATCTTCTGGAACAGCGTCCGGAGGCAGAGCTGATCATGGTGGATGAAGCGGCATCTGTGCCGCCCTATCGGCTCAAACAGGTTCTGCTGGCTTGGCCAAGAGTGGTTTTTGCAACCACGGTCCATGGCTATGAAGGTGCGGGGCGGGGTTTTGCGGTCCGGTTCCGGGAGGTGCTTGATCGGGAAACTCCCCATTGGCAGCAGGCAAGGTTGCAGTCGCCGATCCGATGGTCTGAATCCGATCCTCTGGAGCCGCTGATCAGCCGGATGTTCCTGCTCAATGCTGAAGCCCCGCAACTGTCTGCAAAGGAGGCCCTGGCAGAACAGGCGCTCAGGGTAGAACGCTGGCAACCGGCCAGCGCCAGCGATGACGACCTCCAGCAGAGCTTCGGGTTGCTGGTCGATGCCCATTATCGCACCACCCCATCTGACCTCCGCCAGTGGCTGGACGATCCTGCGGCTGTGAGCTGGCGGGCGACACTCAACGGTGTGGTTGTGGGTGTTCTCTGGAGCGCGGTCGAGGGTGGTCTGGATGAAGCCCTGGCAGATCAGGTCATGCTTGGCCAGAGGCGGATTCGCGGCCATCTGTTGCCACAGTCCCTGGCGAGTCACAGTGGCTTTGCGATTGCGGCCCGGCAGCGATTGCTGCGGGTGGTGCGGGTGGCAGTCAATGCCGAAAGCCGGCGGCAGGGCGTGGGTAGTGCGCTGGTCAGTGCAGCATGTGACCATGCCGTGACAGCCGGACTCGATGCCCTGGGTACGAGTTTTGGTGGCAACCCTGAACTGATGAGCTTCTGGCAGGGTAACGGTCTGCTGCCGGTACGGCTTGGCCTGACCCGCGAAACCAGCAGCGGCGAGCTGCCACTGCAGATGTTGTGCGGCACCTCGGCAGCGGGGCGGTGGTTGACAGATGCTCTGCGCAAGCGGCTGGCGAGACACTGGCTGACCCTTTTGCCTGTTATCTGGTCCGACCTTGATCCCGATCTCCTGTGGCAACTCACGGCCAGTCTGCCCGTGGCAGAGCCCCTTGATGAGGACGACCACAGGGATCTGGACAGCTTTGCCTTCGGGCATCGCGGATTCGATCTGACCTTGCCGGTGCTGCGCAGCCTGTCGCTGCAGGGCGGTGTTGCCCGGTCAGTTCCGGCTGCAGATGATAACCTGTCCCGGCTGTGGGCAAGGTCAGTGCTGCAGGGCTGGGACTGGACGCGATTGCGGCGCAGCGGGTTGTGTCGGGGTCGGGAAGAGGGCGAGGCCCGGCTGCGGCTGGCGGTCCAGCAGATTCTGCAGAACCGCTCCAGGCGGTGATCAGCTCAGGCCCATGGCGGTCTGCCACCAATCCGAGATCTGCTCCGCAGCAACAAGCCGATCGACAATATCCGGCAGCCGCCCCCCGGCACTCGGTATTGTGGCTTGAAAGTAATGGCCCCGGGATTGTCTCCAGTCGAGCCGATGTGCTATAAATCCGGTCACGATTGCAGTGTAATTGCCGTGAAACGTAAAAAAAGCGCTTGCACGGTGCCAATATGATGATGAGAGGTTAAAGCCAATGAATTTGAAACACTACACCATTGCAGGTCTGTTCTTGTTGGGTTCTTCTGTTCCGGCAATGTCTGTTGCTGCAGACGTTGAAGCGGGCAAAGCCAAGGCTCAGGTTTGCGCTGCCTGTCATGGCACCAATGGCATTGCCCAGATTCCCGGTTATCCCAATCTTGCCGGTCAGAACGAGCAGTACCTGGTGTCCTCACTGAAAGCATACAAGAACAAGCAGCGCAACGGCGGACAGTCTGCCGTCATGCAGGGCCAGGCTGCCAATCTCAGTGATGAGGATATCGCCAATCTCGCGGCCTATTACGCCAGCCTGCCGGCCGGTGGCTGAACATAATCCGTGTACTGTGCCCGGTCCAGAGCCGGGCACAATTGAATCAGAACGGAGTGTCAGCCTTTATTGCTGATAATCCGGTAGCTGGGTTCGTAAGCGCCGGTGCCGGGCAGCTTCATCCGGTTCTGGACCACGAACTCCCTCAGCATATCTCCAAGTGGTCTCAGTAACGTCGGATCTCCCGCGATTTCGAAGGGGCCGTGCTGCTCTACCTGCTCAATTCCGCTTGCTTTGACATTACCCGCCACAATGCCACTGAATGCCTTTCTCAGATTGGCAGCAACCAGATGGGCCGGCTGGTCGCGATGCAGCGCCAGGTTCCGCATCCGCTCATGGGTGGGTTCGAAGGGCAGTTGGAACACCGGGTCGATTTTCAGCATCCAGTTGAAGTAGTAAGCGTCCTGCATGGCGCGCCGGAAGGTTTCGACTTCGTGCATACCGTGCTTCATGGCCTGCGCGACGCGGGCCGGGTCGTCGATGATGATCTCGTATTTGCTGGCGGCCTTGTCACCCAGGGCGTTGCGGATGAACTGGTCGATCATTTCAAAATATTCCGCATTTTCCCGCTGACCGGTAAACACCACAGGGAAGGGCAGGTCGGCATTTTCCGGATGTAGCAGAATACCCAGCAGATAAAGAATCTCTTCTGCGGTGCCCACGCCCCCCGGGAAAACGATGACCCCGTGCCCGGCACGCAGGAAAGCTTCCAGGCGTTTTTCAATGTCCGGCAGAATCACCAGTTCGTTGACGATCGGATTGGGCGCCTCGGCACCGATGATGCCCGGCTCGGTCAGGCCAATGTAGCGGCCATCCTTCACCCGTTGTTTGGCATGGCCAATGGTTGCTCCCTTCATCGGTCCTTTCATGGCGCCAGGGCCACAGCCAGTGCAGATATTGAGGCCTCGCAGACCAAGCTGGTGGCCCACGTCCTTGCTGTACTGATACTCCCGTTCGTTGATGGAGTGGCCCCCCCAGCAAACCACCAGGTCAGGTTTCCGGCCGGCCTGGAGAACCCTGGCGTTGCGCAGGATGTGGAAAACCAGATTGGTGATGCCTTCGGGCTCGTCCCGCCTGAAGCCAGCCGCAGACTGGGGGATGGTGGAGTAGGAGTAGATAATGTCCCGCAGCACCGAGAACAGATGCTCACGCAGAGCGCGCAGCATCTCGCCGTCCACAAAGGCGTGGGCGGGCGCGTTAATCAGTTCCAGCTTCAGGCCCCGGGGTTGGGGTATCAGGCGCACATCGAAATCAGCATGGGTTTCCATCAACGACTTGCAGTCGTCAGTTTCCACACCGGTGTTAAGCACCGCCAGCGCACACTGTCGGAACAGCTGGTAAAGTCCGCCCTCGCTCTTGTCCTTGAGACGGTTGACTTCAAAAGTGGAAAGGATCTCAAGACTGCCCTCGGGTGAGACGAGGGCATTGATTTTGGTTTCGCTCATGAGCGGAAGAAATTCCTGCAGTAGATAGATTGAACCGGGTGGTTAACGTTCAGCCCTGAAGCCCCTTGAAAAATTCCTGAACATTCCTGCTCAGGGCTTCAAGATCATAACCGCCTTCCTGAACCACCAGCGTGGGCAGTCCGGTGGTCCGGACGTGGGTCCCCAGCCGGGAGAACCCCTCGGAACTGACCGAGACTTTCGCCTGCGGATCGTTGTGGTAGATATCGAAGCCCAGGGCCAGAATCAGCACATCAGGCTTATAGAGGCGAATGGCCGCCAGCGCTTCATCGAGCCTGGCAAAGAAGTCCTCTTCTGACGATCCGTGGGGCATCGGCAGGTTGATGTTGTAACCAAACCCCTCGCCTTCACCACGCTCTTCCTCATACCCTGCCACCACCGGGTAGAAATTGGTGGGATCGCCATGGACGGACACGTACAGGACGTCACTGCGGTCGTAAAAGATTTCCTGGATGCCCTGGCCATGGTGCATATCGGTATCCAGAATCGCCACGCGGTTATAACGGGATTTCAGGTGCTCGGCGGCAATGGCGGCGTTGTTGAGATAGCAGAAACCACCGGCTGCGTCCTTCCGGGCGTGGTGTCCGGGCGGGCGGCATACCGCGTAGGAGGCGCGATCACCGGCGATCAGCGCATCGGCGGCGCCGAGCGCGCTCTGGGCTGACCAGTAGGCAGCCTCCCAGGTTTTCTCGCCGATAGGACAGCTGCCATCTGCCTGATAGCGTCCGGCTTCGGCCAGAATACCCTTCATCGCGTTGGGCGAGCGCACAAAGATGTTAGAGATAACTTCATCCCCCCAGTCGCCCATGGCTTTCCAGCGGCGGTGAGCAGATTCCAGAAAACGCAGATAACCCAGGTCATGCACTTTTGAGATAGGTGCCGCGCCCTGATCGGCTGGCTGAAGGACATGTATGCCCATTTCCTTCAGCCCCTCAAGCATCTGCCCGGTACGATCCGGCAATTCCTGGGGTTGGCGCATCTGTCCCCGGGTAAAATAGGTCTTGGGCAGGTGCTGGTCTTGCGAGGGGTGAAAAAATGCCTTCATCTTCAGGCCTCCTGAATGCGTGTGCAAATGATGTATAGAGGTGTATATACGCAGTTAAAAACAGCGCTCGCTGACTTTACACTAGCGGCTTGTGCATCCACTATGAGAGACATCTCACACCGACGCAAACGAGAATTAACACATTCCATAAACATTCTGAAGAGATTGGGAGAAAGCCCGAGATGATAGAGTCACCACTGCTTCCAAAGCTGACTGGTTACATCGGAGGTCGTTGGTCCGATTCACCAGACGGCAACAGCTTTGAGGTTTATAACCCCGCCACCGGCGAGGTCGTCGCAAATGTGGCGTCCATGCCCGAAGCTCAGGTCAAGGACGCCATCGAAGCAGGCCGGTCGGCCCTGAAACTGACTCAGCCCTATGCCATCGAAACCCGTCGTAAGTGGCTGGAAGACATCCGTGACGCGTTGACAGCCAACCGGGAAGAGCTGGGCCGTATTCTGTGCATGGAACATGGCAAGCCCCTGAAGGAAGCACAGGGCGAAGTCGATTACGCGGCCGGGTTCTTCGATTACTGCTCGAAGCACATACAGGCGCTGGATGCCCACACGCTTGCCGAGAAGCCCAAAGACTGCAGCTGGACCGTTCATTATCGCCCGATCGGCGTAGTCGGGCTGATCACTCCCTGGAACTTTCCGATTGGCATGATTGCCAAGAAACTGTCGGCGGCGCTTGCCGCTGGTTGCCCGTCAGTGATCAAGCCTGCCAGTGAAACACCGCTGACCATGATCGCCCTGTTCACGCTGATGGACAAGCACGTCGACCTGCCTGATGGCATGGTGAATCTGGTCATGGGTAAGGCCAGCGTGATCGGCAAGGTGCTCTGCGAGAGCCCGCACGTTCCGATGCTGAGCTTCACGGGCTCTACCGAAGTCGGCCGCAAACTGCTCATTGATACCTCCGAGCAGGTGAAAAAGCTGGCGCTTGAGCTGGGTGGTAATGCACCGTTTATCGTGTTCGATGATGCCGACCTGGATGCCGCAGCTGACAACCTGATTGCCAATAAATTCCGCGGTGGCGGTCAGACCTGCGTCTGCGCAAACCGCATTTTTGTACATGAAAAAGTGCTGGACGCATTTGGCCAAAAGCTTGCTGAGCGGGTCAATAAAATGACCGTTGGCAATGGTCTGGCCGAAGATGTGAACCTGGGTCCACTGATCAACAAGGCTGGCTTCGACAAGGTCAAGCGCCATGTTGAGGACGCATTACAGCAAGGCGGTGAGCTGGTTGCCGGTAAAAACCCCGCGGATCTTGGCGAAGGCCACCTGTTCTTCCCGCCCACCGTCATTTCCGGTGTGACCCGGGAAATGGCCTGCTTCCGCGAGGAAACCTTTGGCCCCCTGGTGCCCATGACCAGCTTCCGCGGTGAGGAAGAGGTAATTGAAGCGGGTAACGACACCGAATTCGGTCTGGCGTCCTATTTATTCACTGCTGACGCAGAACGGGCCCAGCGGGTTGCAGCCGGGCTGCGTTTTGGTCACGTTGGCTGGAACACCGGCACCGGTCCGACACCGGAGGCGCCATTCGGTGGTATGAAAGCATCCGGTATCGGTCGTGAAGGCGGACTTGAAGGCCTGTTCGAGTTTGTCGAGGCGCAAACCGTACCCAGAGGCTTTTAACCGAAAAGCTTTTGAAGGTTTCGCACGGGGGGAGCCTTCCCCGCGCTCCTTCCGGCCAGATCCTGGGTCGGATCAGAAGACCCTTAGAGTCTGGTTTGGCCACGGAATCCGCTGAAGAACACGGAAAAAAGATGAAAAGATTTTTCAGCCACTAAACCCATATCGAAAAAACACGAACAAAGATAACGGATTAAACACCAAGAGATCTTTGTCTTTAATTTCGTGTCATTTCGTGGTTTTCGTGGCCAATAACCTCTTTTTCTTTTTGCTTTTTCCGTGTTCTTCAGTGGATTTCGTGGCAAAAAAGTTGTTCTTTTCAAAGTGCCCAGCGAACCCCAAATCACTCCCTCCCGGCAAACCCGCTTTTCCCCTGTTATAATCCAGCCCCTGTTCATTTAACCAGTAGCGACCGGATCTCTATGGATGTCTCCCACATTATTGACGCCCTGAATGACGCCCAGCGCGAGGCCGTTACCGCCCAGAATGATCACCTGCTGGTGCTGGCTGGCGCAGGCAGTGGCAAGACCCGCGTGCTGGTTCATCGTATCGCCTGGCTGATGCAGGTGGACAATGTGCCTCCCACCGGCATTCTGGCGGTAACCTTCACCAACAAGGCCGCCAGGGAGATGCGCTACCGCATCGAGCAGATGATGGACATTCCGGCCCGTGGGCTCTGGTTCGGCACCTTTCACGGCATTGCCCATCGACTTTTGCGCGCGCACTACAAGGACGCTGGCCTGCCAGAGAATTTCCAGGTACTCGACAGTGACGACCAGATACGCCTGATCAAGCGGGTGATGCGTGAACTGCAGATTGATGAAAGCCGGTGGCCACCCAGGCAGGCCCAGTGGTTCATCAACAGCCACAAAGACGAGGGATTGCGGGCGGGTCACATCCAGGAAAATCCGGGCGACCATTTCAGCAGCACCATGCTGACGGTTTACCGCCAGTACGAAAAACTGTGCAACCTGAGTGGGCTGGTGGATTTTGGCGAGCTGTTGCTGCGCTCCCATGAACTGTGGCTGCATCGTCCGGAACTGCTGCAGCATTATCAGAGCCGGTTCCAGCAGATCCTGGTCGACGAATTCCAGGACACCAATACCATTCAGTATGCCTGGCTGCAGATCCTGGCCGGTAACCGGGTACCGCTGACGGTGGTAGGTGACGACGACCAGTCCATCTACGGCTGGCGGGGCGCGAAAATCGAAAATATCCAGCAGTACCAGCGGGACTTCCCCAATGCGCGACTGGTGCGACTGGAGCAGAATTACCGTTCTACCCAGATGATACTGAAAGCCGCCAACGCGGTTATTGCCAATAACCAGGGCCGCCTGGGCAAGGAGCTCTGGACGGACGGCAAAGACGGCGAGCCCATCGACCTCTACGCCGCATTCAACGAGCAGGACGAAGCCAACTACATCGCCGACACCATCAGCAGCTGGGTCAGCGAGGGCAACCTGCGCAGCGAGTCCGCCATTCTCTATCGTTCCAATGCCCAGTCGAGGGTGTTGGAGGAATCCCTGATTCGCCAGGGCATTCCCTACCGGGTTTACGGCGGCCTGCGGTTCTACGACCGCCAGGAAATCCGCAACGCCATCGCCTACCTGCGGCTGGTGCATTACCGCCGGGACGATGCCGCGTTTGAGCGGGTGGTCAATATTCCGGCCCGGGGTATCGGTGCCAAAAGTCTGGCCGATATCCGGGCCTTTGCCAGCGAACGCAGCATCTCCCTGTGGGAGTCCGCCGAGCGGCTGCTGGAGGCGGGCCAGGTCAAGGGGCGCGCCAAAACCGGCCTGCAATCGTTCATGGGTATTATTGCAAGCCTGACGGCAATGGTGGACGACGCCAGCCTGCACGGGCTGATGAAGAAAACCCTCGAGCTGAGCCGTCTCCGGGATTACCACGCCAGCGAAAAAGGCGAGAAAGGCCAGGCCCGGGCGGAAAACCTGGACGAGCTGGTGAATGCCCTGTCGGACTTTGAAGCGGAGGAGGGGGTTGACCCGTTGTCAGAGTTTATCGCCCAGGCAGCACTGGATGCAGGCGAGGCACAAGCCGAGGCCAGCGAAGACTGTGTCCAGCTGATGACCCTGCACTCCGCCAAGGGCCTGGAATTCCCGCTGGTGTTCCTGGCCGGAGTGGAAGAAGGCCTGTTTCCTCACGGCATGTCACTGGAAGAGCCGGGGCGCATGGAAGAAGAGCGGCGCCTGGCTTATGTGGGTATCACCCGGGCCATGAAGAAGCTGGTGCTCACTTACGCCGAATCCCGCCGCCTGTATGGTCAGGAAAAGTTCCACGCGCTGTCGCGTTTTGTGCGCGAGATCCCCGGCGACTGCATTCAGGAGGTGCGCCTGCGCAACACCGTCACCCGCCCGGCCATGGTGGCCCGCCCCAACGAAACCCAGTTCAGCCAGGATTCCGCCCGGCAATCCGGGTTCAGCCTGGGCCAGCGGGTGCGCCATCCCAAATTCGGCGAGGGCATCGTGATGAACTCCGAGGGCTCCGGTCACCACACCCGGGTACAGGTAAACTTTGACGAAGGCGCCAAGTGGCTTGTTCTTGCCTATGCGCCTTTGGAGGCCTGCTAGGTCTGGAGTTAGCTTCTTGTGCCGAGCCTTTTAAGTCAGGCGTAAGCACAGGTTGGAGGGGTCCGTTTAAAACACGCTCCTTCGTCACAGGGACGTGCCGTAAGGAGCGTTTTTTGGAAAGATCCCCCTGATACCCGCCTCCCCCCAAAACTAGGCCGGAAACCGATCCCGAGTTCGATTGGCAATACCCACCAGCACCAGCATCAGCGGAACCTCCACCAGAACGCCGACCACCGTTGCCAGCGCTGCTGCGGATTGTAGCCCGAACAGGGCAATCGCGGCGGCTACCGCCAGTTCGAAAAAGTTACTGGCGCCGATCATGGCGCCGGGGGCGGCGATGCAGTGGCGTACCTGCCACAGCCTGGCCCAGCCATAGGCCAGGAAAAAGATCAGGAAGGTCTGGACGATTAGCGGTACCGCAATCAGGGCAATATGAAACGGGTTTTCCAGAATGACTTCACCCTGAAAGGCAAAAAGCAGTACCAGGGTAACGATCAGTGCCGCCGGGGTGACCGGGCTCAGACGCTTCATGAACACCTCGTCGTACCAGCGCTCGCCATGGCGGCTGATCAGGGTGCGGCGGGTGAGGTAACCGGCGGTCAACGGGATCACTATGTACAGTACCACCGACAGCAGCACGGTATTCCAGGGCACCTGGATGTCCGAAATCCCCAGCAGGAACACCACAATCGGCGCGAACGCAAACAGCATGATGACGTCGTTCAGGGATACCTGCACCAGGGTATAGGCGGGATCGCCTCTGGTCAGATAGCTCCAGACAAACACCATGGCGGTGCAGGGTGCCGCGCCCAGCAATATCGCCCCGGCCAGGTACTCACTCGCCAGCTGAGGTGCAATAAACGGCTCGAACACCACCATCAGGAAGAACCAGGCGATGGCGAACATGGTGAAGGGCTTGATCAGCCAGTTCACGATGGTGGTGATCGCCAGCCCTTTGGGTTCTTTTCTCACGTTCAGAATGGCGCTGAAATCGACCTGAGCCATCATCGGGAAGATCATCGCCCAGATCAGGATGGCGATGGGGATGGACACCTGGGCGACTTCGAAGCGTGAGAGGGTCTCCGGTACCGAGGGGGCCAACTGACCCAGAGTCACGCCGGCGACAATGGCCAGGGCAACCCAGACCGACAGGTATTTGCTGAACACATCCATGCCTTCGCTGGTGCCTTCAGGCTGGGTGGCGCTGCTATTGCTGCTCATGACTGACCTCTCACACGGATCTCTGCTGACACATTCTGAGACTTCCCCGCAACCGCCACAGTCTGGCCGCAGGTCTTCACTGTAATAAAACTGTCGCTTTACTCATGGTCTGGCTGCGCATAGTATGCATCAAATCAGATATACAGAAAACCATATATGCGGGGAAGTGAATATGAAACGCCGGGTTTTGTTTGTCTGCACCGCCAACAGCGCACGATCCCTGATGGCAGAAGCCTTGTTGCGGGATATGGCCGGAGACCAGTTTGAGGTTGCCAGCGCCGGCACCCGGCCTGACAGGCCTCACCCGATGGCGCTTCAGGTTCTGGAAGAGGCGGGTTACGCCACAGCGGGGCTGGAGAGTAAAGCCCTGGCCGACCTGGAGCAGGAACACTGGGATTACGTGATCACCCTGTGTGAGAAAGCGGCCAGCGAATGCCGGAATGTCGGCGGACCAGCCCAGCAGATTGCCTGGGATTTTCCCGATCCCGTACCTTCGGGGCGCCATGCGACCTTCGCGCTGACATTAAAGGAAATCCGCGAGCGTCTCGGTCTGTTTACCCTGGTCCATCGCAAACAGACCGGCATGAAGCCGGAGCATTTCGACCCGGTTGCCGTATTCAAGGCGCTGGGCGATGAGCTTCGCCTTGCCGCGCTTATGCTGATCCGGGAACAGAAAAAGCTGTGTGTCTGCGAGCTGACCGAAGCCCTGGATATCCCCCAGCCCAAGGCCAGCCGCCATCTGGCCACCCTGCGGGATGCCGGACTGCTGGATACCGAGCGCCAGGGCCAGTGGGTCTTCTACTCCCTGAGTCCACGGCTGCCGCACTGGTTATTGCGGGTGCTGGACGAAACCGCCGAAGGCAATCCAACGCTGATCAGAACCGAACTCGAACGGCTTGCAGCCATGACTGACCGGCCGGTTGTACGGTTTATCTGACGGTCAGTTAAAACATCATAGAGGCCAACAAGGGCTTCGGAAGCGAGGGGGGCAGGTTGTTTCAGAACCGTCCTCTGCCATGGATGGCAGAGGCCGAGCGTACAGGGATGTATTTACAGCGTGTTCTGAAACAACCTGTCCCCCTCGCTTGAGCACTGAGTCAGAGTCAACAGGAGCAAAAACATGAGCAAGATAAAAGTCGGCATCAATGGCTTCGGCCGCATTGGCCGCCTGGCGCTGCGGGCAGCCTGGGCCTGGCCGGAAATGGAGTTTGTCGCCATCAACGACCCCGGCGCTGATGCTGCCACTCTGGCACACCTGCTGAATTTCGACAGCGTGCATGGCCGCTGGGACCGCGAAGCGGATGCCGATGGCGACGATATGGTGATCGAAGGCCAGCGCATCCGCGTCACCCGAAACAAGGTTATTGGTGATACCGACTGGTCCGGTTGCGACCTGGTGATTGAGGCCAGTGGCGTTAACAAGACCGTGAAGGCATTGCAGGGCTACCTGGACCAGGGCGTTAAACGGGTGGTTGTTACCGCGCCGGTGAAAGAAGCCGGCGCGAAAAACATTGTGGTGGGCGTCAACGACGACATTTTTGATCCCGCTAACGACCGAATCGTCACCGCCGCCTCCTGCACCACCAACTGTCTGGCGCCGGTGGTGAAAGTGATCCACGAAAAACTGGGCATCAGCCACGGTTCCATCACCACCATCCACAGCCTGACCAACACCCAGACCATTCTCGACGGGCCCCACAAGGACCTGCGCCGGGCACGGGCCTGCGGCAGTTCGCTGATCCCGACCAGCACCGGTTCCGCGACCGCCATCATCGAGATCTTTCCGGAACTGAAAGGCCGGCTCGATGGCCACGCGGTGCGGGTGCCGTTAACCAATGCGTCGCTGACTGACTGCGTGTTTGAAGTGGCAACGCCCACGGATCGCAGCGTTAACCGGTTGCTGAAAGCGGCCGCCGAGGGCGAGCTCAAGGGCATTCTGGGCTACGAGGAACGCCCGCTGGTGTCCATCGATTACAGGACTGACCCGCGCTCCTCGATTGTCGATGCCCTGTCCACCATGGTGGTCAACGGCACCCAGGTAAAAATCTACGCCTGGTATGACAACGAATGGGGCTACGCCAACCGCACTGCCGAACTGGCGCGCAGGGTAGGCTCCGCCTGATATGAACGCTGCCATCCGACAGTACCTGGTGATCACCGGTAACTACTGGGCCTTCACTTTGACAGACGGTGCCCTGCGGATGCTGGTGGTGCTGCATTTTCACCAGCTGGGATACTCGCCCCTGGAAATTGCCCTGCTGTTCATTTTCTATGAGTTTTTCGGAATAGTGACCAACCTGGTGGGCGGCTATCTCGGCGCCCGCATGGGCCTTAACCGCACCATGAATATCGGGCTGTTCCTGCAGATAATTGCGCTGGCCATGCTGGCGGTGCCGGCGGCGATGCTGACCGTGCCCTGGGTAATGACAGCGCAGGCCATGTCCGGCATCGCCAAGGACCTGAACAAGATGTCGGCGAAAAGCGGCATCAAGTTGCTGGTGCCGGATGAGCAGCAGGGCACACTTTACAAATGGGTTGCGATTCTTACCGGCTCGAAGAACACGCTGAAAGGCGTTGGCTTTTTCCTTGGCGGTGTCTTGCTGATGGCAGCCGGCTTCACCGGTGCGGTGATCATCATGGCACTTGCGCTCGCTGTAGTCTGGCTGACAAGTCTGTTTCTGCTCAGGCAGGAGCTGGGCAAAAGCAAGGCCAGGCCGAAGTTCACTGAGATCCTGTCGAAAAGCCGCGCCATTAACGTGTTGTCGGCGGCGCGGATGTTTCTGTTTGGCGCCCGCGATGTGTGGTTTGTAGTGGCTCTGCCGGTATACCTGCACACGGTCTTTGGTTGGGACTTCTGGAAGGTGGGCGGCTTCATGGCCATCTGGATCATCGGTTATGGCTTTATCCAGACCCTGGCGCCGCGCATTACCGGAAACATTGAAGGCAGACAGCCGGCAGTGCTCTGGGCAATGGCCCTGGCGCTGGTTCCCGCCGCCATTGCCGTCGGCTTGACGACGGGTTGGTCACCCCGGATCGTGATTGTCGGTGGCTTACTGTTGTTTGGTGTGCTGTTTGCCGTCAACTCCTCATTGCACAGCTACCTGATCGTCAGCTATGCCCGTGGAGATGGCGTGTCCCTTGATGTCGGCTTTTATTATATGTCCAACGCGGGAGGCCGTTTACTGGGAACGATTCTGTCTGGCTGGGTGTATCAGGCGTATGGCCTGGAAGCCTGCCTGTGGATATCGTCAGGTCTGGTAGCCACTGCGGCTCTGCTGTCAATGATGTTGCCGGTGAGAGCTGCGTCCACTACTTGATGCTTGCAACCGGAATTTAGCTTACTCTGGGTAGCGGGCATGTATAGCACACACCAGGAGCAAAGCGCGTATGTTGAGTCGTCCACTGTCGGTCGCCATGATCTTTACAGTTATGGCTGGCCTGGTTGCATGTAGCAGCACAGAAACCATTGAAAGTGACCTTGGAATGCCGGATGCGCCAGACTGGGTCAATGAAGGCACCGGGGCCGTTGACGACGATGAGGGGCGTTTTATTCAGGGGGTCGCCTATGCGCCGCCGCTGAACGACCAGTCATTGCAGACCTCGACCGCGGACAGCAGAGCCAGGGCAGAAGTCGCGCGGGTGGTGTCCAGTTATGTCGACAGCACCCTCAACGACTATTCGGCCAGTGCCGGCGATATCACCTTCAGCAATATTGAGCAGACCGTGATCAGCTCAACCAGAACGGCCCTGAACGGGGTCAGAATCCGGGCGCGCTGGAAAGATCCGCAAACCGGCAATATCTACTCGTTTGCGGAAATGGATATGAACGACCTGGACGCTTCCATCAGCACGGCCAGCAAATTGTCTGATAATTTCAGGGCGTTCTATACCAGTCAGGGCAATGCCAACTTCGAACGCTTCGTGCGGGGACAGGACTAATGAAAATCTGGATGGTAGTTTTCGCGACCCTGTTGCTCGGCGGCTGCAGTACCTCGGTTGAGCGGGTAGACAGTGACACCACGATTGACCTGAGCGGCGCCTGGAATGACAGCGATTCCCGTCTGGTGGCCGAGGAGATGATCCAGGATGCCCTGTCCCGCCCCTGGATCAGCGATTTCACCAGCCGGACCGGTGAGCGGCCGGCGGTGATCGTGGGCACGATTCGCAACCTGAGTCATGAGCATATCAACCTGAAGACCTTTGTCGCCGATATCGAGCGTGAACTGGTCAATTCCGGACGGGTGGATTTTGTCGCCGCAAAAACCGAGCGTGGTGAAATCCGTGCCGAACGTCTCGATCAGGACCTGAACGCGCGGGACGATACCCGTAACCCGGCAGGCCAGGAACTGGGCGCGGATTTCATGCTGACCGGCCAGATCAACACCATCATCGATGCCGAGGGCAGACAGCAGGTCCGCTTCTACCAGGTGGATCTGACCCTGATCAGCATGGCCGATAACCGCAAGGTCTGGCTGGGCCAGAAGAAAATCAAGAAGCTGATTAAAAACCCGTCCATCCGCTACTAGTCAGCTTCGGTGTGAGCTGCGGGATGTCCGGGTTCCGGTTTCTGGCGTCACCAGTGCTGGTGTTGTGCCTGCTGTATCTGCAGGGTTGCACCTCCTGGCAGATCAACCAGCTTGCGACGGTACTTCCGGCGGCAGGGCCGGAAGCGACCCTGAAAAAGCTGGAAGGCATAGACCCGCCAGCTCGCGACAGCGGCCAGTACCTGCTGAATCGTGGCCTGCTGAAGCTGTATACCGGTGACCTGGCCGGCAGCCGGCGGGATCTGGAACAGGCCAAGGCGATCATGTTGTCACTCAGGGCGGTCAGTCTGTCCGAGAACCTGGGTGCCCTGACCACAAACGAGACGCTGCGCAGCTATGGTGGAACCCCGAGCGATCAGGTACTGGTTCATGCCATGCTGGCCATGGGCTATCTGTTCGATGGTGATCTGGACGGTGCGCGGGTCGAGATGCTGCAGGCGGATGTCACCATGAATCAGCTGGGCGACCCGGAATCGGTGAGCGGGCAACTGGCAAGCGTGCGTTTTCTGGCCGGACTGATCTATGAACTGAATGGTGAGCTGGACGACGCCCTGATCAGCTACCGCCGCGCCCATGGAATCATCAAGGCCCGTGGCGAGGCGGTTCCGCAGGCCCTGGCCGTCAGCCTGCTGAATCTCAGTCTGCGTCGCAACGGTCACAACAGCAACAGTGATGAGTACCAGAAATACGTCAGCGAATTCGGTCGCAAGGCTTCATTGCCCGATGCCAGCGAAGGCCAGTGGATTGTGTATTATCACGACGGGGTGGTCAGCAACAAGAACGAAACCCGGCTCTGGGTATTTGCACCGGAGATTGAGGCCCAGATCAGTGTGGTCATGCCCCATTATCCGCCGTCCCGTTACCAGGCCCGGCATATTTCAATCAGGGCCGGAAGTGGGACTGGCCGCGCCTCTTCTGAAGTCCGGAGCAATGCAGCCGGAAGAACCGAAGTTATTGAAATGATTGAGCAACGGGCCCGGGAAGACCTGGCTGATCAGACCGCAACGATACTGGCGGCCACGGTGCTGCGCTCGGTGACCAAATACCAGATGGTAAGAGAAGCCCGGAAAAGCAGTGAGCTGGGGGGGCTTATCGCCAATATTGCCGGGGTGCTTTCCGAACAGGCCGATGTCCGGAGCTGG
>Ga0102937_1000015_pt1 | contig 58956 bp, 56 predicted proteins | sample SalPonR2_B_D1_MG_FD_78213 | JGI IMG/M metagenome (GOLD analysis project Ga0102937, IMG submission 78213) | Salt pond soil microbial communities from South San Francisco under conditions of wetland restoration - Salt Pond MetaG R2_B_D1_MG | ecosystem: Environmental > Aquatic > Marine > Intertidal... | reverse complement strand
GCTTTGGCTGCGCCTGCCCCGCCTGACAGTCCGGTTTGTTGAACTACCAGTCTTGAAAAACAGGATTATCCCCATGGTCTTCCGTCAATTTTTTATCTTCTCGAGTCTGGCGCTGAGCGCGATGCTGGTTATCACCGGCATGCTCTGGACCGCCATAAACTGGGCCTGGCTGATCGTCGGGCCGTTGATTGCTCTGGGTTTTCATGACCTGACCCAGAACAAACATACCCTGCTCAAGATCTATCCGGTGGTTGGCCACTTCCGTTATCTGTTTGAATCGTTCCGGCGGGAACTGCAGCAATACTTCGTGGAATCGGATCTTGATGGCGCTCCGGTCGCCCGGGAATTTCGCCGTCTGGTTTATCAAAGGGCCAAAAAGGACGACGACACCCGTGCCTTCGGCACCATCTTCGATGTCTATCGTGACGGTTACGAATGGCTCAATCATTCCCTGGCGCCAAAAACCTGCCTGCCGGTCAATCTGCGGGTCAGTTTTGGCGGGCCGCAGTGCACCAGACCCTACGACGCCTCAGTGCTGAATATCTCGGCCATGAGCTACGGTGCGCTGAGTTGCAATGCCGTGATGGCACTGAACCGGGGTGCGAAACTCGGGAATTTCGCCCACAATACCGGTGAGGGAGGGATCAGCGACTGGCATCTTGAGTGCGGTGGTGACCTGATCTGGCAGATCGGAACCGGTTACTTTGGTTGCCGCACGCCAGAGGGTGTCTTTGATCCGCAGCTTTTTGCCGAGCAGGCAGGCCGCGAGGCGGTCAAAATGATCGAGATCAAGCTTTCCCAGGGTGCCAAGCCCGGCCATGGCGGCGTATTGCCCGCCGCCAAGCTGACTGAGGAAATAGCGCGCATACGGATGGTGCCCATGGGGGAGGATGTGTTGTCGCCCCGCGGACACTCTGCCTTTTCCAGTCCGCTGGAACTGCTGCAGTTCATTGCCCGACTGCGGGAACTTTCCGGTGGCAAACCGGTCGGTTTCAAATTTTGCCCCGGCAACCGGCGGGAGTTCCTGGGTATCTGCAAGGCCATGCGGGAAACCAGTCTGCTGCCGGATTTCATTACCGTTGATGGCGGGGAAGGCGGCACCGGTGCCGCGCCAGTGGAGCTGACCAATTCAGTAGGCATGCCGCTGTGGGATGGCCTGCATTTTGTGAATAACGCCCTGCGAGGTATCGGTGTTCGCGACAGCATCAGGATTATCGCTTCCGGCAAGGTGTTCTCCGCGTTTCATATGTTACAACTCCTGGTTCTGGGAGCCGAAACCGTGAACTCGGCGCGGGGCATGATGCTGGCGCTGGGCTGCATTCAGTCCCGCAAGTGCAACACTGACAAATGCCCCACTGGTATCACCACCCAGAACCCGGCCCGCTACAAACAGCTGGATGTCACCGACAAGGGTGTGCGAGTTGCCAACTACCATCACTCATCCATGGAAGCGCTGGCGGAACTGCTCAGCATTCTGGGCAGGGATCAACTGCAGGATCTGGATTCTGCGGATATCAATCGGCGGGTCAGTCAGGGCAGTGTTGTGAACTATGCCCAGCTTTATCCCCGTATAGAAAAAGACTGTCTTTTGCACAAGGACTGCACCCCGGATCACTGGGCCAGTGACTGGCATCAGGCAACTGCAGACAGTTGGCACTAGCAAGTGGCAATTTCAAAACATGACCCGCAAGGATTTTCCAATGACCAGCAACCTGCCCAACGAAAGAAAACCCGCAGTCATAGCAGCCATAGCCGGTGGCTGGGTTGCCGATGCCGCCAGCCTGGGGCTGCACTGGCTCTATGACAGCCCGCGCATCCTTGAGGTTGGCGGCCAGTCACCGGAATTCCTGACGCCCAAGGCCGATTATTTCGAAGGTGGACTGGGCTATTTTGCCCACGATGGAAAACAGACGGGGGATGTCAGCCACTATGGCGCCGCAACGGGTGTTCTGATCGACAGCCTGCTGACCTGTATAGGCGCCCTGAACATCCGCGACTATCAGCGACGTTTTCGCACCTTCTTCGGGCCTGGCGGGCAGTGGCAGGGGTACATTGACAACCCCACTCGGATAACGCTGGACAATCTGAACAATATTGAGCAGAACGGTATTAAAGAGGCGCTGTCGACAACCAGAACAACTCTGACCGATACACAGAAGCGGATCCTGGTGCAAAAGGTGCTGCCATATACCCGCTATCTGACGGGTGATCAGCTGGCTGCGCCTGTCCGAAGAGGGATTGACCTGACCTACAAGGAATCGGAGATACAGGAAGCGGGTGTCCACATAGCGGAAACCATTGATCAGCACCTGATCGCCGAAAGTGGCGCCAACGACATGCAACTGCCGGCAGTTTCCAAGTTACCGCCACTGGTCGCCAGCTACTGCGGCGCCGATGACCTGATGAGGGTGACCGAGGCCGCAGTACGGGTGACCAATCACAACGATGAGGCCGTAGCATGGGCTCTCTGCGCCGCCCGCCTGCTTGATAACCTTTTCCAGGGCGATTCCATGTCGTCGGCACTTGATGCCGCCAGCACTGAGGCGCCAGACCATCAGAGCCTGGCATTGGCGAGATCGGGGTCGTCACTGGATGGACCGGGGGCCGGTGAAACTCACGGCCGAACCTGCTACCTGCACGAGGCCATGCCGGTGATCTTTCATATCCTCGGCCATGCCAGGAGTTATACCGAGGCCATTCGCGCCAACATTCAATGCGGCGGCGATTCCTGTGGCAGAGCCTGGATCATCGGGCCGGCCATGGCGGCGATTCATGGTGTGGGTGGCGAACGGGGCATACCACTAAGCTGGCTGGCCCGGGTCGCAGACGCGCACACTCGATTCGCGGATATCGAGTCACTGGTGAACGGGAAATGGCGGCCTGGTGTGCAGGAAAACCAACCATCCGCTTGCCCCGCGCAGTGAAAAGTTCCGGTAAACCTGTAACAAGAGGCGTGATTCAGGTGTCTGTATTTCGTAAGCGCGGACTAACCGGATGCCGGAATAACCGCGTCAATTATCGCCAGACAGGAGTACCACACCATGAACAAACTGACACTGATTCTCGCCGCTATTGCTCTTTCTTTTTCTGCCACAACCGCTCTTGCAATGAACGGCCAGGCAGACCGGTATAATGAGGAGAGGAGCTTCCCGCATGAAGCTTCGGAGAAAGCTGCTGACGTTAGAAGCGTCAAGGCGGGTGAAGAATAACCAGCAGAACCATGAGCCGCTACTGGTCACCAGTAGCGGCTTTCAGTGACTGGAGGCTAGCGGAATTCGGCAAAATTGGACGGTCTGTTCAGGGACCAGTCGTAATCAATAAACGTCATAGTGGACGTTTGCGCCACCCGCTCTGCCAGAGAAGCATCCACCCACTCCTGAATAAACGCTTGCCGGGACCCGGCGGCCTCCTTGAAGTCGTCTTCATACCACTTGAACAGCTCAGTGACATAAAGGGTCTCGCCCTCAACCTTCAGGTGGTAGTGCGTCAGAAATGCCCGGCGGGTATTCTCGGCCAGCAGGCTTTCAAGGCTGTCGGCGGTGTAGAGACTACCCCGCAGGGGCGGGCAGCCCACCGCGGCGCAGTTGACCGCAAAGTGAACCCGGGCATCTTTCCAGCCCCTGTCGGCATAGTCCTTGCCCAGCAGGATCTCCTTTTCCATCTGGTCCAGGCTGTATTCTTTCCCGTCGATCACAAACTTTTCACGTTCGAACACGTTATCGACGAATGGATTCACCCGGCCGCCATAATCCCAGACCGATTCAACGAGCTCTCCATCCGGCCGCTCCGTCAGGATCTGATTGAGCATGAAAAAATTGTAGGCGTTGATCCAGAAGGCGACGGACTCAGCTTTCCCTTCAAGACCCGAAAGCTCAAATTTCGCCAGAGCTTCACGCTGGCTCGCCAGCGTCTGCAAGGTCTTTGCCTGGTCTGTGGCAGCGGCGTAGTCAAAGGCCGACACCAGACCTCCGCCGGCAAGATCCTTTTCCGTCACAAACTGTTCGAGTATTTCCTGGAAGGGCCCATAGACTTCGCGACTGGCATCGGCCTGGGCAGCACCGACCCAGATCGCGAGCAGAAATAGGGGGGCCGCGGTAAAACGGAGACAACGCATGATAACTCCCGGTCAGGTCTGAAATGGATGATACTTGCAACGACACAAACCCGGCCGGTTTGTTACAACCCGGGCAAACCGTCAACGGGAGTTATCCTCGCCATCCTGGCATACGCTTACAGGCGCCTAGCGCAGGTCCGGGTTCAGTGTGTAGGTGCCGGTCACCCTTGCACTCGCCAGTACATGCCCGTCCATGGCCTCACGTACCGCAGCGCCGTCAAACTCGCCGGTAAGACCCAGGCTTTCCACATCCAGCGCATGCACCTCGTAATGGTAATGGTGGATGATCTCGTCATTCCAGGGCGGACAGGGGCCGTCATAGCCGCCGTAGGTGCCGGCCATATCAGGATTATCTGCCAGAAACTGAGTGAAATTATTCACCCCGCGAATGCCGACCGGACCCGGGCCGGGATCCTTGCCCTTGGGGATCACGCCGTCACTGTCCACGCCCTCAGGGATGCGTGATGTGGTCGCGGGCACATCTATCAGCAGCCAATGGAAGAAATCCACCCTGGGTATATCCTTTGAAACTGTCTTGCCTTCCTGGTTGGCATCATCCGCCACGCTGGGCACGTCGGGATCAAACATCATGATCACCAGACTTCTGGTGCCTTCGGGTGCCCCCTCCCAGGTTACTTCGGGATTCCTGTTGGGGCCGAAACTCATGTGGTCCTGTTCGTTGTAAACGCCGAACGCAAATTCTTCCGGTACCGGCTGTCCCTCTGCTATGCCTCGAACCTTGATGTCCACGTTACTTTTCTCCTGAAACCTGATTGGTTTTATCTTGGCTGGTAGTATGGTTTTAACAGTGGCGGCATGGGTCTGTCCACAATCGCCGGAAACCAGATGACAACAAGGGACCGCCAGGAAAAGCCATGAGCGACGACAACAGAGGCAAACCCGAGCATCCGGCCACCAGACAGGACGAGGATGCCATCGCGTTTTTACAGGGACTCTTCGAACTGGCCAGAAACGGTGGAACGGGTCCTCTTAATGTGATGCTGGAGGCGGGCGTACCCCTGAACATCCGGACCAGCGAAGGCGACAGCCTGCTGATACTTGCCTGCCGCAATGGTCATATGGACACTGCCAGACTGTTGCTGGAGAGGGGTGCTGAACCGGACGCCGCCAATCAGCAACAGCAGACAGCCCTGATGGCGGCGGCCATGGCAGACCGGGTGGATCTGGTTGAGTGTCTGCTGGATGCCGGCGCGGATCCCTCTCTGCAAGATGCCGCGGGCCAGCGCGCGGCCGAACTGGCCGCCGCAAAGGGCGCCGAAGCAGCAGCCAAACGTCTTGCGTAACCGGCTGTCATGGCATCGGCACCTGACACACCACTGGGGACACTGGCTTGAAAGGCAATATTGTTCACTTTGCCCGGGATGACCTCGGCGGCATTCTGGTCATCGACTATCGCAAGCATCGGGTAATGACCTTCGATTCAGTCTTTGAACAGAGCAAGATCGCCCGTCGGCGTCCTCACCTGCCGGTCCATGAATACAGTCGTGCCATGCTGTTGCCGGTTGCCTTCAGCCAGCCGGCGCACGTGAGCATTCTCGGCCTTGGTGGTGGCGTCATCGCCAATGCGTTGCTGCATCTGCTACCCGAGTGCCAGGTACATGCCGTCGAACTGCGGCAGGCCGTTGTCGACGTCGCGCGTGAATACTTCGACCTGGCGGATTCCCCACGCCTCAAGGTAACCATCGAAGATGCCCGCAATGTCCTTGCAAGACTGCCCGCTGGCCACACTGGTCTGATTCTGGCAGACATGTACAGCGCCGAGCGCATGAGCCCGATTCAGGTTCAGCGGGAGTTTATCAGACAATGCAGCAGGGTTCTGACTGACAGTGGCTGGATAGCGCTCAACTACCATCGCACCCCGGATCTGAACGGGCCTTTTTTCAATCAGTTAAAACAAGAGTTCGCGGTGGTGCTGGCCTTCAAGAGCAAAACCAACAACACCGTAATCTATGGCAGCAAAAAGCCCTTCGAGCTTCCCGCCAGCACAGACCCCCACCTGAAGAGCCTGGAAGAGGTCCTGCCCATCGACTGGCGAAGGCTGATGGCCAGGGTTATCGCCTTAAGCTGAGGCCTTTTTCCACTCGAATTTCCTGAAGGGCTCGTCAACCGGGGTTTCGGCAATGTGGTTGATGTAGTTGCTCAGCGTCTTCTGGGACAGCACCAGAATGACTTCAAGAACCTGGCGCTGCCTGTAGCCCGCGCTGTAAAACGCATCCAGATCGGACTTGCTGACATTGCCCTGCTTGTTCATCACGGCAAGGGTGAAGGTTCGCAGGGCTTCCAGTTTGTCGCTGGGCAGCGGTTTTTCATCCCGCAGGGCAAAAGTGATGTCGTCTGACACTTCCATCATCCTGGCAATGCCGGTGTGTGCCGGCACACAGTAGTGGCAGGCGTTCTCGACGTTGATGGTCTGCCAGACAACGGTAATTTCGTCTTTGTCGAAGCTGCTGTCCAGCGCCAGTTGATGCAGCGTCTGGTAAGCATTCAGGACATTGGGTGACTCTGCCATAACGGCATGCAGGCCTGGAATCATGCCCATTTCCTGCTGCGAGGCTTCAAGCAGTGGTCTGGATTTTTCCGGCGCCGAATCAACGGTGTGCAAGGTAAAGTCGCTCATGTAATTCTCCTTTGAGAGCTGGTCATGAAACAAACCGCACTCCAAGCTTAACTATTATTGAGCAATCACTCAAGTTATAGTCAGCAAACTGATATTTGCCTTTCATTGAGCAGTCCCATGGCCAGAAACGCACGCTATGACCGACAAACCGCACTGGAGAAAGCCGTTTACCTGTTCTGGGAACGCGGCTACCACGCCACATCCATGAAGCAGATCGAGCAGGCGCTGGATATGCGGCCGGGCAGCATCTATGCCGCCTTCGGCAGCAAGGACCGACTGTTCAGCGAGGCCCTCGATGCCTATGCCCGGAAAGGCCGCACCGAACTGGATGGTCTGCTCACAGAGCAGGTCCCGATCATCGACGCCCTGCAGGATTATCTGCGTAACATCGCGATCGCCTGCTGCCAACCGGGGAGTTCCGAGCCATCGCGGGCGTGCATGCTGGTAAAAACTTTACTGGAAGCCAGCTACACTCACAGTAGTATCGCCGGCCAGGCCAATAGCCTGCTCTGTGGTATCGAGACCTCCATTGCCGCTGCGCTGGAACGGGGCCGGGAACGGGGAGAACTGAAACCGGATACCCACTGTGCCCGTCTGGCCCGTCTGATTCAGGCCCAGATCATGGGTCTGCGTGGCTTTGCCCAGCGTGAAACCAGCACGGAACAGGTGTCTGAACTGGCGGACGATATGGCAGCACTGCTGGAGTCTTACCGGGCCATTCATTAAGCCCAAGCTGAAACCTCACTGAGCGGTCGCTAACATGGACGCCACACTCACTCTCATCGGCGCTCTGATGCTGGTTATCAGCATCCTGCTCAGCCCGCTGTCCAGTCGTCTGGGTATGCCGGTACTGCTGATTTTCCTGATTGTCGGCATGATGATGGGCGAGGACGGCCCCGGCGGGCTTCAGTTTGATAATTTTGAGCTCGCTTTCACCATTGCCAACCTGGCCCTGGGGGTCATCCTGCTGGATGGCGGCATGCGGACCCGGGCGGAAACCTTTCGGGTCGGCCTGAGGCCGGCCCTGATGCTGGCTACTTTCGGTGTTTTTCTCACCGCATTGGGTTCGGCACTGGTAGCCTGGTGGGTGTTTGATCTGGGCTGGCTCACTGCCCTGCTGATCGGCGCGATCATTTCCTCCACTGATGCCGCTGCCGTGTTTTCACTGCTTCAGGGACGGGGTCTGCACCTGAACGAGCGCGTCAGTGCCACGCTGGAAATCGAATCCGGCAGCAACGACCCGATGGCGATTTTCCTCACCCTGATGCTGGTCACCATGATCAGCGCAGGAGGTGTCTCGGAAGGCTGGGGGGCGCTATGGATGCTGATAGAACAGTTCGGCATCGGTGGCGTTACCGGGGTGGTAGGCGGCTTTGTCGTCGTCAACCTCGCCAACCGGTCACGGCTGACGCCCTCACTCTACCCGCTGCTGGTGGTGGCCGCCGGCCTTGCAGTGTTTGCCGGCACCAATGAACTCGGTGGCAGTGGATTCCTGGCCATCTACCTGACCGGCGTGATCATCGGCAATCGGCCGGTGCGGATGATGCCGATGATCCTGCAGGTTCACGACGGCCTGGCCTGGCTGTCCCAGCTTTGCCTGTTTCTGATCCTGGGGCTGCTGGTATCGCCGTCCGAGCTGCTGCCACTAGCCAGCGGAGGCCTGATACTGGCGTTTGCACTGATCTTCCTGATTCGTCCGCTTGCGGTGATGATGACGCTGTGGCCATTCGGTTTTAACCGCCGTGAACTGGGGTTTATCAGCTGGGTCGGGCTCCGCGGCGCCGTGCCGATTGTACTGGCCCTGTTTCCGGTGATCGCCGACCTGCCATCGGCTCAACTGATTTTTCACATCGCCTTCTTTATCGTACTCGTGTCCCTGATGGTTCAGGGCACCACAATGGCGCCGCTGGCGCGCAGCCTGAAACTGGAGGTACCGGCGGGAGAGGAGCCTTATCGGCGCCTTCCTCTGGACGTTCCAGCTGCAGGGGATCATGAACTGATGCTGTTCCCGTTGCGGGGCGAACCCTGGGAAGTGCCAAGGCCCCTGGGCCAGCTGCGTCTTCCCGAGAACACGGCTCTGGCCGGTATCTTTCGCAAACGTGACTGCCTGCCGCCAAGTCCCGACCTGCAGGTCTGCACTGGCGACGTCATTGCCATGTTTGCCACCCCCGCAGTGGTGCCGGAACTGGGCCGCGCGCTGAGCGGTCGCCGTACTTCCAAACATCTGGCTGAGCGGGCATTTTTCGGCGATTTCGTTCTAAACGGCGACGCTCTGCTGGGCGATGTAGAACAGGTTTACGGCATCGAATTCGATGAGCTGCCGCCAGAGTTGTCGCTGGCCGAATGCTTTGCCCGCCGGACCAAAGGCCACCCGGTTATCGGTGACAAGGTCAAAGTCGGGCCTGTAATTCTGGTGGCACGCGCCACCGAGGCCGACAGTGTGACCAAGGTTGGTCTGAAAATGGACAGCAGTAACAGGGCTTAGCAAAAAAACCCGACAAACCCGGGTTCGATCAAACAACAGCCTGTGCTATAACATGGAAATATCTTAATCAGAAAAGCGTATGTTAATGCAACACCCGGGTGCGGTCCCAACAACATGGAAGTATTACACCCGCCAGATCCGGTGGATAGCTCCCCGGATTGCCCTGGTGGTATTTCTGGCAGCACTTACAGGCCGACCGGTTCTGGCCACAGAACTGGCGATGGTCGATGAGGTTATGGGTAATTCCACCCCGAAGGTGAGTGAGGTTCTGGTCAGAAAGAAGGAAAGAAGGCTGTACTTGCTGGCCGGCGACCGGATTATCCGCAGCTATCGTGTCGGGCTCGGTGCCAATCCGGCCGGACATAAACTCTATGAGGGCGACCAGCGCACCCCCGAGGGAAAATACACCCTTGACTGGCGTAACCCATACAGCGACTTTTACAAATCAATACATATTTCCTATCCCAATGAGAAAGACCTGGAACTGGCGTCCGCATGGGGACTTGATCCTGGCGGAAGCATCATGATTCATGGACTGCCCAACGATGTCGGGGACATGGCATTCGCCTATCTGGGACTGGACTGGACCGACGGCTGCATTGCGGTCAGCAACGAGGAAATGGACGAAATCTGGGATCTGGTTGCCGACGGGACACCGATCCGGATTCTGCCCTGACTCATTCCAGGGGGGCCGTCAGCCGGTTTCAAGGTCGCCGGTTCCATTACTTTCGCGTCATGAGACACGCAATTTTACTTATGCTTGGTTAACAACTACGTCCAGAGTGTTTTACACTGTTTAACGACTCCGGTGGCTGTTGGCCGTCGGACCCGTTTTTACAGGACGTGTACAGTCCAGACTTCTGGAAACCAGAAAACAAGACGACCGACAAGAGGAATAATGAATGCGTAAAATTACAATTGCAGGATTTGCCCTGGCCACCGTACTGACCGCAGGTTGTGCATCAACCAATGATCAGGGTGCCATCGAAGATGCAAATGCAACAGCAATGTCTGCAGAGCAAACCGCTGACAATGCACTGAACACCGCGAACAGCGCTTCCAGCGCAGCCCGTTCTGCCCAGCAGACAGCTGACGAAGCTCTGGCGGCAGCAAAAGCGGCTCAGAAAGCTGCTAATGAAGCGAATGAGCGTGCCAAGCGTATGCTCGAGCGTGCCAGCCAGAAATAAGGCTGGGTGTTCTGCTACGAAGAAGGCCGGCATCTGCCGGCCTTTCTTCTTTCTGGACAGTTACTCTTCCCGCTTTGGCTTGTCCATGAAGGTGGACATCATCTCGATGGGGAGAGGGAATACGATGGTAGACGAGTTGCTGTTGCTCATATCGGCCAGCGTCTGCATGTAGCGAAGCTGCATGGCCCCGGAGTTGGTTGACATCACGTCGGCTGCCTCCACCAGCTTCTTCGAGGCCTGGAGTTCACCCTCAGCGTGGATAACCTTGGCGCGCCGTTCGCGTTCAGCCTCAGCCTGGCGGGCAATGGCCCGTATCATTGATTCGTTCAGGTCAACGTGTTTGATTTCCACGTTCGCAACCTTTATGCCCCATTCCTCGGTCTGGGAATCGATGATTTCCTGAATGTCTGAATTGAGCTTGTCGCGTTCCGACAGCATTTCATCAAGATCGTGCTTGCCCAGCACGGAGCGAAGGGTGGTCTGGGCCAATTGACTGGTTGCCGAGCCGAAGTCCTCTACGCGGATAATGGCCCGCTCAGGATCAACCACACGGAAGTACAGAACCGCATTCACTCTGACCGTCACGTTATCCCTGGAAATCACATCCTGGCTTGGGACGTCGAGAGTTATCACCCGCAAGTCCACCCGGACTATCTGCTGAATAGCGGGAATTACAACAATCAGCCCCGGACCTTTTACTCCCTGAAACCGGCCAAGGAAGAACACCACGCCCCGCTCGTATTCGGGCAGAATCTTGATGGCCGCGCCCAGAATAAGCAGCAGTATCACCGCTGGGACAATATAGGGAATCAGTTCGCCTGTATTCATCGTGCCTCCTGTTCAGCTTTCGCCCTGGTCACATATACCGTGAGCCCCTCGACAGCGCTCACCTCAAGATGGTCACCCGCATTCACGGGCGTGCTGCTGACTGCATTCCAGCGCTCACCGCTGAAGCGGACATGGCCAAAATACTGGCCATCATCAGGCTGAAAGTCATCCAGCGCAGACACCCGCTGATGGGCGCTGTTTTCCGTACCGGTGACGGGTGGTCGCCGTCGTAAACCGACAAACCGGACGACTGTCCAGAGAATAAACCCTGCACCAACGGCAGCCGTGCCACCGATGGTTGGTAAAGAGATATCCTGGTTGCTGCCGTCCATCAGGATAATGGAGCCCGTCACAAACGCCACTATGCCTCCGATCCCCAGAATCCCAAAGCTGGGCATGAAAGCCTCACCGACGATAAACGCCAGACCAAGCAGAATCAATGCAAGACCTGCATAGTTTACCGACAGCACCTGGAAAGCAAAGAGTGCGAGAATCAGGCAGATGGCCCCGATAACGCCCGGGATAATGGAGCCCGGATTGGCCAGTTCAAAAACGATACCGTAAAAACCGATGATCATCAGAAAGTAGGCAACGTTGGGGTCGGTAATAACCGAGAGCAGTTTGGTGCGCCAGTCCGGATCTGCTCGCTCCAGTTCAATGTCCTGGGTATTCAGGGTTTGTTCGCCACCGGCCATGACCACGGTGCGGCCATCGACCTGCTCCATCAGTTCTGGCAGACTCGACGCGACCACATCCACCACATTTCTCGCCAGCGCTTCTTCGGCGGTCAGATTAACCGCCTCGCGCACCGCCTCTTCAGCCCAGTCCCCATTGCGTCCATGGCGCTCTGCGAGGCTGCGGATGTAGCTGACCGCATCTTCCAGAACCTTGCGTTCCATCGCGGTTCCGCCCCGGCGCTTTTCTGCGGATTCCCCGTCGGCATCCGTCTGGGCATCCTGATCCGCCGCTGAGTCCGTTGTGCTCTCGGCCTCTGTGTCATTATTTTCCGGCTGTTGCTCGTCCATACCCGGAAGACCGCCCATCTGTACCGGGGTTGCCGAGCCCAGGTGGGTGGCAGGGGCCATGGCAGCAACATGGCTGCCATAAAGCAGGTAAGTACCAGCACTTGCGGCCCTTGCCCCGGCTGGGGAAACCCAGGTAACAACCGGCACTCCGGAAGCCAGCATCTTCTTGATGATCCCGCGCATGGACTCCATCAGTCCACCCGGGGTATCCATCCGGACAACCACCAGTTCGGCGCCGTCTGCCTCGGCGCGCTCCATGCCGCGAATCAGATAATCCATGGTGGCGGGACCGATAGCCCCGTCTATGGTAAGAACGAGGCCGGTGGGGGCCGATGGCTGCTGGGCATTAACATGCTGATGGACTGAACCGAGAAAGAGCGTTAACCCTGCCAGCGCCAGGGTCAGCCACAGAAACAGCCGACGTGCATGCCTGACTCGGCCGGGCAGATTATTCATGTTCAGGGCCATCTATCCTCCGGGTGCAGTTTCCGGTCTGACTATTCATCATAGTGGACGAATCCGGAAATTACTGGTCTTAAGGGCAGACAGAAAAAACAAGCGGTAGTTCAGAGCCAGCTGTTCAGAACCAGAGTTGCTGGGGAATACCCTTACCGTCCGGAGTGCTGCGACCCGGACCGGCGCTTTCTCCCGCAACCCGGGTAAGCTGCTCACCGATCATCCGGGGCAGGCCATCGGCCAGATTCACAGCCTCCTCGATAGCGCTGCGCTGCATTTCAACCCCGGGACGTTGCTCGCGAAATGCCTCAATGGTGGCCGACACCCTGTGCCAGAGAGCCTCGCGGTCCTCAGCGCTATACTCTTCCTGCTGGCGGTGGACTTCCAGCCAGATCTCGTTGCCGCGCATCCCGATTTTCACCGGCTCGCGAATGACCCGCACCGGCGTGCCCTTGCTGACTTCATAGACAAAACGGGAAATATCCTCGTTGTACATCCGGAAACAGCCGTGACTTACCTGCATGCCGATACCGAAAAGCTTATTGGTACCGTGGATCAGGTAACCTCTCTCGCTCAGCATCAGCGCATGAGTCCCCAGAGGGTTGCCAGGCCCGGGCGGAATCATCCGGGGCAGATATTCCCCATTAGCTTCATATTCAGCGCGAATACTTTCCGGTGGGTACCAGGCCGGCGATTCAAGGGCCATGGTTACCCTGGCGTCGGTGAGCGGCGACGGATTCTCTTCCGTACCCACCCCTACCGGATAGACCTGAACCCCGGCGCCAGTGAAATAGTACAGGCGGTATTCCGCCAGATTGATCACAATGCCTTTGCGTTCGACAGCCGGCAGGACGTACTGCCGTGGCAGGGTGATAACGGTCCCTTCGCCGGGCAGCCAGGGGTCAACAACAGGATTAGCCTTGACCAGTTCAAGGTAACCCAGACTGTTCTGGTTTCCGATTGCGGCAAACGTGTCTTCGTATCGGGCCTTTATCACCGCCAGCTGACCCGCCAGGTCCCCTTCAATCGAGAACACCGGAACGCGGGGAGTCTGATCCGCATCCGGCTCAGCCTGACCAATCTTGTCCCCACCCGTCCGGGCTTCCGGGTTTTTGCCGGCATTTGCCCACAGGGGATTTACACCCGGAGCCATTAGTGTCGTCAGTACCACTGCCGTCAGAAATTTATTCGCCATACAACGTTTCCAGATACTTCACTAATCCCCATCATAACCGGTCTGCTGACGGTCGGCATAGAACAAGCGCCTGGTCCGCATCCTCGAGACCGGTATTGCTGCCACCAGCACAAACGTTGCCACCAGCCACCAGGCGGAATGGAATGCACCGATGGTGGGAACGCCGCCACTGTGCTCGCCAAACTCAATGGTCAGGGCAACCAGATTGACACCGAAAGCGCCGCCAAGTTGCCGGGTAAAGTTAATAGTGCTCGAACCCGCGCCGAGTTCATGGGCTTCCAGCGGGTTGAGCGCGCCGGTGGAGAGCGCAGGCAACATGAAGCCCAGACCAACCCGTCCGAATACGGTCCAGAGCGCGAGCCATCCGAAACCCAGAGTGACATCAGACACCGCAAACAGTGTCGCTGACAATGCGAACATTCCGATACCGAATAGCACCAGGCTGCGGGCACTGCGCCGGTCTGCCAGCCGGCCGGCAATCGGGAAAGTCATACCCAGTGCCAGCCCGGCCGGCAACATCAGCAGACCCGCTTCGGTCGCAGAAAATTCAAGGGCAGTCTGCACGAACAAAGGCACCAGATAGGTTGAGCCAAACAGTGCAAGCCCCAGCGCCGCAGCGCCAAGATTGGCAAACAGAAAACTGCGTCGCCGGAACAGGGTGATGCTGAGCAATGGATGGGGCGTTCGCCGCTCACGGCGCACAAACAGTGTCAGCAACACCACCGCCGCCATGCCCTCCGCGGCAATCCATGGGCCCTCGAGCGCACCGTGCTGCAACCGGTTGAGCGCATCCAGACTGACGCCAACCGTCAGGCCCAGAAGTACCAGCCCGGGCAAGTCAAAACGGTAGGGTTGCGGGCGGTCGGGCGGCAATGGCAGAAACCGCCATGCCATCAATACCCCCAGCAAGGTCACCGGAACGGGAGCGAACATCACATAACGCCAGTCAAGCTGGTCTACCAGGAAACCACCCAGCACCGGCCCCAGCGCCGGGGCAAGGATGACCCCCATGCCATAGATACCCATGGCCTGTCCCCGACGGTCCCGCGGGAAAATGCGGAACACCAGATACATTCCCATGGGCTGCATCAGGCCGGCCAGCGCGCCCTGGGCAACCCGCGCCAGAATCAGCAGTTCCGGGCTGTTGGCAAATCCGCCTGCAAACGATACCAGGCTGAACAGGGCCATAGCCGTGCCCAGGGTAGTACGCAGCCCGAAGTGGTCCAGCAGCCAACTGCTGGTCAGCATGGTAGTCGTCATGGCGGCAATAAAACCGGTTGCCAGCCAGTGAACCTGACCCTGACGGATTCCGAACTCCGTCATGATATCGTACAGGGCAACATTGACGACCGTGGCACTCAGTACCGTTGCCATAGTGCCGAGCATCACTGTTGCCACTGCCAGCCAGCGCCAGCGCTCGCCGTACCGGGCCCTGAGGCCTGCTACCGTATTGTCGGTGGAGATCATGAGTCTGCAGCATCCGGGCGCAAGAAAGAGCTATTGCTGACGTTCGGCGTTATCCAGAATCCTGTGGAAGACCTCGACTGTATCGCTGATTTCTTTATCACTCAGGCCTGCCAGCATCTGTTCCCGAAGTTCCGCGGCGCGCTCGTTCAATATGTTCATGAATGACGTTCCGTCAGGTGTCAGGTACAGGCGGCGGGCGCGGCGATCCCTGGGGCAGGGGCGACGCTCAATCAGATCCTGTTGCTCAAGACTGTCGAGCAACCGCACCAGGGTGGGGTTTTCAATCGCCATCAACTTTGCCAGTTCGCGCTGGGTCAGGCCTTCACCGCCCCGCTGCAGATAGAACATGGTGGTCCACCGGGCCTGGGTCACACCCAGATCTTTCAGCCGCTCATCTAGCAGTTTGCGCCAGCGACGGGTTACCCGGGCAACAGCAAAAGGAAACTCGGCTCTCATATTCGGCACTCCAGTCTGGAAAGGCACTATTCAGCATCGGAAAGCACCAATAGTAAGCTAATGATTCCTTCTAAAACAGATGGTCATTTAAAGCAAACGCCGGGCAACCTGAATGGGAAACTATTAATGACTACGACCGGGTTCGGGTTCATGGGGTGGCAGGGTCTCTTCATTGACCTCGTGGAACTCTTCATTGCGGGGGTCGATTTCAACCAGCGCCGTGGAGCTTTCCGGCATGGCCGGAATAAAGTGTTGCTGATCCGCCACAGGAATATCGGCCGTGCTGGCAATACGGTAGCGGGTAGCGGCCGCCAGCAGCACCAGAAAGCCCGCACTGCCCATAAAAAGGCCATTGGGCCCGAGCATTGCCACCAGCTGAGCCATCACAATCGGACCGATAACACTGCCAATACCGTAGCTGAGCAGCAGTGTGCCACTGGCGGCAACGATCCGGTTACTTGCCATGCGGTCATTGGTGATCGCCACCGCAATCGGGTAAAGCGCAGCCGACAGGCCGGTGAACAGGCCCGCCAGCAGTGTCAGCAACCACAACTTTCCGGCCCCGAAAAAAACCACCAGAACAGCAGCAATCGCAGCCATCAAAGCCGCCCAGAACATGACACGACGACGGTCGAACAGGTCACAGAGCCGGCCCATGGGCCAGGCCAGGATCATGGCGGCAATGATGGCGCTGGCCATAAACGTGGAAATACCACTGACTTCCAGTCCGGCCAAGGACGCATAAACAGGGCCGAGGGCATAAAAAGAGCCGATCAGGGCACCGCAGACAAGTGCCCCGGACACTCCGGTAAAGGATTCCCGTGCAAGCGTGAGAAACGATAACCGCTCGATTGCTTCAACGGCCGGCGCCTCCATGCGGGTCAGCGCCAGCGGGATCAGAGCAACCGTCAATAGTGTCGCCGCCAGCGAAAATGGGACAAAAGAGGAAGGTTCCCCCACATTGATCAGTAACTGTCCGCCGGCTACTGAGGAGTAGAAAACGATCTGATAGACCGCGAACAGTGTGCCGCGGTTGGCGTTGGTCGCCCGGCTGCTGAACCAGCTCTCGATAACCACTAACACGCTGGCTGCGCTGAAACCGGACAGCACCCGTAAAAGCGCCCACAAGGGCTCCGACACTGCCATCGGATAAAGCAGTGCGCAGACCGCCGCCATCGCAGCAAAAGCGGCGAATGTGCGAATATGGCCAACCCGGCTTATAATTCGGTTAACGTATAGGGTGCCCAGCACAAAACCGATGGAATAACAGACCAGAATCCAGCCTATGATGTCTGCGGAAACGGATTCAATACTCAGGCGCACACCCAGCAGAGTCATCAGGAAGGCATTGCCACTGACCAGCAGAACAATACTCAGAATCAGGGCAGACAGCGAAGTGACCGTGCGGGTCATCTGGCGGGCTCCGGGGCTCGGTGAATGATGAAGGGATTATAGAATATCAATGCAGCACCGGAAGATGACTACAGTGTAAATTAAAACAGTGCCGCCGGTTCCACACCAGACTCCGCCTGTAAGCATTTGCCGAAATTCTCGTTACTGCTTGCGGGTTAGTGGGCTCTGAATTAACATATTTTCATATCAAGGCCACGTAACAGACCACGGAACGATCAGGGGCAAAATGATGAATCTGAACTGCAACTACCTGGCGGCCTGAATATAAAATGATGTAAATCGCTTGATGCAATTCACGCCAATCATGAGCGTCTGGGTATGAAAAAAACGGACTGGCCCATTAGATGGGATCTGTTGCTTCGCTACCGACTGATAGAGATTGTTGCATTTTGGGAAGGACGTCTCACCACAAATCACATCTGCCATAGCTTTGGTATCGGTCGTCAGCAGGCTTCGAAAGACATTAACACCTACCTGAGGGAACTGGGACCAGACAATCTGGTTTATGACCGCCACCTCAAGGGATATGTGCCCAGCGCCCATTTCCGGCCCAAAGTCACTACCGGCCAGATCTCGGAGTATCAGGACCTGTTGGCGCGGCAGGACAGCCTCAGCAACACCTTTGACTCGCTGGATCTGAGCGTCGCGGAAAGCACCATTGTGCGCGGCCCCCAGCGGATAATCCGGGCTGAAGTCATGCGCGCTGTGATTGCAGCAACCCGCCAGGGGCGGGTTCTGAAAGCCGAGTACGCCTCGCTGAGCCCTGCCCGTGTTCAACAGCAGACACTCGAACCCCACACCCTGGTCTGTGTCGGCAACAGCTGGCACTTGCGGGCCTGGTGCGACAAAAACCGTGAGTTCCGCGATTTTGCCCTGAGCCGCTTCCGGGGCAACCCGGAACTTCTGCGCCAGCGCAGTCGCAATGGCTCGGGCAAAGACGACGACTGGAACCGCAAGATTACCATTCTGGTGATGCCGGACAGCCGTTTAAATGCTGACCAGCAGAGCATCGTTGCCGCCGACTATGGTATGCAGGACCAGCGCCTCGGGCTCAACACCCGTGCCGCCCTGGCACCTTACCTCCTGGCCCGGATGGGACTGGGCTCTGACCATCAGCATCCGGACCCGATGACCCAGCAACTGGAACTGGTCAACGAGGAACAACTGGGTATTGGTGAATCGGCCCGGGAGAGGTCTATCAAAGCAGTGGCAGGCCTGATCTGATTCCTGGTCCGGCTTACCACCTGCTGACCAGCCTGCTGGTCGGTGTGCTGGCGGTTTCCGGCAAGGTCTGGGCGAGCTGCGGTGACGATGCTCTCGGAATGTCGGAGATTCAGGGCCACGGCCATTCGTCCCCTCTGGTCGGCCAGACCGTCACCGTGGAAGGAATAATCACTCTGGATTCCCGCGCCCCGGGAGGCTGGGGCGGATTCTATCTGCAGCAGGCCGATGGCGAAACCGATGCCGACCCACGCACCTCGGAGGCGCTGTTTATCTATACCCGGCGGGCCGCAGGTAGCGTCGGTATGCGGGTAAGGGTTACCGGTCGGGTCAAGGAATATCATGACCTCACCGAACTGACCAGGGTCTCCGCTATAACCCTCTGCGGCTCCGGCCAGCTTCCTGCCCCCATTCCCGTGCAACTGCCCTGGCCTGACCAGCGACCGCCGGAACATCTGGAAAACATGCGGGTCGCACTGAGTCGGCCACTGACCCTTATCGGTCATTACTCGTTTGCCCGCTTCGGCGAGCTGGTTCTGGCCGACCAGCAGCAGGTAGTCCCGACCGAGCTGCTGGCACCGGGCCAGGCAGCGCAGAATCTCGCGCGCAAGCAGGCACTGAACCGCCTGCGCCTGGACGATAACCGCAGTACCCGCAACCCCGACCCCCTGCCATGGCCGGCCACCCGGCTGGCCGGGGGTGTTCCGGTCCGTGCGGGAGACCTTATCAGCGGGCTGTCCGGCATTCTGGATTACCGGTTTGGCCATTGGCGACTTCAGCCTGCCAGCGAACCCGACCTGTATCGGCACGGACCGCGCCCGCAAGCACCAGTGAGATCTGCCACCACGACACTGAGGGTGGCCACCCTCAACCTCGGTAATTTTTTCAACGGCGAAGGCCGGGACGGTCACTTCAGAACCAGCCGGGGCGCCCGCAACAGACAGGAATTTGCAATTCAGGTCTCGCGAGTGGTTGCGGCGCTCTCCGCCATGGATGCCGACGTCATTGCCGCTGCTGAGCTGGAAAACGATGGCTACGGTTCCGACAGCGCCATCGCAGAGCTTGCCAAGGCACTGGGTCCGCACTGGCGGTTTGTGGCCACACCCGGCGGTGCCGGCACTGACGCCATCCGCACAGACCTGCTGTACCGCGAAGACCGGGTACGGACGGTGGGTTCACCGCTGCGACTGACCGGCGGGACATTTGGCCAGGGCAGCCGTCCCCCCGTTGCCCAGCTGTTTCAGCCCCTGGGCGATCAGCACCGGCGCATTGTCAGGATTGTGGTCCCGCACCTGAAATCCAAAGCCTGCGGCGGTGCCACGGGTGCCGATAAAGACCAGCGGGACGGCCAGGGGTGTTTTGCCAGGCATCGTTCTGACGCCGCAGACGAGCTGGCAGGCTGGCTGGACTCACTATCAGAGCCCGGAAATTTCGCAGGTACCCTGGTCACCGGCGACCTCAACAGCTATGCCCGCGAGTGGCCGCTGCAGCGCCTCGAACAGGCCGGACTGACCAACCTGATCCGCACCCGCCATGACTGCAAACCCGGGGACTGCCCCCAGACTACTTTTCGCTATCAGGGCCGAAAAGGCAGCCTGGATTACAGCCTGGGCTCTGCACTGCTGCTTGGTTACGTCGTGGATGCCGGCGCCTGGCAAATCAACGCTGCAGAATTTCCCGCGATCGGTTACCGGGGACCCATCTCCGCGCCGGCAGATGAACCCTGGCGCTCGTCAGACCACGATCCTGTCTATACCGATCTCGCCCTCTGACTAAAGGCACTGTCACTGTTATCAGTCGATGCCAATGATCTTGTGCATCTGCAGGGTAAGTCGCCAGCGGGGGTTGGCCAGGCAGTAATCGGTCGCCTTGCGGGTATTGCTCTGTTTCACCGGATCGTTTTCTGCCCCGGTTACCGTGGGCGATGCCATCGGCGACAGAAAAAAATGCGTGGCTTTGATACCGGTGAAGCGCTCAGGCATGGCCAGGGATTGCGGATAAACCAGCTTCAGCTCGTCACACTGTTCAATCACCACCGGCGCATTGGCTTTCGGGCTCACACAGAGCCAGTCAATACCCGCTGGCGGCGGCAGGGTGCCGTTGGTCTCAACGCCGACGGCAAAGCCAGCGGCATGAAGGGCATCCACCAGTGCGTCATCAAGCTGCAACAGGGGTTCACCACCGGTACAGACCACGTAAGGCGCGCCCGGCTGATCAGGCCACAGCTTTCTGAGGTGGCCAGCCAGAGCTTCGGCGGACTCAAAACGCCCGCCGTTCTGGCCGTCGGTTCCGACGAAATCGGTATCACAGAAATTACAGATGGCACTGGCGCGGTCCTGTTCCCGGCCAGTCCAGAGATTGCACTTGCTGAAACGGCAGAACACCGCAGCCCGTCCTGCCTGCGCACCTTCGCCCTGGAGGGTGTAAAACGCTTCCTTGACCCGGTACATCAGCCTGCAACCTCGTACTGCAACGGATCGTTGACCCCGTTGGCGGCAAAGGCTTCAAGCCGCTCGACACAGGAACCACAGCGACCACAGGCACGTTCACGACCGTTGTAGCAGGTCCAGCTCTGACCATAGTCAAGACCGAGCTTCAGGCCCTCTGACAGGATGCGGGCCTTGTCAGAGCCCATGAACGGAGCCTCGATGGCAACGGGCTGGTAATTGGCAACACGACAGACGGCGTCCATTTTCTCGACAAATTCCGGGCGACAATCCGGATAGATGGCATGATCACCGCCATGGGCACCATACCAGACCGCATCCGCCTCAACGGTGACCGCATAACCGGTTGCCAGGGAAAGCAGGATCATGTTGCGGTTGGGCACCACCGTTGCCTTCATGCTGTCTTCCTGGTAATGACCTTCCGGCACCGGGAGCTCCGAGGTCAGCGCGGAGCCGGCCATAACGCCGCCGAGTGCACGGATATCAATAACCTGATGAGGTATGGCCAGGGCCCGGCAGACCTGCCGCGCACAATCCAGTTCACGAACATGGCGCTGGCCGTAGTCAAAAGACAGGGCATGAACCGCATGCCCCTGGGCCAGCGCCCTATGGAGCAGGGTAAAGGAGTCCATACCCCCCGAATAAATCACTACAACGGTTCTGATCATCAATCCATTCCGGTAATTGCGCATCGGCGAATGGCAGGCGCCTTCATTACACTGCCTGAACATATTGTAACAGGGTAATACCCGTCCGGGTTCGCGTCTGGCGCAACAGGGGGCTAAACTCTGGCAACGGATTCAAAACAACAACGACATAATGAAAAATAATATCTGCCCAGCTTTTATCGACTTCGAGGCGTCCAGCCTTGATCTGATTGCCGGCTACCCGATTGAGGTAGGCGTGTGTATGCCCGACGGTCAGCTGCACAGCTGGTTGATCCAGCCCCACGTACTCTGGCTCGACTGGTCAGAAAGCGCCGAGCGGATCCACGGCATATCCCGGGACAGACTCAAGCGTGAAGGCAGACCTGTTTCCGAGGTCGCCAGTGCCCTCAACAGGCTGTTGGCCGGGCAGGTATTCTGCGATGCCTGGGCGTTTGACAGTTTCTGGCTTCATCGCCTGTATAAAACCGCCGCCATCCGCCCGCAATTCCAGCTTGAGTCCATTTCCATGCTGCTGGATGCAGAGCAGATACAGCACTGGTCCGAGTTCCGCCAGGCGGTTATCGGCAACCTGGGCCTGCCTGTCCATCGCGCTGCTAACGATGCCCTGATCCTGCACAAGACCTGGCAAGAGATCATGGGGGTGGGACCGGAGCAGAATACCCGGGTCAATCTGGGTGGTTCCTGAGAAAAAATGACCCGCTGGCGGTCTGATCATGCGCTTCCCCCTTGCAAACATTCTGACAGTCCATACACTTGAACTGTAACCGCCAATTTTCTACCAGGAATTCACGATGGAGCTTTTGAAAAGCCAGATGCCAATCACACATGCAAACAAGGCCAGTGCCCGTATGCCTGTTGAGGCAATGGTAATTCGCAGCTGACAGTTCCTGGTCATTCCCGGAGCTGATTCAGCGGCCGGGATAGCTTCTCCGAAGACCCCGGTCGCACAGGCACCGGGGTTTTCTGTTTCAAGGAGGGCACTATGAAGAAATCCAACGCACGCAGAACTTCAAATAATCCGGTCGGGAACAGCCCGGCCCCGATCCGCTGCCCCGAAAAGCGCCCTTTACTGGACGCCATCTGCAAGAAGTTCAACCAGCGGGTGAACCTGAACGACGAGCAGAGGGTTCTGGGGCTGTATGAACGTGGCTGGATTCTGAACGGGGTAGTGGCAAAAATGAGCGAAGCCGAAGCCCGTTACGTCCGGGCTCTGGCCAACCGTTACGATTCGTGGATTGCACGCCAGGTTGCCTAGCGGTAATCCGGGTTCCGGCTCCCGGGGTCTGCGCTCCAGATCCCGGGAAGGCCGTTACCGCCAACGCCCACCAGCTTCTGCCGAGGCTTTTGATCACCAAGCCTTCAATCATGACAAACGAGGGCACAACAGATTCCCGGCTCCCCATTGCCCCTCCTTTTGCCTGCTATACTCCCCTTATCGAATTGCTGGCAAGCTTATCGCCACTTATGTCCTGAAAGGCGGAACTTCAAATTATGCGTCAGACTTCTGTTGCCGATACATTGCGGGAATACCAGTCGCTGCTGGAGCTTCTCGACGATGCCTACTGGGAAGCCAGCAGCATTCAACATAAAGACATGTTTTACGACATTATCAGCATTCTGAGCCAGGAAGTGGCAGAGATGAACAAGCTCAGCGTGATGGACCACCATTATCCTTACGAAGTTATTACCGAGGGTATCCGGCGGGTTGTCCCCAAGCTGGAACGGCTGGATGAACAACGCGAAGAGGTGATTCAGCGGACCCAGACCCTGACCGATTTTCGCGACATTCTGTCGTCGGTGCTGGGAATCCTCGAGGGACAGCTGCAGACTCTCTGAAACCTGGAGAGCCGACGCAACATTGCCGGCAAGGCTTGCAGGGCTCATGAGATCGGCGAATTAACCGGACCGACTACGTCAGGCGGCTATGACCGGCCGCTGATGTGCCGGTAACACTGGAAACCGGTCGCAAACGGTGTAGACAAAGTGCGCCAGCGCCGGTATGTGATGGCCCACTATCGGTATACCGGTAGTCAGCAGGGTGACCGAAATATCCCGCGCGGCGTCCGCCCAGCAGAGCTTGTTGATCAGTCCGATATGCCCGAAGGCCTGGTCACTTTGCTGACCCCAGAGCCCGAACGGACTACCGCCCAGCATCATACCGGCACTGAAACGCATGGGAATCATCATGGTGCGGTCGATCTGCAGCGATCCGAACTGCTGTATTGCCCGTCTGACGGTGAGTTCACTGCAGATGCGCCTGCCCTGCCAGATTCCGCCGCTCAGCAGCATCTGGAAAAACCGTCCCATTTCCTCCGCCGTACCGCAAAGATTCCCCGCTGGAATCACTGCTTCCTGAAAGCGCGGGTCATTAACCACATTTTCAACCGTGTTGATATCCCCACCCAAAGCCCGGCGCACAATCCAGCTCACCGGAAACCGGGGCGTGGGCCCGGTAGCATAGTTCTCCGCCAGCTCGCTGGCGTGCTCGGAGCGGATGCCATAAGTAAACCAGCGCATCCCCATCGGCTTGCGCAGGTAACGGTCAATGAAGGCCTCGATGGTGTCACCGGTGACTTTCTCCAGTACCCGCTGCAGAACAAATCCACCGGTTACTGCGTGATAAGCCACCTTGGCACCGTCAACCTCTACTGGTCTGGCCTCACAGAGCAGTCGCCAGATCTCTTCGCGGTTCCACAGCACATCGATGGGTGTTTCCCTGGGAATCGCCGGGATCCCGCCCCGGTGGGACAGAATCTGATGAACCGTGATGGTTCGTTTACCATTCTGGGCAAATTCCGGACAGTAATAGCAGACCGGATCCATCAGATTCACCAGGCCCTTCTCGGCCAGTATATGAATCAGCATGGCAGTAACGGCTTTCGACGCGGAAAAATAACAGATGGGTGTCTCTGTCGTAAGCGGAACCTTGGGTGCATCTGCAGGGTCGTTGGGGCCATTGCCACGGGCATGACCAATGGCGCGATGGATAACCTGCTCACCCCGGTGACGGACGGACAACTGAAGGCCGGGGTAAACTCCGGTCCGGTAGAGGCGCTCGGCACTTTTCCAGACATCATCGACGACGGTCCTGCTGACACCTGCCAGCTCGGGTTTTTCAGCCCCTGCATCGCAATGGGTTACCGTGGAAAGATCCCGGGGAATCAGCGATGTATGTAAGGCACGACGGGCAATTCGATGCATCATTCAACCTGTGTCTGGTTTAAAAAGCGGTGCCGGCTGTCTCCGACGATGCCATGACAACCCGGTTACGGCCCGCAGCCTTGGCCCGGTACATGGCTCTGTCAGCGGCGGCGATCAGTTGTGGGGCATCCTCACCGTGGTCCGGATAAACCGCAACACCCACACTCATGGTCAGACTGACCGAGCGGTCGCCATCCAGTTGCAGCGGTATTGACTCAACCAGTTGCCGCAGCCGTTCGGCGCTCTGCTCCGCCTGAGCGGCATCCATTTCCGGCAACACCACAACAAACTCTTCGCCACCGAACCTGCTCACCAGATCCACCTGGCGCACCTTCGTCGACAACAGCTGGCTGAGCCCGCGAAGTACGGCATCGCCTGCCATATGCCCCATTTTATCGTTAACCTGCTTGAAATGGTCCAGATCAATCCATAACAGTGCAAGCGGACGCTGATAACGCCTGGCACGGCTAATTTCCTCATCCAGCAGGCGGGTGGCTTCACGGCGATCCAGCAAGCCGGTCAGGGCATCGCGAGTGGCCCTTTCGGATAGCTCGTCTTCCAGGAGTTTACGGTCCGTAATGTCGATGATAATGCCCTCAAGGACAAGCTCCTCCTCGTCGACAACGGCCCTGCCTCTTTCCCAGACCCAGATTTCCTGACCATCCTTGCGCTCTATAGGATATTCAAGCGAAAAGAGTTCGGCGCTGCCAATGGCTGCTTCCACCTCCCCGACCAGGCGATCATTCTGATCGTTACGGATAAGGGCCGCGTAACTGGTCACACGGTTGTCGATCAGTTCATCCGGTGTATAACCCGTCAGGTCAGCGCAGCCATTGGAGACAAATTTCATGGTCCAGTGCTCGTCGTAAAGACACCGGTACGCCAGGCCCGGCAAATTGTCCATTAACGTGATGAGTTGCCGTTCCCGGCGACGAATCATATTTTCTGCATCACGGATGTCGGTAACATCCTGACCTATGGCAATCGTGCCGGATGGCTCTCCGTCAGCGCCCTTCAGACTGCTGGTGTACCAGGAAATAACACGCTCGTGGCCCTGCTTGGTCAGAATGGTGGTTTCAAACCCCGCCAGTGCGTCTTCATCCCTGAGCAGCTCGGCCACTTTCGCGAGAATCTTCTCCCTGACTTCCGGATCCGGATACATCAGTTCCCAGACCTTGTCGGAATTCATCACCTCGTCCCGACTGTACCCGGTAATCTCCTCTGCAGCCCTGTTCCAGAGCACAATACGACCATCCAGATCCAACACATTGATCCAGAAACGGGCCTGATCAATCACTTTTTCCCGGAAATTGTTCAGCCGCAGGATTTCCTCACGCTGTTTGGCATGAAGTGACAACAGGGTCCGGTCATGGCTGAGCTGGCGGTAAATCATTACGAACAGGAAAATACCGGTAACCAGGACAAACAGCCCCCCCTTCCAGGTCTGGGCAACGTTAAGGGCCTGCGGGTCCTGAAACCACCGTGCAACCAGAGCGTCAGAAAAAGCAATCCAGATCCAGCCTACAAGGAGATAGGACAGCGCGAGCCATAGCGCACGCTTGAGGGGAGTGTGACGGTCCCTGACTCTTTCCATGAACAACTTCTCCGCTTGAACAACTGAACCCGGATCCACAATAAACTCTACGCTAAGCTTAACTCAAACATCTGCCAGATGTGACTAACAGGAGATAGCAATTGACCCCCGCAATCAAAGCCGCTGATCATGCCGGCATAAATTACACCCTGCATACCTATAAACACGACCCGGAAGCAGAATCCTGGGGCCTGGAAGCGTCGGAAAAGCTGGGGATCCATCCCGGTCGGGTCTTCAAGACCCTGGTGGCACTCCTGGATGGCGAGGAACTGGTGGTGGGCATGGTGCCGGTCAGCACAAGACTGAGCCTGAAAGAACTGGCGCGGGCGGCCGGCGGTAAAAAAGCGGCAATGGCCGACAGGAAAACGGTCGAGCGCAGTACCGGATACGTGCTGGGGGGAGTCAGTGCGCTGGGTCAGAAAAAACGACTGCGCACGTTTATCGACGCTTCGGCAGAACCACTGGCTACAGTCTTTATCAGCGCCGGTCGGCGCGGGCTGGAAATCGAACTCGCCCCGGCGGCACTGGCAGCGGTCACACAGGGCGCCTTTGCGCCCCTGCAACAGTCATAGCAAGATTATTTAACCGACGCTTTGGCCTCAGCCAGAATCGAGTTAAGAGTTTCGCTGGGCTGCATCACCCTGCATACCTTTTCCGCGGGCGGGTGATAGTAACCACCGATATCCGCAGGATGGCCCTGCACCGCGCTCAGTTCTTCAAGAATCTTGTCCTTGTTGTTTTCAAGCTGCTCTGAGAGCTTCGCGAAGAAGGTTCTCAGTTCCTGGTCGCCCTCCTGTCTGGACAGCTCTTCCGCCCAGTAGCACGCCAGGTGCAGGTGGCTGCCACGGTTGTCCAGTTCACCGGTAGTACGCGACGGTGACTGGTTATTCTCCAGCAGGCGCTCGGTGGCCTTGTCCAGGGTCACACCCAGCAGACGGGCGCGCTCGTTGTTCTGGTTTTCACCCAGTTCCTCCAGGGAAACCGCAGTGGCCAGAAATTCACCCAGGGAATCCCAGCGCAGGTGATTTTCCTCCAGCAACTGCTGAACGTGCTTGGGCGCAGAGCCACCGGCGCCGGTCTCATAAAGGCCACCACCGTTGAGTAGCGGTACGATGGACAGCATTTTCGCACTGGTGCCCAGCTCCAGGATCGGGAACAGGTCGGTCAGGTAATCACGAAGCACGTTGCCGGTGACAGAAATGGTGTCGAGGCCACGGATCAGACGCTCCATGGTCCAGCGGATAGCACGCACCGGCGACTTGATCAGGATCTCCACGCCTTCGGTATCGTGGTCCTTGAGATACATTTCCACTTTCTTGATCAACTCGGCATCATGGGGGCGTTCGTCGTCGAGCCAGAACAGCGCCGGTATACCGGTGGCACGGGCCCGATTCACCGCCAGCTTTACCCAGTCCTGAATGGGCAGGTCCTTGGTCTGGCAGGCACGCCAGATGTCGCCTTTCTCGACCCTGTGCTCGGTCAGTACCTTGCCGTCCCCGTCAATAGTACGAACGATGCCGTCTTCCTTGATTTCAAAGGTCTTGTCGTGAGAGCCGTATTCCTCAGCCTTCTGGGCCATCAGGCCAACGTTCGGCACTGTGCCCATGGTGGTGGGATCAAACGCGCCATGGGTCTTGCAGAAGTTGATCACTTCCTGGTAAATCGTGGCGTAAGTGCTTTCCGGCATCACCGCTTTGGTGTCTTTGAGCTTGTTGTCCCGGGCCCACATCTTGCCGGAGTTGCGGATCATCGCGGGCATGGAAGCGTCGACGATAACGTCACTGGGAACGTGCAGGTTGGTTATACCCTTGACCGAGTCCACCATGGCAATTTCCGGACGGTGCTCGTAGCAGGCATGCAAATCCTCCAGGATCTGCTCCTGCTTGGATTCAGGTAGCTGCTTGATCTTCTCGGTCACGCTGGAAAGCCCGTTGTTTACATTCACCCCCAGCTCTTCGAACAGCTCGCCGTGCTTGTCAAACAACTCTTTGTAAAAGATCTTCACCGCATGCCCGAATACGATCGGGTGGGAAATTTTCATCATCGTTGCTTTTACGTGCAGAGAAAACATCACGCCGGTTTTCTCGCAGTCTTCAATGCAGGCTTCGAAAAACTTCTGCAGGGCCTTGCAGCTCATGAACATGCCGTCCAGCACTTCGCCCTTCTGCAGAGGCAGTTCGCTTTTAAGCACCGTCTGCTTGCCTTCGGTATTCTCGAAAACGATCCGGGCCGTGGTGGCCTTGTCCAGCGTCAGGGACTGCTCGCTGGAATAGAAGTCGCCACCGCGCATATGGGCCACATGGGTACGTGACGCCGGGCTCCATTTGCCCATGGTATGGGGGTGCTTGCGCGCAAAGGCCTTTACTGCGGTTGGTGCCCGGCGGTCAGAGTTACCTTCACGCAACACCGGATTAACGGCGCTGCCCAGTACTTTGGAGTAGCGTGCCTGTGCTTCTTTCTCCTCGTCGGTCCCGGGATTTTCCTTGTACTCCGGAATCCTGTAGCCCTGCTCGTTCAATTCCTGGATGGCTGCCCGCAACTGGGGAATTGAAGCACTGATGTTGGGCAGCTTGATAATGTTGGCTTCGGGATCTTTGGTAAATTCGCCCAGCGCTTTCAGATCATCCGGAACCTGCTGGTCCTGCTCCAGAAAATCGGGAAACAGGGCCAGAATACGCGCTGCCAGGGAGATGTCGCTGGTTTCAAATTCTATGCCGGCCGGCTTGGCATAGGTTTCAAGGATGGGAAGTAGCGAACGGGTAGCAAGGGCCGGTGCCTCGTCGGTCAGGGTGTATATGATTTTGGCTTTGGATGATTTCATTTTCGTCCTCAGGACAATGGATGAGTTCAGGACGGCCATGGCCCGGCCAGTGGTTCCGTGAACTTCTGAACCGGGCAATGACTGATTCATAATCGGGTGACAGGTTTACTAAAATAGCATTGTTTTCGCCTTGCCGGCTTAAGATTTTAGTAGAAGGACGGCCTCTACATTCCCTTAAACCGGCGACAGTTCGATGAAAACTGGCCAATTGACAAAAACTACGGGTTTTTGGAGTCGGGCAATAAACCTGCCTGTGCGAGACAATCACCGATCCGGTCAAGCGCCTCCGGATTTGCCAGTGCATCCCGGTTCTCCGCTTTGGATGAGCCATTGATCATCCGGGCCACCGCCAGTTCCACTTTCTTGCCGCTGCGGGTGTAGGGAATATCCGGAACCTCAATGATGTGTTTCGGCACATGACGGGGGCTCGCGCCCGAGCGGATCCGCGATTTGAGAGTCTTCTGTAAATCGTCATCCATGGTCTGATTTTCGGCCAGAATGACCAGCAGCGTCACCTCCACGTCGCCATCGACCTGGCGACCGACGACCAGGCTGTCTTTCACTGCTTTGATGGTTTCCACCTGACGATAGATCTCGGCAGTGCCAATGCGCACGCCACCGGGATTCAGTGTAGCGTCGGAGCGGCCGTAGATGATCGCGCCGCCATGTTCGGTGAATTCTATGAAATCACCATGGGCCCAGACTCCGGGGGCGGTATCGGCAAAGGTATCAAAGTAGGCCGCGAGGTACCGTTCATTCCCGGGATCATCCCAGAAGCTCACTGGCATGGATGGCAGTGGCTGACGGCACACCAGTTCCCCCCGTCCTGAGCTCACCGGTTTGCCATTGTCGTCATAGGCGACCGCGTCGACACCCAGCAAGCGGCACTGGATTTCGCCGCGGCGTACCGGCAATAGCGGAGTGGAGCCTACGAAACAGCCGCAGATGTCTGTGCCGCCGGCTATGGAGCCCAGCAATACTCCGGGGGCGCCATCGCTATAGACCCAGTCATAGTCTTCCGGCAGCAGCGGGGAACCAGTGGAGAACACCACGCGCAGGGCGTTCAGGTCCAGGGTTTTCGCTGGGGCCAGCTCGGCCTTGCGGCAACCGGCGATAAAACGGGCGCTGGTGCCATAATGAGTCACTTTTTCATCGGCCACAATCCGCCACAGGTAGTTCAGATCGGGGTAGCCCGGCGAACCGTCTACAGTGATCACCGCGGCGCCGGTCAACAACGCGGAAGCCTGCCAGTTCCACATCATCCAGCCACAGGTGGTGAAGTAGAGGAAACGGTCTTGAGGACCAACATCACCATGGAGCATCAGCTCTTTGGCGTGATTGACCACCAGCCCGACACTGCCGTGAACAATGCACTTGGGCTTTCCGGTGGTACCGGAGGAATAGAGAATATACACCGGATGATCCGGTGGTAGCGGGGTGAAGGAGGGCTCCTGACCCTGGCCCTCAGCGAGGGCATGGTCCCAGTGGGTGACAAGGTCACCGGCTATGGCGGATTCGCCCGGCAACTGCTCGATGCTGACCACGCAGCGAAGACTCGGCAGGCCATCGATCATCCCGGCGAAATCGCGCTGACGCTTGAAAACCTTGCCACCGTAACCATAGCCATTGACCACAATCAACGCCGCCGGCTCGATCTGGCCGAAACGGTCGAGAATGGCACCAACCCCGAAATCCGGAGAGGCAGAGCTCCATATGGCTCCGAGGCTGGTAGCGGCGAGCATGCCGACCAGGGCTTCATAGCCGTTGGTGACCACACCCGCGACCCGATCGCCCTGCTCAATACCGTTTTTGCGCAGGAAAGCTTCCAGTGCCCCGGTATCGGCTTTCAGCTGCGCATAGGTGCGGCGCAGGACCGGGCGGGTTTCACAGTAGGCCACGACCGCCTCGTGGTCGGCATGGTCACCATCCGCCAGCCGCAACAGGTTACCGGCAAAGTTCAGTCTCATACCCGGGAACCATTCCGCGCCAGGCATTTCGCGCTTGCCCAATGCCCGCTCCGCCGGGGTGTCGCATATCAGACCGCAGTAGTCCCAGACTTTCTGCCAGAAGGTCTCAAGGTTCTCGATTGACCACTGGTGCAGAGCGTGATAATCGGCAAACGGGCCAAAGCCCTGTTGCTCCAGCCAGCTCTGGAACTGGCCCATCCGGCTATGTTTCAGTGTGGCTTCCGAGGGAGACCACACCACCGGCCACTGCTCTGTGTTACTCATCCATGTCTCCTGTTAGTTACTTCATATGCCAGCCGTGGCTGACGACGATGGACTGGCCAGTCAGGGCGGCGGACGGAAAGGCCGCCAGATGCACCGCCAGTTCGGCGACATCTTCCAGGGTGGTGAACTGGCCGTCGACGGTATTTTTCAGCATCACCTTGCTGATGACTTCCTCCTCGGAAATACCCAGCTCCTTGGCCTGTTGCGGAATCTGCTTGTCTACCAGCGGCGTCCGCACAAACCCGGGGCAGATGATGTTGCTGCGTACCCCATACTCTGCACCTTCCTTCGCCACGGCGCGACAAAGACCCAGCATGCCGTGTTTGGCCGCCACATAGGGTGCCTTCAGCGGGGATGCCTCATGGGAGTGGACCGAGCCCATGTAGAGCATGGTGCCACCGCCGCCAGCGTACATCTGCTTGAGCGCGGCACGGGTGACAAGGAAGGCGCCATCCAGGTGGACACTCATGACCTTGCTCCAGTCGGCAAAAGCCAGCTTGTGTACCGGGTCGATGTGCTGGATACCGGCATTGGCAAGGGCAATATCAAGGCCGCCCCACTTTTCCACAACTGCGGCGACACCGCGGTCGACCGCCTGCTCGTCGGTCACATCCATGGCCAGGGCCATGGCGGTGCCGCCCGCCTGTTCAATGGCATCAACGGCTTCCTGAGCACTTTCGGGGGTAAGGTCAGCGACAGCAACCCGGGCGCCCTCGCGGGCGCACTGCTCGGCAACGGCCCGCCCTATGCCACGTCCCGCGCCGGTGATCAGGGCTACTTTGTTTTCCAGACGCATTTTATTATCTCCTTAATCGTAAGCCGCAGCAGGCAACCAGGTTGCAATTTCGGGCACCAGGAATACGATCGCCAGACCGACCAGCTGAATAATGATGAACGGTATGACACCCTTGTAGATGTCGAGCACGTCAATTTCCGGCGGCGCAACACCTTTTATATAGAACAGGGCAAAACCCACCGGCGGCGTCAGGAAGGATGTCTGCAGGCACATGGCAAACATGATGGTGAACCACACCAGGTCAAAACCCAGTGTCTGCACCACCGGTGCCACCAGCGGCAGGATAATCAGGGTGATCTCAACCCAGTCCAGGAAGAAACCGAGCAGGAACACGCCGAACAGAATGGTCAGTATCACGCCATAGGGTCCGAAAGGTAGGCCCAGCAGCGCATCTTCTATGACCCGGTCGCCACCGAGCCCCCGCAATACCACCGAGAAGGCTGTTGCCCCGAGGAAAATGGCAAAGATGAACGCCGAAGTGCGTGTGGTTTGCTGCATTGACGAGGTGAGCACTTTCAGGTTCAGGCGTTTCGACATCAGCGCCAGTAGCAGGGCACCCAGAGCGCCAACACCGGAGGCCTCCGTTGGTGTTGCGATACCGGCAAAGATGGAGCCCAGTACCCCCAGGATCAGCGCCGCTGTCGGCACCACCGCCTTGGCCACTTCCCAGACAATGCTCCAGGTCACTTTTTCCGTACCTTCCGGCACCGGCGCAATATGGGGCTGCAGCATGGGGCGGATAATCGCGTAGGCCACGTACATGGCACCCAGCATCAAACCGGGAAAGAAGGCGCCCATGAACAGATCACCCACAGATGCCTCTGGCACCGCAAGCCGGTCGGCCATGAGCACCAGCATGATCGAGGGCGGAATCAGTATCCCCAGAGTACCTGTGGCACAGGCCGTGCCCACCGCAAAGCCCTTGTCATACTTGTTCTCCATCATTACCGGCAGCGAGAGCATGCCCAGCAGTACCACGGACGCGCCAATGATACCGGTGGTGGCAGCCAGCAGCACACCGATAACGATCACCGTAACCGCATAGCCACCGCGAATGCCTCCGAACAGTTTTACCATGCTGTTCATCAGCTTTTCAGCAACACCGGACTGGTCAAGCATGATGCCCATGAAGATAAACATGGGCAGGGCCACAAGGGTCTCGCTGCCCACGACCTTCCATATTCGCTCGGGCACCAGCCCCATGGAGGAGGAATAGTCGAACCAGAGATTGGCACCAAAATTTTCAACGGCCACAACACCTATGACCGTCCAGATAACGGCGGTGCCACCCAGTACCCAGGCAACAGGATAGCCGGTCATCAGCAGTGCCCCGAAGGTCAGGAACATGCCGATTACAAACAGGGTTTCAAGTTCCATCAGGACGCATCCTCTTTCTTGTTATTGCCGGACTCGATCCGAATTGGCTTCGGAAAACCGAAAAGAAAGGCGGTGACTTTCAGCAGACGGGATAGCGCAGCCACAATAAGCAGGACAAAGGACAATGCCAGAACGCCCTTGAGGACCCAGCGGTGTGACAGTCCGGCAGGTGCCGCACTGGTTTCACCCTGTTGCCAGGAGCTGTAGGCGTAAGGGACCATCTCCCAGACTGCCAGAACCAGAAATGGCAATAACAGGACCACCAGGCCAAACAGTTCAACCCAACCCTGCCCCTTGAGGGACAGCCGTTCGTGAATCACATCCACCCGCACATGATCGTCCGTCACCAGGGTGTAACCCAGCCCCAGTAACCAGCCTGCACCAGCCAGATGCCACTGGACTTCTTCCAGCATCACAGAACCGGCACCAAAGGCATAGCGACCCACTACTGCGTAGATGATCACGCCGGTAACCACAATCCAGAGCCAGGAAGCGGTTTTACCAATGGCCGCAATCACAGCGTCCATAACCTGGCTGGGCCAGGTTGTCGGAAACTCGGTGTGGTGATGGATAAATTTGCCGGCGTCGGACACCGATGCCCGCACATCATGAGGTTCGTCTTTATCTGACCCCGTCATACATCAGTTCCTCGCTCAGAAAGCCCAAAACAAAACAAGGATGACCCCGAAGGGCCATCCAGATTTATCAGAGCGCACCAGTCATATGCCGGTGGCTCAGGGTTGGCCCCGGACCCTTAGAGGTCCGCCGGAACGTAGGCACGGGTATCCCATACCTTGTAGCTTTCCATGAACTCGTTCTGGCTTTCATAGACGCGCTTGAAATCGGCATCCTTGGCGGCTTCTTCTTTCATCACTTCGTTAGTGACATCCCTCAGTTCCCGCAGAACGTCCTCGGGAATCTGGTCTGCCTGCACACCTTTGTCCTGGAACTCGGCCAGAACCTTGCCGTTCTTGTACTCGCCCTCGGCCAGGCCACGGGTCGTAGCGGCAGTACAGGAGGCCTCAACCAGCGCCTTCTGGGCTTTGGTGGCCTTGTTCCACTCGTCCATGTTGATCAGCATGTACTGGGCGGTAAATTGCTGATGCCAGCCCGGGAACAGGTTGTACTTGACCACCTGGTTGAAGCCGAGGATCTGGTCGATGGCTGGCATGGAAAATTCGGTGGCATCAATAGTGCCTTTTTCCAGTGCCTGGTAGAGTTCACCACCGGGCATCATGGTGACCGAGGCTCCGAGTTTTTCCAGAACCTTGCCGCCCAGACCCGCGAAACGGATTTTGAGGCCTTTGTAGTCTTCCAGGGTTTCGATGGGTTCGGCATACCAGCCCGCCGTTTCCGGCCCGATAATGCCGCACAGCTGGGCGTGCACATCAAAGCCCTTGTTGGCGTAGACTTCCTGCAGCATTTCGTGGCCGCCACCATAGTAGTACCAGCCCATATAGGCCCAGGGCTTCATGCCAAAGGGCACAGCCGCAAACAGGGGAATCGCAGGTACCTTGCCCTGGTCGTAACCAATCCAGGTGTAACCGGCAGCTACCTTGCCATCAGACACAGACTGCAGAATATCAAAAGGGGGTACCAGCTTGCCGGGCTCGAAGACACGAACCTGGATGCTGCCATCAGAAGCAGTGGTGAGGTTTTCGGCAACCCAGCCGCCCGGGGCACCGAGACCGGGCAGATTAGTGGCGAAGGCGACCGGCATTTTCCAGCGCAAATCTTCTGCGAAAGCCGAGCCTGAAGTCAGGGCGATCGCAGCTGCGACGCCGGTAAGGGCCTTGGTAAATTTCATTGCTAGTCTCCTAACGTTGTTTTTGTCTTCGGCCTACCAGGAAGTGCCCCGGTAGATCTGCTTCAAGTGTAGTCAAAATTTGCAGCAAACAAGGCGAATAACGCGAAAATTTGAAAAGCCTGTGCCTTGGTCTGGCCAGCGTTCTGACAGTCCGCGGGCAAGGCCTGGGGCAGAAACCGTACCAATAAATTTTTTATCATTTTAATCAATAGGTTAAAAATTTACAGGACAACGAAAGGCTCAACGATTGTCCGAATATCCAGACAAACTTTGCCGTCAGTCGTAGGTATTTGTACGGATAAATGGACATCTGTCCGTATTTCAGGACATCCGCGCCAGTTTCTCATAGAACACTGACCGCGAAATACCCAGCATCCTGGCCGCGCGCGTCCGATTGCCGCGACTTGCCACCAGGGCCTCTTCAATGGCCTGGGCTTCGGCATTGGCCAGAGTTTTCGCGAGCGACTTCACCGGCCGCAGCACCAGCAAGGGATCGGGACGGCTTCCGCCGCGAGGTAATACCCGGAAAATTGCATTGGCGTCGAGCTGGCCGCCATCCTCTCCCATGGTCAGGGCACGCTCCAGAACGTTACGCAGTTCCCGGACATTGCCCGGCCAGTCATAACTGCCCAGCGCTGCAACCCCGGCATCAGTGATCTCCCTGCGCACCTCCGGTCCCTGGCCATTGTTCTCAAGAATATCTTCACACAGCACACCGAGGTCGGGCAGGCGCTCACGAAGTGGCGGAATAGTGATCTCCATGACATTGAGCCGGTAATACAGATCAGAGCGGAAGCTGCCTTCGGCAATCATGGCTTCCAGATTGCGACTGGTCGCGGCAATAACCCTTACATCCACTGCCGTTACCGAGTTAGAGCCCAACGGCTCGACTTCACCCTCCTGCAGGGCCCTCAACAACTTGGCCTGAAGTGCCAGTGGCATGTCTCCCACTTCGTCCAGAAACAGGCTGCCACCATTGGCAAGCTGAAACTTGCCCTGACGGGTGCGTTTATCCGCCCCGGTGTAGGCACCCGGTGCGACACCGAAAAATTCGGCTTCCAGCAGATTTTCCGGAACCGCAGCGAGGTTAACACCGACGAAGGGCTGATGCGCGCGCCCCGACATTGCATGGATGGCCTGTGCCAGGACTTCCTTGCCGGTACCGGTTTCGCCCCGGATCAGTATGGGCATGTCCCTTCCCGCCGCAAGGCGCGCACGGCGTTTGACCTCCAGCGCCGCCGGGCTGGCACCAACAAAATCAGCGAGGTTATATCGGGTTCCACGTGTCTTTTTCGCCAATGCCTTGCGGGCCGCCGCCAGGTCCTGATGCAGACGACGATACTTGGCCACCAGCGGTGTCAGCGGTTGCAGGTCGTCATAGAGAACAAAAGCCACAGCCCCCATGATCTGCCCGTCGTCGTCATAAAATGGCAAGCGGGTCACCACCAGCTGTTGTTTGTTGTGCTCCATGATATCGAGCAGCAGGGGTTTGCCCGTCTCCACCACTTCCGGCATCCGGGTCTGGGGAATAACCTGACGGATCGGTTTGCCGATGACAGTTTCAGGATTTCCCAGCCCCAGGAGATGAGCATAGCTGCTGTTAATCCAGGTAATACGACTTTCGCGATCAACGGCGATAGCGCCGGCGCTGGCTTCCTCGAACATCGGAAACAGGGCCTGAATCAGGTCCCTGGTCAGGCCGCTCCTGTTATTCTCGCTAAACAACTCGGTCATGTACCCTGTACCACTGGGTTGGATTATCTTCATGGCAATACCAATGGCACCCGGCGGACCGGGTGCAGTGATGGAAGTATATGGCTCCCCCGGAATGGGGGCAAACAATGCTGGCCGGCAACCTGAGCCGTCCGGCCAGCGGGCAGTTCAATCCGGGATCTGTACCTGGTCATCGCTGAACACGATGCGGTCGCCGGCAGCCGGATTGATCGCAATCGGGGTCAGATTGGCCGCGGACAACGGTGTCGCCATATTGCCTCGCGGCACAGTTCTGACCACCTGACTCGGTGGCAATGCCTGCTTCTCGGCAAGGTTCGCCCACACCAGGTCAAGCGCCTGGAAAAAGTAATGGTGCAGGGGCACATATCGACCCGCAATTCCGGGGAATCCATTCAGCACATCGAGATGATGGGCATTGAGAATCTCATAGTACCTGAGGTTACTGTTACCGCCCTCCACCCGCTGGTTCAGGCCAAAGTAGGGCCGGGACGTATGGTTGATGGGCAGGATCGCGTCGGCACGTCCGGTGACAAACACCGCCGGCTTGCCCCGGAGATTGCCGGAAGCCCGCACCTGGGCAATGCCATCCGCAATACGGTCTGCCAGCTCTGCGGCAGTACCTGATAGCGCCGCACCGGAGGTAACATCGGTTGCCACCGCCAGGCTTCTCAGACATAGCAACGCGTCCAGACCATAATCCTGCTCGCTGGAGCTGGGCGAAGCACTGACCGCCAGGTTTGCGGGCAGACCTTCGGCGTTGTCATACACCAGATTTACCCCGGCACTGGGAGGAATACCATTGCTTGCCGAGAACAGGGCTGCCTCCTGAGCGCTGCCAATCGGCACGACAGCGCCCCCGGCCCCGGTGGCGGCAAAGCTGATATCACACAACCTTTCTTCCACCCCGGCTCTGGCGTAGGTGTTGGCATAGGTCGTGGAAATGCCCTGGGCCACGGCCAGGCCGAAGTGAACCGGCGCCAGCAGGTTCTGCTCAGGCTGAATCCCCACTTCTTGTTCCAGAATCCGCAGTGCGTCGGACGCCCGGTCATCGGTGGTGGCACCCGTTACCAGCCCCTTGTTAAAAAGAGCGTTACAGATATTCTCCGCGATGGTGAAATTGTTGAACACGGCGTTCAGAGGTGCTGTGTCCCGGACTTCCGGTGCGATATTCGCGCAACCCTGATACACCGCCAGCGCCGTGGTGTAATCCAGCAGGCTGCGACTGTGCTCGACAAGCTCGGGGCCATTGCCCTGGCGAATGGTAAAGCTGGTGTCGACCTGCGGATTAACGTTGGGCTCGGACACGGCAACTCCGTCAATCAAACCACTATCGTCCAGCTCGGCAGCGCGAACAGAGGCGCCACCACCGTTGGAAACACTGGAAGCGATCACCAGGGTCTTCTTCGGCTTCACTTTCACGACCTTGCGGCCGTTGCCGGTTTCCTGCCCGAATTTCTCATTGAGCACATAGAAACCGAACTCAATCGACTGGAGAACGTGGCGGCCCCAGTCTGCCTCAGGATTGACCCGGGAATGGGCATGTTTGTAGGCGAAACGATCGGGCCAGGCGGCGTCGAAATCCTCCCGTGCCTGGTCGTCCAGTGGCGCGCGGAACTGGACAGGCCTGTCATCCCGGGTAAGCGTCCCATCAATTCGCTGGGCCGCATTGGTGGCCAGATTGTGGGAACCGGTGCCGGTGCCTTTGTCGGTGTAGACCACCGCGCAGCCTTTTTTCAGGCCCCACTCCCCGGCCGTACCGATTGCACCGTAGATGCCGCGGGAACCAGAGGAAGGCGCCGTCACCATACAGGCCTGCCTGGGGTCAAAACTGTCGGGCACCTGGACCATTACTGTGACCGGAACATCGCTTCCGTCAACGGTCATAAAGGCCAGATGTTCTTCGCCCGGTATCAGGCCTTCTCCCCCACGACCGACCTGAGGGCCAAAGAAATCACCGTAGCCACCGCCTGGTACGGTATCGACCAGGGCGCGATAATTATTGTAGATTGCCAGGGTCCTCAGCTCCTCAGCGGTGGGGTTGAGAGGATCGTCAAACCCCGGCGCCGTGCCACTGGCCAGGCCACTGGCACCCAGACCACCGGTCAGGAGGTCGTTGGTGACACCGTCATACTGAGTCGCGAAGACCTCTCCCTGAACGAAATCCGGGAGCTGATTGAAGGGAGCCTTGCACGCGGTTCCTGTAAGCGATACTGCACCGATCAGAGTGCATTGAAGTAGCTTTTTCATGATTATTCCCTGTTGTTGTTAGGCCGGCGCACAGACCAGAGACACCAGGCACCACAGCCGCACTTATGCGTATCCTGTGCCAACAAGGCAAAGCATTGATAATGAATATATTTTAAAATGACTCCGGTTACCTCAAACGGACATTTCCGGATATCCGGACACCCCGGAACAGAAAAGAGCATGCAAGACAGGGTTTCAGGCCGTTTCAGAGCCGTCGCAGCGGATGCCCTGATATCCGGACACTGTCCTTTTTTTCGGACAGCCTCGTCAGCTAATGCACCAGAACAGTGGCGTAAAACCGCTCATCTCTCAATGTTGCGGGCATCCGCGGGCACGATGCTGCCGTATCCAGTTGCTGTCACCGGATCAACCGACGGAGAACTGATGTATCCCTTACGCCTGCTGGCCATCCTTGCCAGCGCGCTGCTGAGTGCCTGCGCTTCGCACCAGAACGCACCGCAGCAAACTGCGACTACCCCTGAAACTAACTTCAGCACCCGGACCGACATTACCTTCTCGCCGGATGGCTGGTCCCGGACCCTGCAGGCAGATCTGTATCTGCCCGAAACCGGCGATCTCCTGCCGGCCGTGCTCCTGGTCCATGGCGGGGGCTGGGAAAGACGCTCACGGGAGGATATGGCATGGATTGCAGAGCACCTTGCGAGCCGGGGGTTTGCGGTGATGAATATCGACTACCGGTTTGCACCTGAGCACACCTTTCCGGCCCAGCTTTACGATCTGCAGGTAGCCATGAAATGGCTTTACCATCACGCCGACACCTACCGCCTGGACCGGAACGCCATCAGTGCATTCGGGTTTTCCTCCGGGGCCCATCTGGTCAGCCTGATGGCACTGGTCGCGGAAACCCGGCATCCTTTGAACCAGCCCCATGGCGGTGATCATGCCCGGCCAGTGGCCGTCGTTGCCGGTGGGCTTCCAGGCGACCTCCGTACCTTCGGCTCCGGCAAGCTGATCCGCCAGTTCCTGGGTGGCGAGCAGGAAGACATTCCCGCTGTTTACCGGGCTGCTTCGCCGATTACTCACGTCAGCGCCGGCGCACCGCCATTTTTCCTGTTCCATGGCGCCCTGGACATGCTGGTCCCCGTCAGCCAGGCCAGAGAGTTTCGCGCGCGACTGACGGATCATGGTGTCGAGAGCGAGCTTTATCTGATGCATCTGCGGGGCCATATCACCAGCTTTCTCACTGCCGGTAACGCCGTGGAAAAGGCCACAGATTTTCTGATCCGACACACCCGGGCTGGCGGAGAAGACAGCGAGGCCAGGCATTAGAGGGTGATGAACGGAGCCACTGTCAGTGCCAGAATAACCAGAATGGCAAGGCATGCAGCCAGGGTGGTGACCGGTTTATGTCGTATCCGCCACCAGACTCCGCCGGTACGACCGGCGGCAAGATCCTCCTGGTAGCGGGCCCGCTGCTGCTCCCGGCGTTGGCGGTGGTACTCCTCAAGCAGAGCTTTTGCGCGCTCTGCCTCGGCATCATCATGAACCCAGAAACCGCCCATACTGATACCCCATCGGCTGGGCGGGGTCTCGTAAAAAGGTACCGCGTGATCCTCAAACAACCCACGGATTTCATCTGCTTCATCATCCGGAACGTGTCGCAGGTTCATCAGGTGGTGGGGCATGATAGGTCTGTTGTCGGGAATTGATATACCCTTATTCTAGCACTTTATTTTTACATCTCATCCCTGCATCTTATGCCCACACCGGTGAGCGAAACCGTTCACCGCAGACCAGGAATGCCCATGGCAGATAGCAGAATACGGAGACTACTGGCATTCGACCGCCAGGTCAGGCGCGACCAGGCGCAGTCTCCGATATTTGTCCATCGCCGGGATCGGCGCTTCGCGCTGGACTGTCAGGCCCGTAACGAAACCCCTTCGGTCGAGCACTGGCTCGAACACCTGGAGCGGGTCGGGCAGGTGAGCGGTAGCGGCGGGACCTGGTCAAAGCCCGGAGCACCCGACGAGACGCTCACCCGATGGCAACGGTTATTATCGGTATTCGCGTTTTCCGGCCTGATTCTTGGCATCCTTACCATGACCGGTCTGCTCTATTACGAGGGAGGCCAGCGCATAAACCTGACCGCGCTACTGGCCTTTGCCGGACTTCAATGCCTGCTGGCGGTGTTTACCATCGTGCAGTCCCTGGTCAACTGGCAGCCCTGGCACAGGGTGCTCCGGCGGTTCAGACTGGGGGACCGGCAATCCCCGCTGAAACCGCTGACGCCTGCAATGATGGCCCGTGTTGCTCACACCGGCGGCCTCTGCTTTGGTCTGGCGGGGGTTGCCACGCTTCTGGTTCTGGTAGTGATTCAGGACCTGGCTTTCGGCTGGAGCACTACCCTCAGCACCGGCGCCGATGGTTATCACCGGCTGCTGACCATGCTTGCCTGGCCCTGGCAGCAGTTATGGCCGGCCGCGATACCAGACCTGGCTCTGGTGGAATCAACCCGTTTTTTCCGGGCGGAACCAGACCTGGAATCAACAGAACCCGGACGTTGGGGGCAATGGTGGCCATTCGTTTTAATGGTCTGGCTTTTTTACGTCGTGATGCCAAGACTTGCAGGCCTGATTGTGGCGCAGATTCAGCTGCACATTCGTGCCCGGCGGGCGCTGGCGGCCCATCCCGGTATGGTGGCGCTGGAATACCGCATGGAAACACCCACTGTGGACACCGGCAACGTTAACCACGATGGTGCAGACAGGCCGGATGAAAACACTGCCGCCCAATGTCAGCCTTTGCCAGACAGCCAGGTGCTGATTTGCTGGGCCGGGGCCGGTGATCCGGAGTTGCCGGACAGCCTGTCAGCGGGGCATCTTTTGACTGAACAGGCAGGCGGACAGTGTTCCCTTGATGACGATCAGCAAACCATCGAGCGCTGCGCAGAACTTCTGAAAAAGCAGCCTGAGCCGTCAGTAACGCTGGTTGCGCGGGCGTGGGAGCCACCTATTGCTGAACTGTCAGACTTTATTGAGCAGGCCCGGCACCACTGGCCCGAAAAAACCCGTATTGCGCTGTTACCACTGCCCAATGACCATGCCCAACCGACTAACCCGCAAACCACCCGTCCCCGGCAGCTCAGCCAGTGGCTGCGATTCGCTGAGCGGGCCGGTGATGAGCGGATCTTTGTCAGCCAGCCCGATCTTCGCTCACCACAATCCCGGGCCTATGATCGGCAGCCGGAGGGTCTTTAATAATGGCAGCAGCACCAGTATTCGCGGTAGTCGGCCACCCGAACAAGGGTAAGTCCAGCGTGGTGGCCACCCTGTCCCAGAATGACGGCATTGCCATTGCACTGGAACCGGGCACGACAAAAAAACGCCAGGATTATCCGCTGTCAATAGACGGCCAGGTTCTTTACACCCTCGTCGACACGCCGGGTTTCCAGCGTCCCAGGCGGGTTCTGGAATGGCTGGAAGCCCACAGTGCTTCGGTTTCTGACCGGGCCGATACGGTCCGGGCTTTTGTTACCCAGTTCGCCGACAACCCGCAATTTGTCGACGAATGTGAGCTTCTTGCTCCGCTGACCGAGGGCGCCGGAGTGATTTACGTCGTTGATGGCTCCATTCCCTACAGCCCGCAGCACGAGGCGGAAATGACCATCCTGCGCTGGACCGGCCGGCCGAGCCTGGCGCTCATCAACAGTATCGGCCCGGATGATCACAGCGACGTCTGGGAGCGTGCCCTGGGTCAGTTCTTCCAGGTGGTGCGGCGTTTTGACGCCGTGCGTGCACCGTTTGAACACCACCTGGGCCTGCTGAAAACCTTTGGCCAGCTTGAGCCGGAGTGGGAGCAGCCGCTGAACGAGGCGACCCGGCATCTCTCGGAGCAACGGCAGCAACGCAAACGGGAAACCGCTATCCTGATCGCGAACACGCTGGAAAACATGATGTCGTACCGTGCGAAGCGGACGCTCACGAAAACTCAGGCCGCCGCCATATCCGATCAGGCTCTCGGGGACGAGCTCCGGAATCAGTGGTACAGAAACCAGCGACAAAAAGAGGAGCAGCTGCGGATTGCCATCGAGCAGCTTTATCAGCACAACCGTATCCAGCGCCAGGAACCCGAGCTGGTCTGGCATAGCGAACACGATCTGTTCAGCGAACGCAGCCGCACTGCCTGGGGCGTTAACCGCCGCTACCTGGCCACCGCCGGCTTTGGTGCCGGTGCCATGGGCGGCATCGGTATTGATGCGGCCACGCTCGGCTATTCGCTGGGCGCCGGCGCCCTGATCGGCGGAATCGTTGGCGCCGCTGGCAGTTATTTCTATGGTGACCGGCTGTCGCTGCCAGTGCTAAGCACCGGAATATTGAATAACGGATTGAAAACGGCAAGCTTCGGCCCTGTACAGGACAGCCAGTTCGGCTATGTTGTATTCGGAAGAGCGGTAAACCATTGGTGGCATATCAGCCAGCGTAACCATGCCGGGCGTGAACTTCTAGACCTCGGGCCGGCCGACGACCACTGGCTGGAATTGCTGGATCGTCAAAGCCGCCGGGTCATTCACCAGGTCTTTGAACGGTGCCGCAAAAACCGGTCTGTTGACGAGAAAACCCGGCAGAACTTTAGAAGCGCGGTCGCCGCCGCCATGGATGCCTTCGATCAGTGGCGCTTGAACCAGATATGAGTCTAGTGTTTATACTGTAATGCCACGTGAAAAAATCAAAAGGAATCTGTATGAAAATTGTTCGAATTGAGGATATCATCGATACCGAACGCGAAGTAAGCGGCCCAGGCTGGACCAGCCGCCGTATGCTGCTGAAGAAGGATGGTATGGGATTTTCGTTCCACGAGACCATTATCCCGGCCGGGGCCGAACTGAATCTCTGGTATAAAAACCATCTGGAAGCCGTTTATTGCGTTGCTGGCAACGGCTCCATACTGGACAAGACCACCGGCGAAACCCACCAGATTGCCGATGGAACCCTGTACGCACTGGACAAGAATGACCCGCATACCCTGTTCGGCGGCACCGAGGACATGCGCCTGATCTGCGCGTTCAACCCGCCGGTTACCGGTCGTGAAACCCACGACAAGGACGGTGCTTACACCCTGGATACTGGCGACATATAAGCCCCTCAACTGTGGGTCAGACTACAGACCCCGCGCCACCGCCACCGGCAGTCAGACTGCTGCCGGTGGCGGTTCTGCTTTGGCTGGCTGGTGTTTACCTGCGTATACCGGTGCTGGTGGCACCGCCGCTTGCCCCGTTCATCAGCGATGAACTCGGCCTGTCCCAGGCGCTGACCGGTGCACTTACCACTATTCCCATCCTGATGCTGGCTGTGGGATCGATGCCGGGCTCACTGGCGATCTCGCGGATTGGCCCCCGCAATACCCTGGCACTTGCCATGCTGATCATGGTGTTCGGCTCTGCCGGTCGGGGTCTGGCACCGGACACTCTCACACTCATGGTGGCCAGTGCGGTTATGGGATTTGGCATCGCAATGATGCAACCGTCGCTGCCTGCGCTTTTGCCGCGCTGGCTGGAACCCCGCCATCTGGCTATCGGTTCCGCCATCTACATGAACGGTATGCTGATGGGGGAATTCATAGGGGCTGGCATCACCTTGCCAGTATTGATGCCGCTACTGGATAATAGCTGGCGGAGTACGCTCCTTGCCTGGTCCTTACCGGCGCTCATCGTGGCCGCCACATTATTCATACCCCGGCGCGATTTTGACAAGCCGGTCCGGAAACCTGCCTGGCTGCCGGACTGGAGCAACCCGCTGACACTCAGAATTGGCCTGTTATTGGGCATGTCTGGCTCATTGTTCTTCGGACTGAATGCCTACATGAGCAATCTGCTTGAACAGCAGGGACGCTTTGAATTACTGGCGGATGCATTATTCTGGTTCAACTTTGCCCAGCTGGTTGCCTCGCTGATCATGCTGAAAATGGCGCGCTCCTGGGTCGGGCGCAAAGGACCTATTATTACCACTGCCATCATCGCGTTTTCCGGTACCCTTGGCACTGTCTTCCTGACTGGCTGGTGGACCATCATCAGTGCCACGGCCATGAGTGTCTCGGCGGGCATTTTGCTTATAATGCTGGTGGCACTGCCCCCCTTGCTGGTGACATCCCAGGAAACCGGACGACTATCGGCCGGAAACTTCCTGGTTGGCTATACGGTGGCATTTACGGTGCCGATGATTGGCGGGCTGCTGGCGGACTGGACCGGCGACGCACGCCACGCGATTCTGTTTATCCTTGCTTACTGCGGAGCGACCCTCCCTCTCACGTTTACCCTGAATCTGAAGCGACAGCAGCGCCAAACCGCGAGTTGATGCCCGGCCGGATCAACGAAGAGGGCGTTTTTTTGGGCCCTGACTCGCCTCGGCGTTAAGCGGATCTTCCGGCCAGGGGTGTTTGGGATAGCGTCCGCGCATGTCTTTGCGCACTTCCGGGTAGGCGTTGCGCCAGAAGCTGGCCAGGTCGGCGGTGACCGCCAGGGGACGTTGTGCCGGGGAGAGCAGGTGGATAACCACAGGCACCGCACCGCCAGCCACGGTCGGGGTCCTGGTCCAGCCGAACAGGGCCTGGAGTTTCGCGGCCAGTATCGGCCCGTTTTCCGCCTTGTAATCCAGGGTTACCGGCTGGCCGGCAGGGATAATCAGGCGGGCTGGCGCCAGTTCATCCAGCATCTTTTGTTGCGTGTAGTCCAGCAAACTCACAAGCGCTTGATTGAGATTGATTTTCTCCAGGTCACGCCAGCGGTTCATACCTGCCAGAAACGGCCCCAGCCAGGTTTCCAGGTTATCGGTCAGCCAGTTTTCGCTGAGGTCCGGCCAGTCTTCGGGAAAACAACGGGCCAGCAGGCGAGTGCGGGCCAGCCATTGCTCTGCCACAGGCGTCCAGGGCAGGCTTTTCAGCCCTTTTTTACGCACGGCCGCCAGCAATCCTTGCTGCACCTGTTCCGGAGAAGGGGCCGGCAATGCTGTCTCTTCCAGTACCAGTTGTCCCAGTTTTCTGACCCGGCGCGCGACCACTGTGCCGCGAGCGTCATCCCAGACCGCCTCCTCCAGTTCATGAATGTGGTTGGCCAGATCCTGCTCCAGTAGTGAAGGAACAACCGGCGCAGCCAGATAGATCGTCGCTTCCCTGGCTTTGCCGTCCAGCTCGGCCGTCGCCAGCCACGGGTGTCGGGCGAGAGGATCGTCATCGCGAAGGACCGCTCCGCGACCGTTACTTAGCTGGTAGCGGGGCGCATTGCCTGGCCGTTTACGGGCTACCCGGTCCGGATAAGCCAGCGCGATCAGGCGGCCTACTTCATCGTCGGTGGGCATACCAGTTGGCCTGGCCAGACCGTTGGCAAGACGGGATACGGTTTTGCCAATCGCTCTGGCCCTTGCCGGATCAATACTGCGGTCGTCACCCCGCGCCCTGATCAGCTGCACGCGCGCCTGCATATCCGCACCCGCCGACCGCCCGGCCAGGTCCCGCTCTTCCAGCAACGCTGCAAGCTCTGCAGCAAGATAGCCATGGCCGATTTCGCGCGCTCGTAAAATCATGTGGGCCAGTCGCGGATGTATGCCCATATCCCTGCAGGCCTTGCCATGGCCGGTAATAGCGCCGTCGCTATCGAGCATGTCCAGCCATTGAAGAAGCTCCACTGCCTGCCGCCAATGGGCTGCGGGCGGCCAATCGATCCACTCCAACTGATCCGGGGAGCGCGCGCCCCACTGGGCCAACTCCAGGACCAGAGGCGCCAGATCGGCTTCCTGTATTTCCGGGGGTGTAAACTCGGCCAGGCCAGACTGGGCGGACTCGCTCCAGAGCCGGTAGCAAACGCCTGCCTCGATCCGCCCGGCCCGGCCTTTACGCTGCTCCGCCGAAGCCTTTGATACCCATCCGGTCACCAGCCGCGTCATGCCGCTATTGGCGTCAAACACCGCCCGGCGCTGCTGGCCACTGTCGATAACTACCCGGATATCCTCGATTGTCAGACTGGATTCAGCAATGGCGGTGGCCAACACGATCTTGCGGTAACCTGCGGGTGCCGGCGCAATGGCCCGGTCCTGTTCTTCGGTCCCGAGATTTCCGTATAACGGCGCCACCATAACGTTATCGGGCAGGTGGTGCTGAAGTTGTCGTTCCGTTCGCCGGATTTCGCCGGTTCCCGGCAGAAACACCAGTAACGACCCGCGATGCTCGCGCAGCGCCTCATGAATCACCGCGATCACCTGTTCCAGCAGACGGTGGTTGCGGGGCACTGGCCGGTAAGCGATCTCTACCGGGAAGGCCCGGCCTTCGCTGGTCAGCACCGGCACGTCACCAAGCAAACGGGCAATAGGTGCGGTGGCCAGGGTCGCCGACATCACGATAACCCGCAGATCATCCCGTAAGGCCTGGCGTGACTCTCTGACCAGCGCCAGCCCGAGATCAGCCTGCAGCGAGCGCTCATGAAATTCATCGAAAATCACAGCGGCATAGTTTTCCAATGCCGGATCTGACTGGATCAGGCGGGTAAGAATTCCCTCGGTAACGACTTCTATCGCGGTTTTACCAGATATCCGGGTGTCCAGACGGGTGCGGTAACCGATGGTGTCGCCGGCTTTTTCACCAAGCTGGCCGGCCATGTAACGGGCGGCGGCTCTGGCAGCCAGACGTCTTGGTTCAAGCATCAGGATGCGGCGCCCATTTCGCCAGGGCGCATCAAGCAGGGCCACAGGGACCCGGGTGGTTTTACCGGCGCCGGGTGGTGCCTGAAGCAGCAGTGTGGAATCGGCTTCAAGAGAACGCAGAAGGTCCGGCAGAATGCGGTCGATCGGAATCACGGTCCGGAGGACTGGGAGGCTCGTGGATGATTCTCTTTGGCCCATTCATAAATCTGCTGGAACGCGTCAGCCACGTCGTCTGGTGAATGGGGCGGCTGGAAAATAGCGATCAGTTTGCCTTCAGGGTTGATCAGTGCGAAGTGCCCGCTATGATCGACCAGAATGCCACTTTCAACTTCCCGATGAACAAATGTCGCGTTCAGGCTTCTGGCCAGATCCCTGAGCTCGGACAGTTCACCGGTTGCTCCGTGGAAGTGTTCACCGAAAAACGCAAGGTAGTCCCGCAGCCGGGCCGGAGTATCGTGCTCCGGATCGGCAGTGATCAGCCAGTATTCCGGCTGCGGCAGGGTAGCCGGCAGCAGACTGTCGGTTTTGCTCAGGCTGGCCATGGCTGCCGGGCAGATATCCGGGCAGTTGGTATAGCCGACAAAGGTAAAGGTCCAGTGTCCCTTGAACTGCTCAGGGGTGATCGGGTTGCCATTCTCGTCCGCTAACCGGAAATCCGCCAGGGGCCGGGCCTGATCATGAACATAGACATTCAGGTCGCTCAGGTCCGGTGCAGGTGCCGGTTCCTGCGAGCTGGCCATAAAGGTCTGGCGTCCGATCACCAGCCCGAAAATCAGAATAACCACTAGTAGCAGCACGGCCAGTGTCAGCCGAATGGAACCGTTCATTGGTGCTCCGGGTTGCGATCAGAAAAAGACGAAATGGTCGACAAGCAGAACCACAAACAGCGCCATCAGATAAGTGATCGAGTACTTGAAGGTTGCCAGTGCCACTCTGCGATCATCACCCCGAAGCAGGCGAACCGAATACTGCAGAAATCTCAGGCCCAGTGCCAGGGCCCCCGCCAGGTAGATCACGCCGGACATGCCGGTTACGAAAGGCAGAAGGCTGACCGCGAACAGGATCAGGGTGTACAGAAGAATGTGCAGCTCGGTATAGCGGTTACCGTGAGTGACCGGCAACATGGGAATGCCGGCCTTGGCGTATTCCTCTTTACGATGGATCGCCAGCGCCCAGAAATGTGGCGGAGTCCAGGCAAAGATAATCAGTACCAGCAGCAGTGCATGGCCGTCGACCTGCCCAGTGACGGCGGTCCAGCCAAGCAGGGGCGGCATGGCTCCGGCAAGCCCGCCAATCACGATGTTCTGGGGCGTCATGCGCTTCAGGAACAGGGTGTAAACTCCGGCATATCCGACCAGCGATGCCAGTGTCAGCCAGGCCGTCAGCGCGTTAACCTGCCAGAGCAGTATCATCATGCCGGCAATGGCCAGCACGGTAGCAAACACCAGCGCTTCCAGAGGTGCGATCTTGCCGGTCGCGACCGGTCGCTTGCGGGTGCGCGCCATCAGGGTGTCAATCTTCTGGTCAACAACATGATTGACCACCGCTGCCGACCCTGCCAGCAGAGCGATCCCCAGATTGCCGTACACCAGCACTTCCCAGCCGGGCAGGCCGGGGGTTGCCAACAGCATCCCGATAACCGAGGTCAGGATCATCAGGGCGACAACGGTCGGCTTGGTCAGCTCCAGATAATCCCGCCAGGTAATCGCCGCAGACGGGCCGGAAGCCTGTGCGGGCAGCCTTTCAACATGCTCGCTCATGCTGTCACCTCTCGTTCATTGGTATTTGTGTATTGCTTTGTCGGGTCCGTCAGGCTAACCGGTACGCTTTGAAGACGCCAGAGCAGGTTGATTATGGTCAGCAGCAGACCGGCTCCCATGGCATTGTGCGCTATTGCCACAGACAGCGGTATATTGAAAAGGACGTTCAGCAGCCCCAGCAGAATCTGGAAGGCCAGAACAGTCCCGACCAGGACCACATGCCAGGCCAGTGGAGTCCGGTTAACCCGGCGCCAGAGTAAAGTCAGTAGCACCGTGAAATAGCCCAGTACCACAACGGCGCCAACCCGATGGGTGACGTGAATTGCGACCCTTCCGTCTGCGGTTAACTGGCCGCCGAGATAATTTGGCCCTACCTGCTGGGTTACATCGAATCCGTGCTGGAAATCCATATTGGGCGGCCACCATTCGCCCTGACAGGTCGGCAGGTCGGGACAGGCCACGGCGGCATAATTCGCCGCGGTCCAGGCACCAAGCGCTATCTGGACAATGACCAGCGCAAGGCCGCCATAAAGCCAGGGCCGGAAACGCCGCAAGTCCGCGGTTTTGGTGGTTGATGCAGAGCTGTCCGGCTGTAGTTGCTGCTCGGGAGCCCTGTCATCGCGGGCCTGCGCCCGCAGTCTCAGGGTGAGCAGGGTCAGCAGGCTGAGGGTGGTAAAACCTCCGAGCAGGTGAAGCGCCACCACCTGGGGCCAGAGTTTGAGGGTCACCGTCCACATACCAAAGGCGCCCTGCAGGACGACAAATGCGGCTATGAACACCGCCAGTTTTACCGGTAAATTCTCTTTGCGATGCCTGACCGCGTAGCCCGCCAGACCAAATACGACCAGGCCAAGGGTACTGGCCGCGTAACGGTGTATCATTTCCGGCCAGCCTTTCGCGACGTCTACCGGCGTATCGGGAAAGCGGTCGTTGGCGATGGCCATTCGGACCTCATCATGAGGCACCGTCAGAAAACCGTAGCAACCCGGCCAGTCCGGGCAGCCGAGCCCGGCATCAACCAGTCGCGTCCAGGCACCCAGCATGATTACCACAACGGTCAACAGGGTGGCCGCCAGCGATGCTTTGGCCAGAAACCCTGCGCGACCTGAAAAAGTAGACGGCTTGCTATTCAAGGTAAAATCTCCGCAAAGACGGTTAACCAATCTGGGATATCTTCAGCAGGTGCTTGAGGTCGCTGAGAATCTGTTTGCCGGTATGCTCGCTGCCGTAATGCATGATGATATTGCCGAACGGGTCCACCAGCAGAATCCGTGGCTTCCGGGATGGATCCACACCGGCAGGCCAGGAAGGTTCAGCTCCAGCAGCAATACTCAGCCGTTCCATTGAGGAATAGTCATTGTCCCAGCGCCCTGCCAGTTCGTCATTGATGTTACCGAGCCAGGCTGCGCGATTGACCCGGGCAGCATTCTTGCCCAGTGCGATATTGACCTGCCGGGCCAGGTAAAGCAGCTCCTCGCAGGTGGCGCCGCAATTGCCGGCAACCACCATCAGCATCCACTCCGGGTCTTCCAGTTGCGGGCCAAAACGCTGCGCGAGGATTGTTCCGTCAGCGCCCTCTAACTGCAGTTCTTGCAGTGACGCCGGAGGCTGGATCAACTGGCCATGATTACTCTGACCGGTGGGATTCATCCAGCCGGTATAATATAACACGGTGGCAAGAATCATCGGGCCAAAACCGACGGCAAACAGCAGCAATGCCATTCTGCGCCCGCGTCTGATCCGCTCCGGCGACAGGTCATTATTTTCGTCACTGTGATTACTGGATTCAGCCTTGGTCATTGTCATTTCCCGTTTTTCTGTAGCTTGCCACGGCGGTCAATATAACCAGCGCAAGAGCCAGTGAAAACCATTGCGTTGCATAGCCATAGTGAGTCTGTGGCCCCATATAGTCCGGCGCCCAATCGGCGCGGTAGGCGCCCGGCTGATCGCGCCCGTCCAGACGCAGAACAAAAGCCGGAACCGACAGCCCGAGCGCTTCCACCTGCTCTGCTTTCAGGGCCTGAACCCGTCGCGGCCAGCCGGTCTCTGCTGTCGGTTTTGCCATAAGGACCGGAGGTTCCGGATATTCACTCAGACGCCCCGAAACAACCACAACTTCCCGGGGTGTGGTTATTGCGGGCAGCTCATCCCGGCGTCTCGGCGCCAATACCCAACCCCGGTTTACCACCAGCGGCCTGCCCTGGACCGGCCGGAACAGCGTTAACACTTCATAGCCGGCGGCACCGTCCCGGGTCCGGTTATCCAGCAACCAGGTCCTTTCCCCATACTGACCACTTACGGTCACTGGCTGACCGGCTTCGAGTCCGGTCTTGGTTTGAACTGACCAGTCCAGGCTGTCGCTGTGCTTCTGCCATTGCTCGAGCATGGCCTGCTTTTCTTCCGCCCGGTCCAGTTGCCAGAACCCCAGGACAAGCAGCAGCGGCAGGAAAAGACCGGTGAAAAGCAGCAGCCGCCAGTCACATCGCCACTGCCTTCGTGAGCCAGAGACCGGATCAGCCATGGTCTGGTATGATGGTGAATATATTCATGCGTTGCACTACAGGATCCAATATGCTGAAAATTCTCATCGTGGTACTCATGCTGGCAGTAATGGTGAGTCTTTTCAGCGGATTGTTCTTCCTGATACGGGATGGCGGGAAAACCAACAGGGTTCTTAATTCCCTTGCACTGCGGGTCGCACTGAGCGTGGTGCTGCTGGCGGTCATTCTGTTATCTCTGTGGCAAGGGGGCCTGACGCTTAATCCGACCCCCTGAACATCATCAGATTACATACACAAATACGAACAGACCCAGCCAGACGACGTCTACAAAGTGCCAGTACCAGGCCGAGGCTTCAAAACCGAAGTGATTGTCGGCGGTAAAATGCCCTTTGTTTATCCGGATCAGCATGATGATCAGCATCACCGTGCCCAGTATCACGTGAGCACCATGAAAACCGGTCAGCATAAAGAAGGTGCTGCCATAAATCCCGGATCCCAGGGTCAGGTTCAGGTCCCGATAGGCATGGACGTATTCGTATCCCTGAACGCACACGAATACCAGAGCCAGGGCGATCGTGGCGGTGAGCCAGGTCTTGACCTTCTTGCGGTGGTTTTCCTTCAGGGCGTGATGAGCAACCGTTACCGTGAACGAAGAAGTCACCAGCAGGATGGTGTTGATCAATGGCAGACCCCAGGGACCAATGGTACCCTCCGGTGCCGGGTAGGTCTGGGGATCGGGCGTGTTGATAAGCGGCCACGTGGCCTGAAAGCCTTCCCAGAGCATGTTCGAGCTGCCACGATCACCTTCACCACCGAGCCAGGGCAGGGCAAAGACCCGGGTATAGAACAACGCGCCGAAAAAGGCGGCGAAAAACATCACTTCCGAGAAAATGAACCAGCTCATCCCCCAGCGGAATGAGCGATCCATCTGTGGGCTGTAAAGCCCTTCACGGCTTTCCCTGATGACGCTGCCAAACCATCCGAACAGCATATACACCATAATGGCAGAGCCAATCCAGAAGGTGATCCAGGAACCGGTAGTGTCGAACACCATAATGGAAGCAAGGCCATACATCATCAAACCCAGCCCGACAGTGGCCACGATTGGCCACTTGCTCTGTTCCGGGACGTAGTAAGTCTGGTTTTCCGCCATGACAGTCTCCGATGGCTTATCCGTTAACGGTTGTTGTTATCCCAAAGGGGCTCACGGCCCCCCGATCATTTGACTTCCGGCGGCGTCGAGAAGGTGTGGTAGGGCGCCGGTGACGGCACTGTCCACTCCAGACCTTCGGCGCCATCCCAGGGCTTCGCCGGTGCTTTCTCTCCGCCCCTGACACACTTGACAACAATCACCAGGAACAGGATCTGGGTCGCGCCAAACATGAATGCGCCGATGCTGGACACCATGTTGAAGTCAGCAAACTGCAGGGCATAATCCGGAATACGGCGCGGCATACCGGCCAACCCCAGGAAGTGCATGGGGAAAAAGGCCAGATTCATACCCACGAACGAGAGCCAGAAGTGGGTCTTCGCCAGAGTTTCGTCATACATGTGTCCGGTCCACTTCGGCAGCCAGAAGTAGGCCGAGGCAAAGATACCGAAAATGGCACCCGGAACCAGTACATAGTGGAAGTGGGCAACCACAAAATAGGTATCGTGGTACTGGAAGTCGGCCGGAGCAATCGCCAGCATCAGACCGGAGAAGCCACCGATGGTGAACAGAATCACGAAGGCTACCGCAAACAGCATCGGAGCCTCGAATGTCAGCGAGCCCCGGAACATGGTCGCAACCCAGTTGAACACCTTCACCCCGGTAGGCACGGCAATCAGCATGGTGGCGTACATGAAGAACAGCTGGCCGGCGATGGGAATACCCACGGTGAACATGTGGTGGGCCCAGACCACGAATGACAGCAGGGCGATTGCCCCGACGGCATAAACCATGGAGGCGTAACCGAACAGTGGCTTGCGGGAGAACGCCGGGATGATATGGGACACCGCACCAAAGGCCGGCAGGATCATGATATAGACCTCGGGATGCCCGAAGAACCAGAACACATGCTGGAACAGCAAGGGATCACCGCCGCCGGAGGCGTCGAAGAAACTGGTTCCGAAGTTGATATCCATCAGCATCATGGTCACTACCCCCGCCAGTACCGGCATGACCGCGATCAGCAGGAAAGCCGTGATCAGCCAGGTCCAGACAAACAGGGGCATTTTCATCAGGGTCATGCCCGGCGCCCGCATGTTCAGGATGGTAGCGATTACGTTGATGGCACCCATGATCGACGACACGCCCATGATATGAACGGCGAAGATGAAGAAAGTGGTGCTCGGTGGGCCGTAGGTGGTTGATAGCGGAGCATAGAAGGTCCAGCCGAAGTTGGGCGCGCCACCTTCCATGAACAGGGTGGATACCAGAATCAGGAATGCGCAGGGCAGCAGCCAGAAGCTCCAGTTGTTCATCCTTGGCAGCGCCATATCCGGTGCGCCTACCATCAACGGTATCATCCAGTTGGCGAGGCCGACGAAGGCCGGCATCACCGCGCCAAACACCATGATCAGACCATGCATGGTGGTCATCTGGTTGAAGAATTCCGGCTCAACAATCTGCAGGCCCGGCTGGAACAGCTCGGCCCTGATCACCATTGCCATAGCCCCGCCCAACAGGAACATGGCGAAACTGAATATCAGGTACATGGACCCGATATCCTTGTGGTTGGTCGTCAGCAGCCACCGTGTAATCCCCTTCGCAGGGCCGTGGTGATGATCGTCCTGGGCGTGGGTATCTGTAACCGCACTCATGAAAACCCCCGTTACCGCCGTACCTTTCCGGCTGGTGATGTCGTTAATCTGGCAGTGGTTAAAAACGGGCTGCGGAAGCCGTCCCCCGGCAGCCTGTGTTCAATCATTACTGGTTTTTGTATTCCAAGATCTGTTTTGGCGTCACCATTTCACCGGTGTTGTTACCCCAGGCGTTCCGCTCATAGGTAATCACTGCGGCTAGGTCGACTTCGCTCAACTGATTACCGAAAGCCTGCATGGCGCTTCCGGGTACGCCGTTGACGACCACATCCAGGTGAGCATCCATATCCTCAAGGGCAATCTGGCTATCTTTCAGCGCCGGGAATGCCGGAGGCGCTCCACTACCATCCGGCTGGTGACAGGCGGCGCAGGCCGTGGCGTAGGCTTTTTCGCCCCGCTCCATAAGCTCGGCCATGGTCCAGTCCTTCTGGGTCAGTTCGCGTTCAGCCTGCGCAGCAGCGGTCTGTTCAGTAACCCAGGCATCGTATTCTTCCCGCGGAACGGCCCTGACCACGACCGGCATAAAGCCGTGTTTCACGCCACAAAGCTCGGTGCACTGGCCACGATAGATACCCGGCTCGTCGACCTGGGTCCATACTTCGTTTATAAAGCCCGGTATGGCGTCTTTCTTTACCCCGAACGCCGGTACCCACCAGCTGTGAATGACATCGTTGGCGGTAAGTAGCAGGCGAACCCGGGTATTGGTCGGAATGACCATGGGGTTGTCGACATCCAGCAGGTAATTTTCGCTTTTCGCCGTCCGGTTATAGATTTCATCGTCACTGGTAGAAATATTGGAAAAATATCCGAAGTCTTCCTCTATATAGTCATACTTCCAGCGCCATTGATAACCGGTCACCTTGATATCGATCTCGGACTCGCTGGTGTCATACATGTCGACGAGCGTGGCGGTCGCAGGAATGGCCATGACCACAAGGATAACCAGCGGTATGACCGTCCAGAGGATTTCCACAAGCGTGTTTTCATGGAAATTCGCCGGTTTCCGGCCGGAAGATTTACGATGAGCGAAAATGGACCAGAACATGACTCCGAAAACGATGATACCGATGACGACGCAGATCCAGAGGATGGTCATGTGAAGGTCAAAAATCTGGTTACTGGAGCTGGTGACCCCGGGGCTCATGTTCAGCGTCCAGTCCGCCATGGACACCGCCGGAAACATGAAACCACCCAAAAGAGCCCCTGCCCGTCTTGCTTGCACGCGCATACTGTGTCTCCACAGAGTGTTATTTTTTTCGGATTTTGCGACCCATTGCTCTGCTACTTGAAGTGATGTAACACACCTTTCGTGTCAGATTAAAAGCCTGCCATGATTAAATCAGCGCTAAGTATAGCCACATTCCGATACCATTCGAAAGTCCCGGCCACCATAAATGCACGAGAAAAGGAACTTTTTCCTCCCCGTGAATCCTGTCAGACCAGCCCCCCGCGTAACTTCACGGACCGACCGGCAACTCTGGGCGCTGGCCTGGCCGCTGATGCTGACAAACCTCACTGTGCCGCTGCTCGGCCTGGTGGATACCGCCGTGCTCGGACACCTGCAAAGCCCCGTGTATCTGGGTGCAGTCGCCGTGGGCGCCAATCTCTTCAGCATCCTGTACTGGACCTTCGGTTTCATGCGCATGGGTACCACCGGCCTCGCCGCCCAGGCCTGGGGCAGGCAGGACCGGTTTGCCCAGATTGCCCTGCTGCTGCGGTCAATATTGCTGGCAACCGGTATCGGGCTGGTGTTGGTCCTCTTTCACCAGCCACTGATCAGTATCGGGCTGGTATTGATGGACCCCAGCGAAAGTGTCACCGAACTGGCGGCAGGTTACGCCTCTATCCGGATCTGGAGCGCACCCGCCGTGCTCTGCCAGTACACGCTGGTAGGCTGGCTGATTGGCACCCAGAATCCCCGCGGCCCGATGATCATGCTGATTACGGCAAACGGCCTGAACATAATACTCGACGTGCTGTTTGTAACCGTGATGGGCTGGAACAGTGCCGGTGTGGCAGCAGCAACAGTGATGGCGGAATATTCAGCGGCCGGCGTCGGTTTCGCTCTGGTCCTGAAAAAAATGCCTGCAGGTCAGAGGCTCTCCAGGGCGCTGTTTGGTCATGCCAGCGATTACCTGGCCATTCTCCGGGTCAATCGATACATAATGGTACGCACCATCGCGCTGCTGCTGGTGCTGGCGTTTTTCACTGCGCAAGGAGCCCGCCAGGGCGATATGGTGCTGGCTGCGAACGCGGTACTGATCACTTTCCTGCTGGTGATCTCCAATGGCCTGGATGGCTTTGCCAATGCCGCAGAAGCTCTGATCGGGGAGGCTGTCGGGCGGGGCGACCGGGAACAGTTCCGGCGTGTATTCGCGGTCGCCCTGCGCTGGTCGCTGTGGGGTGCGGTGCTGTTCACAGTGGCCTTCGTGCTCGGGGGCAGAATGCTGATCAGCCTGCTCACCGGCATTGAGGAAGTCCGTCGCACAGCCTGGCAGTATCTTCCCTGGCTCTGGGCGCTGCCGCTGACGGCAGTGTGGGGCTTTCTGCTTGACGGCGTGTTCATTGGGGCTACCCGCACCCGGGATATGCAGAACACCATGCTGCTTTCGGCAGCAGGGGTTTTCCTGCCGTTCTGGTGGCTGACGACCAGTTGGGGCAATCATGGCCTCTGGTTCGCACTGATCAGCCTGATGGTGGCACGGGCCCTGTCCATGGGATGGCTCTGTTTTCAGCACACCCGGAATGACCGCTGGTTTTCACGCTTCCCGGATTAAGGCAACCGGCCGGAAAGAACCCGCACCGTCAAAGGACTTCGCTGATCAGGCAGACTGCGGAATCTCGTCTACACTGGAGGAAAAAGCGGGCGTGTGGTTGAGCCAGTCACATATTCCGGTCATCAGCGATTTCGCTCCTGACTTTGTTCCTGACAAAGAGAGGCGCCTTGCGACCCTACTCCGTTAAGACATTGGCATCTCCTCAAATGACACCGAAGGCCGTGCTAGACATTATCAATCAGTCCAGACGCCAGGAAGCCCGCTCTGGAGCTTTTCTCAGGCAGATGCAGGAGAGCTCGGCCGCGTTACCCCCAACCATCATGATCGAGGGGTATCAGCCGGCCGGGTGCCTGTTCCAGTTTGCCCTTGAGTATATTGAAATGGCGCCCCGGCTGATCGAATGCGTTGAAGCCTGCGCCGCCGAAGCCGGCAACTCGAGACTGTTCGCTCCCTTTATAAAGGCCGCCACTGGTTACTTTACCCAGCCGTCGCCACTGCTGGCTCGCTACGATGGCCTCGGAGGATTGCTGATCCGCTCCTACCTGTGCCACCGCCTGATGGAGGAAATGTGTGAAAACAACCGGTCTACCCGCACCAATGATCTGGTGGACGTTGAGGCAACAAGGGCTAATCTGTTGGCACATCAGCTGATTGGCGAACCCTTTGCCAACGAACTGGATCAATCCATTGTCGTTACCGTGCTGCAGATTGCCGGCACCCCGGATTACTACGAACTGAATCTGGATCCGTTCGTAGAACAGACAAGAAACGCGGCGTGGGACTGGATGAAACAATACTGGGACAATCTTCTGGAGCGCAATCACATTCGTCTTGCCTTAGGCGGCGTTAAGTAACACCCCCCGAATGCTATGGCCAATGTGGCGAAACCGGCAGCTGCCGGACCAGCTGTCGCCAGGGTATCCGGATAGCCGGAAGCTTGGGTCGACGACGCCAACTATGTAGAGAGTTTACTTATGCCCGACAACAAAACGGCGATCCGCCCGGGTCGGTATCGCCACTATAAAGGCCGGGACTATCAGTTAATCGATATTGCCCG
>Ga0102937_1000013_pt1 | contig 61506 bp, 62 predicted proteins | sample SalPonR2_B_D1_MG_FD_78213 | JGI IMG/M metagenome (GOLD analysis project Ga0102937, IMG submission 78213) | Salt pond soil microbial communities from South San Francisco under conditions of wetland restoration - Salt Pond MetaG R2_B_D1_MG | ecosystem: Environmental > Aquatic > Marine > Intertidal... | reverse complement strand
GGCGGCGGCCGCGGTGGCCGTGGTGACGGTCGCGGGCGCGGAGGTCGTGGCGGACGCCGGGACCGTGATGCCGAGAAGAGTGATCTCCTCGAGCAGGTGATCGCGCTCAACCGCAACTCCAAGGTCGTCAAGGGTGGTCGGCGATTCAGCTTCAACGCGATCGTCGCCGTCGGAGACGGCCAGGGGAAGGCGGGTGTCGGTCTGGGCAAGGCGAACGAGATCTCCGACGCGATCCGCAAGGCCGGAGAGAACGCCAAGCGCAACATGACGACCATTCCCATGGTGGGCGGGACGATTCCGCATCAGGTGATCGGTCACTTCGGCTCCGGCCGCGTGCTGCTGAAGCCGGCGGCCCCCGGTACGGGTGTCATCGCCGCCGGTGGTGTGCGCGCGATTCTGACGGTGGCCGGTGTGCAGGACATCCTGACCAAGCAGCTGGGGACCAACAATCCCCACAACGTGGTCAAGGCGGCCATGGAGGGGATCCGCTCGCTGCGAACCGTCGAGCAGGTCGCCCGGCGCCGCGGGATCTCGGTTCCCGAGGTCTACGGATTGAAGAAGAAGGAGCCCGCGGAGAAGGACGCCGAGGCGTCGGTTCCGCAGCCCGAAGCCAGCGCCGAGGCGCCGGCACCGAGCTCGTCGGAGAGCCAGGAGTAACGAGTCATGGCCAAGATCAAGGTCACCCAGATCCGGAGCGGGATCGATCGACCCGGGAAGCACAAGCGAGTCCTGGAGTCGCTCGGCCTGCGACGGCACCAGACGAGCCGCGTGCACGAGGACACCCCGGTGATCCGCGGCATGGTCGCGAAGATCCCCCACCTGGTGCGGGTCGAGCCCGTCGGCGCGGACGAGGAGTGAGATCGCGATGAAGCTCAACGAGATTCGCCGGCCCGCCGGCAACAAGAAGCCGAAGCCGCGCAAGGGTCGCGGGCCGGGCAGCGGCCTGGGCAAGACTGCCGGACGCGGCCACAAGGGCCAGAAGGCCCGCAGCGGTGCCAAGTTCCGGGCGTGGTTCGAGGGCGGGCAGATGCCCGTGAACCGACGTCTGCCGAAGCGGGGTTTCTACAACCGCTTCAGCGTCCGCTACCAGCTCGTCAACCTGCGCGATCTCGAGCGCCTGGGCGACGTGACCGAGGCCGACGCCGCGGTCCTGGCCGCCCACGGCCTGGTGAAGGACCCGCGCGGCCGCGTGAAGCTGCTCGGTGACGGCGAAGTGAACAAGGCGCTGACGTTGGTGGTCGACAAGGCGAGCAGGTCTGCGGTCGCGGCGATCGAGGCCGCGGGCGGCAAGGTCGAGATCCGGGCCGGCGAGCCCGAGAGCACGAACCAGGGCTAGCCCGGGAAGGATGACGTCGTGCGACTGACCGCCGGCTATCAGAACATGTTCAGGATCCCGGAGCTGAAGCGACGTCTTCTGTTCACGGCGTTCATCCTGATCATCTATCGACTCGGCAGCCATGTTCCGGTACCCGGAGTCGACGCCAACGCGCTCGAGCAGTTCTTCGACTCGATGCGCGGTGGACTTCTCGGCCTGTACGACATGTTCGCGGGTGGCAATCTGTCGCGGGCAACCATCTTCGCCCTGGGCATCATGCCCTACATCAGCGCGTCCATCATCTTCCAGCTCATGCAGGCGGTGGTGCCGGCGCTGGAGAAGCTGGCGAAGGAAGGCGAAGAGGGCCGGGCGAAGATCACGCAGTACACCCGGTACGCAACGGTGGCCCTGGCCGCGGTCCAGGCGGCGGGCATGTCGATCGCCGTCGAGAACCTCGCAGCTCCGGGCGGAGCAGCGGTCGTCACGAATCCCGGGCTGTTCTTCAAGTTCCAGATGGTGATCACGCTGATCGCCGGGACCATGTTCGTGATGTGGCTCGGCGAGCAGATCACGGAGCGGGGGATCGGGAACGGAATCTCGCTCATCATCACGATCGGGATCATTGCGAGCTATCCGGCGGATCTGAACCGCGTGCTGGCCCAGCTCGAGGTCGGCGCCATGAACCCGTTCACGCTGATCGGGTTGCTGATCTTCATGGTGTTCGTGATCGCAGCCGTGATCCTCATGACCCAGGGGCAACGCCGGATCCCGGTCCAGTACGCGAAGAAGATGGTCGGGCGCCGCATGTACGGAGGCGCGAGCACGCACATCCCGCTGAAGGTCAACACCGCCGGCGTGATCCCGATCATCTTCGCGCAGTCGATCATCATGTTCCCGGGGACGCTCGCGCAGTATTTCCCGGACAGCGGGGCCATGCAGTGGCTGGCGAACATCTTCGCGCCCGGCGCCCCGGTCTACATCGTCGTGTACTCGGTGATCATCGTCTTCTTCGCCTATTTCTACACCGCGGTGGTCCTGAATCCGGTCGACCTCGCGGACAACATGAAGAAGTACGGCGGGTTCATTCCGGGCATCCGCCCCGGCAAGCGCACGGCCGAATTCATCGATCGCGTGCTGACTCGGGTCACGTTGCCGGGAGCGATCTTCCTGGCACTGATCGCCGTCCTTCCGGACGTGCTGATCCGTTCGTTCAACGTACCGTTCTACTTCGGTGGTACGGGGCTGCTGATCACGGTCGGTGTGACTCTGGACACCATGCAGCAGATCGAGAGCCATCTGCTCATGCGGAACTACGAGGGCTTCATGAAGCGCGGCAAGCTGCGCGGACGCAGGTAGGCGGAGGCAGGCTGTCATGGCTCGCAACGTCTTGATCATGGGCCCTCCGGGGTCGGGCAAGGGCACGCAGGCGGATCGCATCGCCGAGAAGCGCGGAATGGTGCACATCTCGACGGGCGACATGCTGCGGGCCGCCATCGCCGAGGGCAGCGACCTCGGTGAGCGGGTCAAGGCGACACTGGAGCGGGGCGACCTGGTCTCGGACGACCTGATGCTGGAGCTCGTGAAGGAGCGTCTGGATCAGCCGGACGCCCGAAAGGGATTCCTGCTCGACGGATTTCCGCGGACCGTGGCGCAGGCCCACGCGCTCCTCGACGGACTCGAGGGCGACCGGCAGCTGGGCGCGGTGATCGTGATGCAGGTGCCCGAGGATGAACTGGTGCGTCGGGTGATCGGCCGCGGTCGGGACGACGACACCGAAGAGACGATTCGTCACCGTTTGAAGGTGTACGAGCAGCAGACAGAACCCGTTCTCGCCGTGCTCGAGGGCAAGGTCCCACGCTACGACGTGGACGGGGTGGGAGACGTCGAGGAGGTCACCCGTCGGATCGAGAGCGCACTGGATGCCTCGGATCCGGCCTAAGACGCCCGTCGAGATCGACGCCATGGCCGCCGCCGGAGGCGACCTCGCGGAGGTCTTCCTGGCCCTGCGGCGCGAAGGTGTCGTTCGAGCAGGAGCGCGGGCGAAGGACGTGGACCGCTTCGTGGAAGAAGTGATCCACGACCAGGGGAACCTCCCGGCGTTCAAGGGCTTCCACGGGTTTCCGGGGAGTGCATGCGTCTCGATCGACGAAGAGGTCGTCCACGGGATTCCCGGCGACCGCGTGATCGAGGACGGAGACATCGTCGGCGTGGACATCGGCCTCGTGCGCGAGGGGTGGCACGCCGACAGCGCAGAGACGATCTGCGTGGGCGTCGTGTCGCCCGAGGCCGAGCAGCTGTGCCGGGTCACCGAGCGCGCGCTGGCCGACGGGATCGGTGCCTGCCGCGTGGGCGCGAGCCTGGCGGGGATCGGGCGGGCGATCGAGTCGCAGGCCCGGGAGAACGGCTACGGGCTCGTCGAGTCGATGGCTGGTCACGGGATCGGTCGCGACCTGCACGAGGAACCGCAGGTGTTCAACTACGAGAGCTTTCGGCACCCGAACCTCGAACTGGAGGCCGGATGGGTGCTGGCGCTCGAACCGATGTTCAATCTCGGCACGGGCAGGGTGCGCGTGCTCCGGGACGAATGGACGATCGTGACGCTGGACGGGAAGTGGTCCGCCCACTTCGAGCACACCGTCGCGATCACCGAGGACGGGCCGCGAGTGCTCACGGCCCGATGATGGAAACGGGGAAACGTTTATGGCCAAGGAAGAGGCGATCTCGGTCGAAGGAACGGTTACCGAGGCCCTCCCGAACGCCATGTTCCGAGTGGAGCTCGAGAATGGGCACAACATTCTCGCGCACGTGTCGGGGAAGATGCGGATGCACTTCATCCGTATCCTGCCCGGGGACAAGGTGACCGTGGAGCTTTCCCCCTACGATCTGACCCGAGGTCGGATCACGTACCGCTACAAGTGACCGGGAGCAGGAAACCGTGAAGGTCCGGGCATCCGTCAAGAAGATCTGTGACAAGTGCAAGATCATCCGCCGCAAGGGCAAGGTGCGGGTCATCTGCGAGAACCGCCGCCACATCCAGCGGCAGGGTTAGTTCCCGGTATCGGCGGGGAACGACCCCGAGGCGTCCGCCCACCCAGGGCGGGCACGAAAGGAGCCAGAGTGGCACGAATCGCCGGAGTCGACATTCCGAACGAGAAGCGGATCGCGACCTCGCTGACCTACATCTTCGGGATCGGCGACACGCGCGCGTTCGAGATCTGCGAGAAGTGCGGGATCGATCCCCAGACCACGACCAGCTCGTTGACCGAGGATCAGGCGCGCCTGATCCGCAACATCATCGAGAAGGACTACCAGGTCGAGGGTGCTCTGCGCTCGGAGGTCAGCATGAACCTGCAGCGTCTGAAGGACATCGGATGCTACCGGGGTCTGCGGCACCGCCGTGGCCTGCCCGTGCGGGGTCAGAACACGAAGAACAATGCCCGCACCCGCAAGGGCCCGAAGGGTCGTCCGGGCGCGAAGAAGAAGTAGTCCTACGAACCCAACGGTTCCGAGATCCGGATTCACAGGTCCCTGAACGACGGGGCGAGGAGGAAACGTGGCTGCTGCACCCAAGAAGGGCAAGGGCCGCAAGGTCAAGAAGAGGGTCGATGCGATGGGCGTGGCCCACGTCAAGTCGTCCTTCAACAACACCATCATCACCATCACCGACACCCAGGGCAACGTGGTGACCTGGAGCAGTGGTGGAAAGGTGGGGAACAAGGGCTCGCGCAAGAGCACCGCGTTCGCTGCCCAGCAGGCCGCTCGTCAGTGCGCCGAAGAGGTGTACGGGCTCGGTATGAAGAAGGTCGAGATCTGGGTCAAGGGCCCGGGGAGTGGTCGTGAGGCCGCGATCCGCTCCCTGAAGACCTCGCCGCTCGAGATCGCGCGGATCAAGGACGTGACGGCCATCCCGCACAACGGGACCCGTCAGCCGCGCCGTCGGCGTTAGTCCTGGGAGAGAGCGCAGGGTTCCACCGCGGTGCGGTGACGGACCCGAACCGCTGTCGTCCCGACCTGACGTCCACGAGATCGATCCGCGAACGGCGGGGCCGCCGAGCGCCGCATTAAGGAGACCGAGATGAAGTGGGAAAAGCTCCTCATGCCCTCGGGCATCGATCGTGAGCAGAGCAAGTTCGAGGGCAACCACGCCGAGATCGTCCTGCAGCCGCTGGAGCGCGGGTTCGGTCTGACGTTGGGCAACGCCCTGCGCCGGACGCTGCTGGCCGCGATCCAGGGTGCCGCGATCAGCGCCGTGAAGATCGAGGGTGTGCGTCACGAACTGAGCATCATCCCGGGCGTCACCGAGGACGTCACCGACATCGTCCTGAACCTGAAGCAGGTCGTCTTCGAGTTCGACCGCGAGGAGCCCTGCTGGATAAGCCTGAAGGCCGACAGCGCGGGTGCCGTCACCGCAGGTATGATTCAGGTGCCCGAGGGTGTGAAGGTCATCAACCCGGACATGCACATCTGCACGCTCGGCGAGGGCGCCAGCGTTCAGATGGAGATGTACCTGGTCACCGGCCGGGGCTACGTCGATCGCGAGGAGATCGAGTGCCCCGACGAGTCGATCGGTGTCATCCGCCTCGACGCGAACTTCAGCCCGATCCGCCGCGTGAGCTACCGGGTCGAGGACACGCGTGTCGGTCAGCGGACCGACTACGACCGCCTGGTGCTGACCGTCGACACCGATGGCAGCATCACGCCGGACGACGCCGTGGGCCACGCCGCGAAGATCGTCAAGGACTACGCCCAGCTGCTGATCAACTTCGACGAAGCTCCCATGGACGAACAGGAGAGCCAGGTCGACGAAGGTACCGAGAAGCTCGTGGAACTGCTGCGTCGCAGCGTCGACGAGTTGGAACTGAGCGTCCGCTCGGCCAACTGTCTGAAGGCGGGCAACATCGACTCGCTGTACGACCTGGTCACGAAGAGCGAGAGCGAAATGCTCAAGTTCCGCAACTTCGGGCGCAAGAGCCTGAACGAGATCGGCGAGCTGCTCGAGGGTATGGGACTGCGCTTCGGTATGAGCTTCGACGAGGACGTGCAACGTCTCGTCAAGGGCGAGACCGCCGCCAACAAGTAGGAAACACGAGGAAGTCGAGTCATGCGACACAACGTTGACGGACGGAAGCTGGGGCGCACCGCTGCCCACCGCCGGGCGCTGTACCGGAGCCTGGTGATCTCGTTGATCCAGCACGAGCGGATCAAGACGACCACGCCCAAGGCGAAGGAAGCGCGTCGGCTGGCCGAGCGGCTGATCACCTTCGCCAAGCGCGGGGATCTGAGTGCGCGTCGTCACGCCGCCCGGATCCTGAACGACAAGGCGGCGGTGAAGAAGCTCTTCGACGAGATCGGACCTCGCTACACCGAGCGGGCCGGCGGCTACACCCGCGTGGTGAAGTTCGGCAAGCCTCGTCGTGGCGACAACGCGGAGATGGCGCTGCTCGAGTTCGTGAGGGACGGGGATCGCCCCGACCGCAAGCGCAGCGCCCGCAAGGCCCAGCCCTACGAGGTTCCGGGCCGGCCGGCCGCCGCCGCGGTCGAGGAGACGCCGGCCGAGCCGGTGGTCGAGGAGGTTCCGGCCGAGGAGACCACCACCGAGGCGGCTTCCGAGGAGTCCTCGGAAGAGGAAACGAAGAAGGACTGACCGGGGGCGGTCCGGCGTCTGCCGAGGCCCCTGGCGGCGTGTTCTCAGCGGAAGGGGAACCCACGGGTTCCCCTTCCGGCGTTTCCGGTGCGGTGCACGTGAGGACGGAGCACCGACCGCCGTCATCCGCTTCGTGGTAGGCTTCCGGTGACTCGTCGCCACGCGACTCGTGCCCGGAAGGCACACCCATGATCGAGTCCCGCCCCCTCCTCGTCCTGTTCGTGCTGGCCGTCGCGGTCGGGCCCGCAGCCGCCGGTCCGGACATCACACGCGACGGTGCGGTCGACCTGGCCGACCTCGGCGAGTTCACGGTCGACTTCGTGGCGGGTGCGCCGGTCTTCCGCAGCGATCTGGTCGCCGACGGTTCGATCGACATCGCCGACCTCGGCACCTTCGCGATCCACTTCGGCGACGCGTGCTTCTGAGTCGGGACTAGTCGAACCAGCGGAGCCAGCGCAGGGTCACCGCGCTGCCCTCGTCGAAGACCTCGCCCTCGCGGTCGAGTTCGATCAGGGCGTCGGCCCGGGCCAGTCCGGTGAGCATGTGCGAGCCCTGCGCGGCCACGGGGTGGGCGACCAGCGTGTCGCCGTCCCAGCGGGCCGCGCCGCGCACCCATTCCAGCCGGCCGGCCTTCTTCTTCGCCCGGGCCTCGAGGCGCGCGGTGGCACTGTCCAGCGCGGCTTCGTGTGTTCGCCCGATCATGTGCCACAGCGCGGGCCGGACGAAGCGATGGAACGAGACCATCGCCGACACCGGGTTGCCCGGCAGCGAGAACACCGGGACCTGCTTCGGCCCCACGCCGAACACGTTGGGCTTACCCGGCTTGATGGCCACGCGTGCGAAGAGTTCGCGGACTCCCAGTTCCTCGCGGGCCGCCCGCACGTGGTCGTGATCGCCGACGGAGGCGCCGCCGGCGGTGAGGACCACGTCGCAGGTCCCCAGGGCCTTCTTCAGGGCGCGCACGAGCGAGCGTGGGCGGTCGTCGACGCGCCACGACTTCAGGTCGTCGAATCCGAGCCCGCGCAGGGCGGCGCGAAGGGCCGGTCCGTTCGCGTCGTGGATCTGGTGGGGACCGAGCTTCTCGCCCGGTCCGGCGACTTCGTCGCCCATGGTGATCACGGCCACCCGCGGGCGCGGGCGCACCGGCACCGTCTCGTGGCCGAAGAGCGCGAGCAGCCCGACCACAGGCGGTGTGATCAGGGTGCCCGCCTCGAGCAGTTCGTCTCCTCGAGCCACCTCTTCGCCGGCGCGCCGGACGTTCTCCCCTGGCATCGCGGCGCGCTCCACGAACACCGTGTCGCCCTCGAAGCGACAGCGCTCGACCACCACCACCGCCTCGGTCCCGTCGGGGATCGGTCCGCCGGTGAAGACCTTCACCGCGTGGCCGGGTCGCAGGCGGGGTGTCCGCGCGCTGCCGGCCGGGATCTCTCCGGCCAGGCGCAGGGCGACCGGCGCGGCCGGATCGGCGCCCTCGACGTCGGCGACCCGCACCGCGATCCCGTCCATGGCCGACTGGTCGAAACGGGGCATGCGCAGACGCGCCTTCACGGGCTTCGCCAGCGCCAGGCCGAGGGTGTCCTCCAGCGGGGTCGATCGGACCGGATGCCGCTTCACGTGCTCGAGGATCGTCTGCAGCGCCTGTTCGTGGTCGATCATTCCTGTGTCCCCCGTGGGTCGTCCTCGTGCCCGCCACCGCGGAGCATCTTGAATCCGTGGATCACGCCGGTGAGCACCGCGTCGATCGAGTCCTTCACGCCCCCCGTCGAACCCGGCAGGTTCACGATCAGGCCTTCGCCCCGGATTCCGGCGCGGCCGCGGCTGAGCATGCTGAAGGGTGTGCGCTCCTGACCGTGGGCCCGAGCGGCCTCGACGATGCCCGGCGCTTCGCGTTCGATGACGGCGTCCATGGCCTCGGGCGTGTGGTCGCGGGGGCCGAAGCCGGTTCCGCCGGTGGTGATCACCAGGCGGATCCGGTCGTCGTCGATCCAGCGGCGTACGGTCGACGCGATCGTGTCCTCGTCGTCGGGGACGACCTCGTACTCCGCCACGTCGAATCCGCGTCCGACCAGGCGCTCGCGGATCAGCTCGCCCGAGCGATCGGTCTTGTGGCCCGCGCTGATCGAGTCGCTGCACACCAGCACGCCCGCGCGGATGCCGCTGGGGTCGATCTTGTTCCAGTCGGTCTTGCCCCCGGACTTCTGCACCAGGCGGATGCCCTCGATCGACACGCTGTCGTCGAGCATCTTCAGCATGTCGTAGATCACCAGCGACGCGGCCGACGCGGCGGCCATGGCCTCGACCTCGACACCGGTGCGGTCGACGGCGTGGACGGTCACGTCGACCTGGATCTGCTCGTCGGTCATCTCGTACAGGGTCCCGACCCAGTCGATGCGGATGGGATGGCAGTAGGGAATGGTGTTCGCCACGTTCTTGGCGGCGAGGGCGGCGCAGGCGCGGCCCACCTCGAGGCAATCGCCCTTGGGTACGGTCCTCTCGCGCACGCGGTCGAGCGTGGCACTGCGCGCCTGGATCACGGCGCGGGCGGTGGCGGTGCGCAGGGTTGTGGTCTTGTGGCCGACGTCGATCATCGCAGGTCCTCCGTCCCGGACGCACGCCGGGGATCGATCGGGGTGTTCACGTTGAGGAAGGTCTCGCCGTCCGGATCGACGGAGCGCCAGACGTCTTCGTCGATCCAGTGCGCGCGCACCTGCCGCAGAGCGCGTCGGGGAGCGACCTCCCCCGACGCGAGGGCGCGTTCGAAAGGGTCGAGGCAGCCGCGCGCGTAGGCGGCCACCAGGGGTTCGGGGTGTCCGCCGTGACGGAAGACCACCGCGTCGACGCCGTCGTGCGCGTGGTCCATCAACAGTTCGAGCATCGGCGGGCGCAGGCGGGGGAGGTCGCAGCCCAGGATCCAGTTCCACGCCGACGTGGTCGCCCGCAGACCGGCGACGACGCCACGGAGAGGGCCATCGGGCGCCGCTGGATCGTCCCGGACCACGCGATCGATCCCGGGACAGGTGTCGGTCTGGTCCTCGCGGAGCACGAGCAGGACCTCGCGGCGCTGCATCGGGATCGCGGTCAGCACCTGTTGCAGGAGCGTGGAGTCGGCCCAGGGAGCGGTGACCTTGTCGCGGCCGTAGCGCGTCGACCGACCGCCGCCCAGGACGATGGCCGAGGGCGTGTTCACCGCACGTCCGTGGTCGTCGCCGCCAGCTCGACGGTGTCGCCGCATCGCAGTTCACCGCCGGACACCACGCGGCAGAAGATCCCCTCGCGGGGCATGATGCAGTCGCCGGTCTTCTCGCGGATCACGCAGCCGTGGTGGCACTCCTTGCCGATCTGCGTGACCTCGAGCTCGACGCCTCGGCCCAGGCGAAGGCGATCACCGATGCCCAACGCGGCCAGGTCGACGTCCTCGACCACCACGTTCTCGGCGAAGGCGCCGTCCTCGATGGCGGGGAACACCGCACGCATGCGCTCGATGCTCTCGTGGGCGAGCAGCGACACCTGACGGTGCCAGGGGCCGGCGTGGGCGTCGCCCTCGATGCCGTGCTCGGCCGCGAACCGGCAGGCGTCCACGGGTACCTTGGTGGTGCCCTTCTTCTCGCTGATGCAGATGGCCTTGACGTTTCCCATGATCGTTCCTCGTCTCGATCGGCAGGGTCCGGGGGATCAGCCCCCGATGCTCGACATGGATTCGTTGGTGGTGGTGCGGCAACGGGTGGCCTCGGCGACGTAGCCGTCGGCATGGCGACGGGTGATCGCCTCGGCGATCGCGCCCCGCACGGTGTCGGGGTGACCTCCGCTGCGCAGGATCGCGCCGAGGTCGGCGCTCGGCGTGCCGTACAGGCAGGTGCGCAGGCGACCGCGGGCGTCGAGCCGCAAGCGGTTGCAGTCGGCGCAGAAGGCGCGGGTGTGGGCCCGGATCACGCCCAGACGACCACGCAGTGCGTCGCTCTCCCAGGTCTCGGCCACGTCGCGAGGACCGCGGCCGAGAGGCCTCAGGTCGACGTGGGTGCGCAACCGGTCGACGATCGTGTCGCCGTCCATGCTCGTGGCCTCGCGGCCGCCGTCGCCGTCGAAGGGCATCGGTTCGATGAAGCGCACGGTCACGTCGTGGTCGCGGACCAGATCGACGAAGTCACCGAACTCGTGGTCGTTCGTGCCCGGCAGGACGACCACGTTGATCTTGAGGTTGAGCGGCGAGGCGAGCAGCAGGTCGAGGCCGCGGCGGACGCGGTCGAAGTCGTCGCGCCGGGTGATCCGCGCGAAGGTCTCGGGACGGAGCGAGTCCAGACTCAGGTTCACGCGGTCGACACCTGTGGCGAGCAGGGCATCGAGCTTGTCCTCGATCAATACACCGTTCGTGGTGACGGCCAGCGTCGGCGGGGTCGGAAGCTCGTCCAGGCCGCGCAGCAGGTCGAGCACTCCGCGCCGGACCAGGGGTTCCCCTCCGGTCAGTCGGATCTTGCGCACACCGAGGTCGACGAGGATCGAGCAGAGTTCGAGCATCTCCTCGATCCGCAGCACGTCGTCGTGCCCGACCTTGGCCACGCCCGTGGCCGGCATGCAGTAGCGGCAACGCAGATTGCAACGATCGGTGACCGACAGGCGCAGGTAGTCGAGCCGGCGGCCGAAGGGATCCTCGAGATGTTCGCCGCTCGGCGCGGGAGTCACGCGGCGGGTCGGGTGGATCATGGCTTCCTTCCAGGAACGGGAGCTGATCGAGGGGTTTCCCCCGCGACCGTATCGGCCCTTCGCCGTGCCGCGTCGCGCGCGGGGTAGGCAGCCGGGCTCGGAAGTCACGGATGTTCTACTGTGGGACGCGCGTGAGCGGCCTCCGGCGGATCAGGGTCGTCTCGAGGAACGCGGCCACTTCGGCGGGCCGGTCCAGTGCGAAGCAGCGGACGCCGGTCTCGAGCTCGACATCGGTGACCACCGCGATCAGGTCCGGGTCGTCGATCCCGACACGCAGGGGCTGTCCGGTCGCCGCCCGGTGGACCGCGATCTTCGGCAGGTCCCCGGTGGAGTAGCCCTCGACCAGCACCAGGTCCTCGTCGCCGAAACAGGTGGCGAGGACGCGGTCGAGCGACCAGGCCGACGCGGTCGTTCGCATGACGGCCACCTGTGTGGCCGACGCGATCGCGGTCGTGCCGGCTCCGGCCTCCCGGAAACGATGCGAGTCCTTGCCGGGATGGTCGATGTCGAAGTCGTGAGCGTCGTGTTTCAGGGCTCCCACGCGCCATCCGCGCCCCCGCAGGGTCCGGATCACGGCCTCCACGAGGGTCGTCTTCCCCGTGCCGGAGGGGGCAACGAAGGCCACGGCCTGCGGGCGCGCGTTCATGCCGGGGTCTCCTCCAGGATCTCTTCCCGCCGGCGGGGGCGGGTGAACGTCAGGTCGAGGCTGTTCCCGGGGCAGGTCTCCACGCACTCCGCGCAGTTCCAGCACACCAGGAGGTTCACCTCGTTGCGGCCCGGCTCCAGGCCGATGGGGCAGGCCTCGGTGCAGAGTCCGCAGTTCAGGCAGTTGGTGGGGTCGAAGGTCACGTTCAGGACGCGCCTGGTCCCCAGCAGGCCGAGCAGACCGCCCACCGGGCACAGCCCACGGCAGAACCAGCGGCGCGTGATCAGGCCGAGCACCAGGACCGCCGCGATGATCGCCGTCTGGAAGCCGACCAGACCGAAGAACCACATGCCCATCGCCTCGCGGCTGACGAGCCCGGGCGGCGAGACGATCGAGAACAGCGGCGTGGCGAGCAGGAAGCTCAGCACCAGATCGGCGCCCAGCACGATCCAGATCACCGGCCGGGGCATCGGAAGTCGGTTGCCGGGGCGGTAGCCGAAGAGCGTGCGGGCGAGCCACTCGGCCAGTTCCTGCAGGGTGTTGATCGGACACATCCAGCTGCAGAAGACGCGGCCCATGAACACCGCGAGCAGAGCCAGGGGGACGGCGCCCACGATGATCGTCCAGGGGATCGACCGGCTCGCGAGCGCCGACTCGACCCCCTCGAGCGGCGAGAGGAACCACACGGGCCCGATGCCCAGGGACTGGTATCCGCCCTGGATCCACGACCAGCCGAAGAACACGTGGATCGCCGGCAGGGCGATCGGCAGGAGCAGAGCGAAGGCCTGGACGGAGTGTCGCCAGCGCCGGATCACGACCGCACCCCGGGAGGGTCGACGTAGATCGCCTTGCGGTCGCCCGTCTCGTCGGAGATCGGACAGGCATGCACACACACGCCACAGCCGGTGCAGACGTCGTCGACGACCTCGGGCTTGAACTCCCAGTTCGTGATCGCACGGTCACGCAGCGGGCATACGGTGTAGCAGGTGCGGCAGAGGCTGGTACCGTTCCACGCGACGCACATCTCGCGGTCGACCTTCGCCGTGCCCATGGTGATCTCTTCCATCTCGACCGGCTCGATCGCGCGCGTGGGGCAGACGTCGACGCACTCCATGCACATGTAGCAGGGCACCTCGACCGGTTCGACGATCGGGGTCGCGGCGTGCAGGCCCTCGCCCAGGCCGAGCATCTGGATGGACTCGTAGGGGCACACGGCGGCGCAGCGGCCGCAGCGGATGCAGCGCGAGGCGAAGTGGTCCTCGTCGAGCGCTCCTGGCGGCCGAAGGCGATCGCGCCCCACCGGACCGGCCAGTGCGAGGGAAGGAGCACTGACCAGCCCGGCCAGGGTCACGGCCGCCAGGCCCCGGAGGACCTCACGACGACTCGTTCCTGCGTCGCTTGCGGAGGTCGGGAGTGAGCTCTCCGCGGATGATCTTTTCGACTTCGTCTTCTGCATGGAGATAGGCCAGTCCGACCGACAGGATCCGGGCATCCTGCTCGAGTTCGTGGACGATGTCGTCCATGGCGTCGCTGGTCTCGGTGTCCAGCACGGCCACGATGTTGCCCTTGTCGTCGGTCCCGTGGACCTCGCACGCGTCGCGGCCGGAAAGCTCCGCCTCGACGGTGTCGATCTCCTCGGGGGCGACGGTGATGACGAATCCTCCGATGGGCATGTCGGCTCCGTTCAGGGGGTTCGGGACGGCCGGGGAGGGACGTGGATCCGTCCCTCCCCGACGCAGGATCATCAGAGTTGCGTCACCACGGGGTCAAGGTCCCGCGGGCCGGAGACCGGGCGGATCCGGCACGCCCCGATCTTGAACTCGGGCTCCTGCGAACCGGGATCGAAGACGTCGTTGACGACCTTGTTGATCATCCGGCTCTCGGCCATGTCGTGCCAGTAGGCGAACACGGTGCCTTCGAGCGGACCCTCCATGACGCGGGCGGGCATGGTCACCTTCCCGCGGCGGGTGGTGATCTCGATCATGTCGTTGGGTTTGATCCCCATCCGCTCGGCGTCCTTCGGATTGATCTCGACGAACGAATAGGGATTGGCCCGCAGCAGTTCGGGAATGCGACCCGTCATGCTGGTGGTGTGCCAATGGTCGATGATCCGTCCGGTGGACAGATACATCGGATACTCGTCGTCGGGCACCTCGCCCGGCAGGGCATGCGGGCGGAACCACACGTAGAGCTTCTTGTCGGCGTGAGCCGGGCCGTAGAAGACGTAGGGGGCATCGCCCTCCCCGTGCTCCTCGACCAACGGGTCCTTGCCGCGCACGAACTTCTTCACTGCTCCCCCGGTCAGGGCGAACTTCTCCGTGGGAGCCGGCCACTGCACACCATCGGGCATCTGCAGGAGCACGTCGTAGGTCGCTCCGCGCAGGTCGTTGTCGCGACCCTTGGTGAGCTTCTGCGTGTACTCGTCCCAGATCGCCTTGGGCAGGTCGAAGTCCGGCTCGAGACCCTCGAAGGGTTCGATGACCTTGGCGAACACGGGGTCGTTCAGCTTCTCGCCCATGCGCCGCGCCCACTCGCGGATCATCCACACCTCGGGCATGGCCTCGCCGGGAGCGTCCTTGGCCTTCGGCGTGATCTGCGAACGGCGCTCGGTGCACCCGTAGACGCCGGTCTTCTCGAAGTGGAAGGCCGTGGGCAGCACCAGGTTCGCCACCTCGGTGGTCTTGGTGGCGAAGACGTCGGTCACCACAACGAAGACCTCGTCCTGCGCCATACCGTCACGATAGGGGGTGAGGTTCGGCAGGGACTGTGCGGGGCTCGTGCAGTTGATCCAGATCGCCCGGATCTTCCTGTCGTTCACGGCGCTGAACATGGCCATGGTGTGGTAGCCCGGCTTGGGAGGGATCCTGCCCTCGGGCACTCCCCAGAGACGCTCGACGTCCTTGCGCAGCGGATCCTTGGCGACCGGACGGTGGCCCGGAAGGATGTGGCACAGGCCACCGCCCTCGCGCACGCCGCCGCAGGCATTGGGCTGACCGGTCAGCGAGAAGCTGTCGGCGCCCGGCTTGCACAACTGCCCGGTGAGCAGGTGCAGGTTGTGGATCAGGTTGTTCGCCCACACCCCACGCTTGCGCTGGTTGATCCCCATGCACCACATGCTCATGGTGCCCTTGCTGTTGGCGAACCAGCGGGCGGTCTTGCGGATGTCGTCGGGGTTCATGCTCCCGCCGCAGATCTCGGCCGCCTTCTCGGGCGTGTACTCGGCCACGTCCTTCGCGAACTGATCGAAGTCGATCGTGTCGCCACCCTTCTTGAAGACGCAATAGTCCCTCAGGAAGTCGTGGTCGACGAGATCCTCCTCGATGATCACGTGGGCCATCGCGTTGAGCAGCGCCAGATCCGTGCCCGGATCGAACTGCAGATGCAGGTCGGCGATACGCGATGTTGCCGAGATCCGGGGGTCGGCGTTGACGACCTTCACCGTGTCGGGGTTGTCGAGCTTGCGACGCATGACGCGGCGCCAGATCACCGGATGCGCTTCGGCCATGTTCGACCCGATGATGAAGAAGTAGTAGCACTGCTCGATGTCACTGTAGCCGCCGATCGGTTCGTCGGCTCCGAAGCTGGTCAGGTAGCCGCCCACGGCGCTCGCCATGCAGAGACGAGGATTGCCTTCCACGTTGTTGGTCTGGAGCCCGGCGCGCATGACCTTCTGGAAGAAGTAGGTCTCCTCGGTCTGGGCCTGGCCAGAGCCGTAGTACGCGCAGGCGTCGGATCCGTACTCGGTCTTCACGTCGACGAACTTCTGGGCCGCGATGTCCAGGGCTTCTTCCCACGAGATCTCACGGAAGTCGTCGGACTTCTTCTCGCGGTAGAGCGGCTTCGTCAGGCGGTCGGGGTGCTCCATGATCTTGTGGAAGAGCATGCCCTTCATGCACAGGTAACCGAGGTTGGTGCGTGAATCGGACACGCCGCGCAGGGCGACCGGCTTCCCGTTGCGCAGGCCGAGTTCCAGACGGCATCCGACCCCGCAGAGGCGGCAGGTGCCGCGGGTCCAGGTGTCGGCGTCCTGACCCTGGGCGTCGGCCAGGAAGAAGGGCAGCTTCATGCCCACGTACGACGCCGCGGTCAGGGCCGCCGCACGCTTGATGAACTGTCGTCTCGAGATCGCATTCATGTCTTCGCCTCCTACTCCGCGTGCGGATCGAACGTGTGGGCGGGGTGGCAGGTCCAACACGCGGGAGCGTCGGCCTGTTTCGTGATCATGTCCGCGTGGCAGGTAGCGCAGTTGGACACGGCCGGTGCCACTTTCATGTCCTCGTAGGTCCCGTGGCACTGGTAGCACTTCACGTTGCCGATGCCGTGGGTCGAGGCGTACCAGGAATCGTAGACGTCGGGGGTGGTGTCGCGGTGGCAGTCCGCGCAAGCGATCAATTGTTCCTGCTCGGACAGGGACGGGTGGTCGGCGGGTACGTCCACCCGCGACGCCTGCGCGGCCACTTCGACCGTTTCTTCGACGGTCGCCACCCCGGAACCCGTTCCCTGCGCACACGAGGCGAGGGCCAGGGCCACCAGGGGGATCAAGGCGGTCAACATGGCGGATCTCAAGGGACTTCCTTCCGATGTGTGCCGTTTCTCGCGGACCTCCACTCGAGGCCCTAGTCCGACACGGGTCATTGATCGAAGAAGGAGTTCAGGAACTCTTCCTTCAGGTAGGTGTGCATGGCCGCCGTCCGCTGTCCCTCGGCCGGTTCGCGGATGTAGAGGAACGGATCCGGTTCCTCGTTGGCGAGCATGGAGTGGCACATCGTGCAGTCGTCGCTGATGTGACTGCCGTCGGCAGCCTTCAGCTTCTGGTTGTGGCAACGGAAACAACCCGCGCTCTCTTCGTGACCGAGAAGGCTCGGATAGGAGCCCCACGTGATGTTCATCTCCGGGTGGATGTTGCGCCGGTAGATCGACCGCAGCGATTCGATGGCCGCGTCGATCTCGTTCGTGTTGCCACTGCTCACCTCCGGGTAGAACCGTCGGTAGTAGCCACGCATGTGATTGGCGATGCCGGCCATGGCGGCTTCCACGTCGGGGTAGTCGAAGGTGATGGCGGCCAGGGCCTCGCGCTTGACGAAGGGAAGGTCCGGGTCGATGTGGCCCAGCCGCATGCGTTCGTCGATCGCGAAGTCCGGCTGCTCGTAGACGTGCGTGGCCCGGTTGTGGCAGTCCACGCAGTCGAAACGACGCTCGTGTCCGGCGGTGTCGGGGTCCCCCACGAGATCGGTGTTCTCGTAGCGCTTCCACGAGCCGTCGGGCTGACGTGCGTCGACCCAGATCATCTCGCGACGCTGGTCCTCGACCGACGCGTAGCGGACCTCGTTCTCTTCGGCCACGTGCCAGTGCACGCCACCGTCGCCGCGTCCGCGCGAGTCGATCTTGATGCTGAGAGTGGAGTAGATCGGGGTCGACTCCTCGTCCTGCTGGTAGCGGACGAAGGTCTCGAGCTTGTTCCCGTAGAACTTCTCGGGCCAGTGGCAGTGCTCGCAGGTCTCCTGCGCCGGCCGGAGGGTGTGCACGGGAGTGGGGATGGGTCGTTCGTAGAGATCGAAGGTCACCGAGATCATCTGCCACGCGCCCTGGATCTTCGAGTCGATCAGGGCGTCGACGCCTTCGCCCACGTGGCACTCCACGCAGTCCACCCGCGCGTGAGGGGAGGCCTGGTAGGTGGTCCACTCGGGGTTCATGACGGAGTGGCAGGCGGTGCCGCAGAACTCGGGGGACTCCATGAAGTGCAGCCCTTGCATTCCCGCGACGCCGAGGAAGATCACGTTCACCAGGGTGAGCACCAGAACGGTGCGCGTGATCGGGGCACCGAGAGCACCCCCTTCGACCTGTTCGGGCCCCACCCGGTCCTCGAGCAGGGCCTGCAGGCTCTTGCCCGAGGATCCGCGGACCCTCCAGAAGGCCACCGGGATCAGCAGCAGACCGAGCACGAACAGCGTCGGCAGACCCAGGTAGAGGATCAGACCGAAGTAGGCGTTCGCGATCAGGCCGGAAACGCTGGCGATCTGGAAGAGCACGAAGGTGACGAACGATCCCGTGACCAGAGCGATCCCGAGACGCCCGATCGAGCTGATCGATATCGCTCGCAGGAACATGGAGAACGTTCGGATCATGGATGAGTCTCCCTACTCGTTTTCTTCTTCGTCTTCGCGTGCTTCCGCCTCGATGTAGGCATCGAACATGTTGGCGAAGACCTCTTGCATGGTGCCCTCGTTGATCCGGCGCTTCAGCGTTTCGGTGTCGGTCATCACCCACTGGTGCATCGGATCGTTCTGGAGCAGGTCGTCGATCATCGCCGTGACCTCGGGATCGCCGTACTCACGCGCCTTCGGCAGGAAGTCGAAGTAGAAGTTGTGCAGCACGTCGTAGAAGCCGTGCCACCACGTGTAGTCGGGGCCCATCATCGAGGCGCCGTGGCGGGCGCGACGGCCTTCGTGGTGCCAAAGCTCCCAGAACGCCCACTCGACGTCGTTCGAGAAGGCGGCCGGCGTCTCGAGGAGGTCCTTCTCCTTGATCTTGTTCATGATCGCCTGGGCCGGCTGGGCGAACTTCTCGTTGTAGAGCTTCACCGAGGCGTCGTACTGGTAGAAGTGGCCGTCGGCGAAGGTGTCGCCGTGACAGGCCAGGCAGACGTCCTGCATCGCCGTGCGCTTCTGGACGTGGTTCTCCTTGTGCTTCGAGATCACCGGACGGTTGGTCCAGGCGATGCGGTCGCCCACGTCGTGCGTGAACGCCTGGGTGCGCGTGGCCGACATGTGGCACGTCGCGCAGGTGGGGGCCACGTTGTAGTCCTCGCCGACCACCCACTCCTGGGCGTCCAGGTTCATCTTCTCGCGGTTGGTGAAGTACGTGTTGCCGTGCTTGCTCTCCTCGTAGATCTCCTTCTGGGGATGATCCGGGCCGAGGTGGCACTTGCCGCACGATTCGGGCTGGCGGGCCTGAGCGATGTCGAAGGAGTGCCGTGTGTGGCAGGCGTTGCAGCTTCCGAGCGATCCGTCGGGGTTGATGCGCCCGATGCCGCTGTTGGGCCAGGTCTTCTTGCTGAGCTTGTTCGGCGACTCGGGATCGATCTCCATCTTGGCGCCGTGACAGCTCTCGCAGCCCTGGATCGCGGCGGGATGCCCCGCGCCGACGTGGGCCAGGTAGGCGTCGGCCGAGTCGAGGATCTGGCCGGCTTTCGCGTGGTAACTGTCGTTGACCTGCTCGGCTTCCTTCTCGTGACAACGACCGCAGTCCTTCGGCGTGACCATGGTCGCGATCGTTGCGTCGTAGTGCTCGTAGGCGTCGGGTTCACCTTCCTTGGCCTGGTGACAGCTCATGCACGTGACGTTGTGGATGCCGTGGGCCGACTCGTACCACTGCTGGTACAGGCCGGGATGCTTCTCCTTGTGGCAGGTCATGCATTTGCCGGCCACGGAAGCTTCGTCGGGGAGTTGCGCCGTGGCGCCGGTGGCCAGGAGGGCCAAGGCACACAGGGCGATCAGGCAGGCTCGGATCATGGTTCGGACCTCTCTGCGAAGAACGTGGACCGGCTCGTACGGACGAGCGCACACGGAGCGAGCCGGGCTCCGGTGTCTCCGGACGGGAAACGACGGGATCAGCGAAAAGGGATTTCCACGATCCGGCGGGCACGCCACGGCATGCCACGGGGCGGGCATGGTGGACGTGCGCACACCGGATCGGGAACCGCGGTGGGGATCCACTGCGGACGAGACGCGTTCGTCGTCGGGCACGGAGGACGGCGCACCGATCCGGCGGACCGGGGTCGCGCACCGCGCGTCCTGGCGGACGCGGCGCTCCATGAGCGGATCTCCGATGCCTTCGTTGCGCCGAAGGCGGGCGGCAAGAGCGAGGGCGACTGTGCATCGGCGCTGGGAGCGCCGTCGGCCTCGGGGACAAGTCAACGCTTCCGCCGCGCGGCGCGCAATGCAGATGTTGTCCTACTTCTGTGACGCCCCCGTTTCCGCGCTCGCCGTGCCCTGGACGGCCCTCGTCCACCTGATACCCTTTCACCATGAACTGGCCCGGACCTCTTTCCAGTCTGTCCGTGCGCATCGGTGTCGGGGTCACGGTGATCGTCCTGGCGATCAACCTGTTGGCCTTCCGTCACGTCGGGCAGCGCACCCACGAGCTGCTCGAAGAGGGGATGCGCGACGTCTCGCGGCACCTCTACCACGAGATGGTCGTGGTCCGTGGTTGGGTCGCCTACCACGGCGGCGTCTACGTGCCGAAACGGCCGGGAGTCGAGGACAACCCGTTCCTCAGCGACGACGTGGCGATCACCGCCGACGGCGACTCGCTGGTCCTGCGCAACCCCGCCATGCTCACCCGGGAGATCGCGGAACTGAGCCCGAACGAAGAGTTCGACGTCCACTTCCACATCACCAGTCTCGATCCCATCAACCCGGTGAACGCTCCCGACGGCTTCGAGCGGGAGGCGCTCGAGGAAGTGCACGCCGCCCGCGCCGAGGGCCGGGAGCTACGGGAGGTCGCACGGGTGGACGACGGGCCGGAGGGACGCCGGTACCGTTACCTGGCGCCGCTGGTGGCCGACGTCTCGTGCCTGGAGTGTCACGGCGAGCAGGGCTACGAGGTCGGTGACGTGCGCGGAGCGCTCAGCGTGTCCATTCCCATGGACGACGTCGACGAGGCGCGCACGGACTTCTTCTGGTGGAGCGTCCTGATCTGCCTGATCGCCTCGGCGGTGATCGCCACACTGGTCTACCGCTTCATCGAGGGTGCGGTCGTGCGGCGAGTGAAATCGCTGGAGTCGGCTGCCGCGCGGATCGGCCGCGGGGACTTCGAGACCCCGATCCCGAATGGGGACAGCGACGAGATCGGGGGGCTGTCGCGGGCTCTCGATCGCATGCAGCAGGAGATCCGCGACACCACCGAGCGCCAGATCGAGAGCGAGAAGATGGTCTCGCTCGGCGAGATCGCGGCCGGGATCGCCCACGACGTCCGCAACCCGCTCTTCGCCGTCCGCAGCAACCTGGACTACCTGCGTCGCCGTGGGGTGGACGACGAGGAGGAGGCCGAGGTCTACGACGAGATGGACGAAGGCCTGCAGCGCATCGGTCGGATCGTCAGCGAGGTCAACGACTTCGCCCGGCCGCATCCGCCCGAGTTCGGCGAGCACGACCTGCACGAGATCTTCGACCGCGTGATGTTGTTGTCGGGCAAGCAGATGCAGCGGGAGTCGGTCCGCGTTCGCGTCGACGTGTCCGGGGACGTGCCCACGGTCGAGATCGATCGTCATCGGATCGAACAGGCCCTGCTCAACCTCGTGTCGAACGCGATCCGGGCGGTCGAGACCGTCGCCGATCCCGAAGTGGACCTGCGCGCGGAACTCGACGGCGAGCAGGTCGTGATCGAGGTGGCCGACAACGGTCAGGGGATCGGTGAGGACCTGCTGCCACGGATCTTCGATCCCTTCTTCACACGCAGTCGCAACGGGACGGGCCTGGGGCTCACGATCGTCCGTCGCGTGGTCCAGCAGCACCAGGGCACGGTCCAGGTGCGCAGTCAGAAGGGTGAGGGTAGTGTGTTCACGCTTCGTCTGCCGTGCCGGCACCCATCGCAAGTGAACGATGACCATGGGCTTCCGACTGCTGATCGTCGATGACGAGCGGATCGTCCGAAACTCCCTGTCGCGGTCGCTGCGGCGTCGTGGGTGGGAGATCCGAGCGGCCGCTGGGGTGTCCGAGGCGCGGAAGACCCTCCGGTCCGAGGACTTCGACCTGATCCTGGCGGACTACCGGTTGGGCGACGGAACGGGGCTCGAGGTCCTCGCCGAGGCGCGTGAACTCTGCCCGGAGGCCGCGGTGGTCATGTTGACCGCCCACGGCAACATCCAGCTGGCCGTCGAGGCCATGCGTGGCGGTGCCTTCGACTTCCTCGAGAAGGGCTGCGATCCCGAGCTCATGCGCATGGTCGTGGAGCGTGCACTCGAACAGGTGCGCCTGCGGCGCGAGGTCGAGGCGCTCGGGTCCGAGGGCCGAGCCCGGGTCCAGGGCGTAGTGGCCGAGAGTGCGGCCATGCAGGAGGTCCTGCGGGCAGCCCGCGAGTACGCGTCGACCGACGTCACGATCCTGCTCCGGGGCGAGACGGGAACGGGCAAGTCGCTCATTGCCGAGTACGTGCACCATCACAGCGACCGTTCGGACGGTCCGTTGGTCACGTTGAACTGTGGAGCCATCCCGTCGGAGCTGCTCGAGAGCGAACTCTTCGGCTACGACGAGGGTGCGTTCACGGGGGCGTCGCAGCGGGGCAAGACGGGTCTGGTGGAGCGGGCGAACGGGGGCACGCTGCTGCTCGACGAGATCGGGGACCTGCACCCGGATCTGCAGTCCAAGCTGCTGCTGGTGCTCGAGAGTGGGCAGGTGCAACGGGTGGGATCGGTCGAACCGCGGCCGATCGACGTGCGCTTCATCGCTGCCACGAACGTCGACCTCGAGGCCCGTGTCGCCGAGCGCAGCTTCCGACGGGATCTCTACTACCGCCTGAACGTCGCCCCCCTCACCATCCCGCCCCTCCGCGAGCGTCCCGCCGACATCCTGCCGCTGGCCCACCGTCTCCTGCTGGGGATCGAGAAGAAGCTGAACAAGCGCTCGATCGAGCTCAACGAACACGCCCAGCGTTCGTTGCGCGAGCATCCCTGGCCGGGCAACGTGCGGGAGCTGCGCAACGTGCTCGAGCGCGCGGCCCTGTTGAGCCGGTCGGGTGTGCTCGGGACGCAGGACCTGCACCTGGGCGTGAACGGCAGCGCCGACGATCCCTTCGAGGTACGCCTCCGCCTCGGTGACGAGGCCGGCAACCTGCTCCACCAGGCCACCGATCACCTCGTGGAGCGGGCCTGGGAAGCCTCGGGTCACAACCAGAGCCGGGCGGCCAAGCTGCTCGGGGTGCCGCGCACCACGTTGCAGCACCACCTGCGCAAGCTCGGCCTGGCCTGATCACGTTCCCACAACCGACCTGCCGAGATCCGGTGCCGAACCGTCGGCAGATGCTCCCGTCCTCCGCGGTCAAGCTCCTGCAATCGCGTCATTTGCGTCTGGTATGCCGGATGCGAGCCGATCTTCCGTACCTGGGTCCGGCTACCGTCTCGGTGTCGGCCCCGCTTGGCTTTCAAGGAGGCGACGGAATGTCGAGACGACGGATGATGGTGACGGTGGCGGTGCTGATCGCACTGATCGCGACGACACCGGCGCAGGCGGAGAAGAGCTTCGAGTACAGCGGTCTGTACTCGGCCTGGGCCCAGTCCCAACAGGACTTCTTCTTCGGCAAGACCGACTACAACGACAACTACGCCGTGCAGATGCTCCGGCTGAACCTGAAGTTCCACGCGAACGAATACGTGGGTGCCGCCACGCGTTTCGACATGGCGCAGGGCTTCTGGGGCGTGGACAACGCCGATCGCACCAACGATCGCCCCGGTGGCCGCGACGGCTTCAGCCAGCTGTTCGACTTCAAGGACACGAACTTCCTGCTGCACGTCGATCAGGCCTACGGATTCCTGAAGTTCCCGGACCAGGACCTGACCGTGCGCGTGGGCCGCATGCACTACCAGCTCGGCAACAAGATGATCCTCGACAACAACCTCGACGGCGTGCAGGTCGACTTCACGCGCACCGGTACCTGGCGTCTGCAGTACTCGAAGGTGAGCGAGGGGCTGGACTCGCTGACCGACAACGAGATCGAGTCCGAGGGCGAGGTCGTGGCCGACGGCGAGGACGCCCACCTCTTCGCGCTGTCGTTCCACAACCGGACCCGGCACCTGCAGTACAGCGTCTTCGGTTCGTACTACCTCGACCAGAGCTTCGACGACGGCGGCAGCTACCTGCCCAACGACCTGAACTACTTCCGCAGTCGTTTCGCGCCGAACGTCACCGACCTCTACGTCATCGGTCTGACGGGTGACTACGCGAAGGACAACCTCAAGATCAAGGGTGAGGCGAGCTACCTCGTGGGCGAGGACGACCTCGACAACCCGATCATCGATCCGAACCGCCAGTTCAACGACGTCAACGACGGCGACATCTCCGGCTGGAACGTCTACGTGAAGGCCGACTACGACGTGAACGACATGGTCGCCTTCGGCGGTGTCTTCGGTATGGGCAGTGGTGACGACGACGTCACCAGCGGCGAGGGCAACGTCAACAAGATCCGCACCTCGGGCTTCTTCTACCTGACCGAGGTCTGGGAAGACTCGATCATGCCCGACGAAGAGGGCATCACGCCGCAGGGTCTGGGTGCTCCGAACACGCGCGGTTACCGCGAGCTCGAGAACACCACGGCCTTCCAGGTGAACGCCACGGTCAAGCCGGTCGAGAAGTGGAAGCTGTTCCTGAGCTACACGTATCTCATGGCCACCGAGGAGATCCCGGCGTGGAGCGTCGGCGAGGTCGACGGGGTGCAGCAGACCATCGTGGACTACGGCGCCGCGGCCGACGACATCGGTTCGGAGTTCGACTACAACCTGTCGTGGGCCGTCCGGCCCAGCGCCACCGTCGGCATCCGCGGCGGTTTCTTCATGCCCGGTGACGGGGCGCTGAACCTGATCAACGGCAACACCGCCAACGACGACATGGCCTACGAGACGAAGGGTTACCTGGCCGTTCGCTTCTAGGTCTTCACCGAGTGCCTCCCGGCCGAGCGGAGCAGGGAGTCCGGAACGCGTACCTTTTCCACTGCAAGAGTGGGCGACTGTGCAACCGCGTGTTCCGGACTCACCCTGCCTCGGCGCGACATCGGGAGATCCGGATCCTCTGGATGGAGACGATGCTCGTCGCGAGTCGGATCGTCGAGGTCGAGCACGGGACGGCCGCCGAGGTGGAGGGGCGGTTGGAACGGATTCCGCGATTGACCATCCTGGGTCGTTGTCGCGAGGAGCACATCGTGGTGGTGATCGAAGGACACGACCGCGAGCAGGTCCACGACGTCGAGCGCTTCGCTCGGACGGAGATCCCCCAGATCGTGACGATCGACGCCTCGGCGCGCGTGCCCGTGGGGGAGGGGCGCCGTCGGCCGGATCCCGACCACTGATCGGGTTCCGCCTTTTCTTCGCGGTGCCCCCTCGCGGGATCCCCGCCGGCCGGCCGCCGGGCGTGGGTTCGAAGACCCGCGTTGCCGAATTGTCAACTCGGCGTAAACCGCGATCCGGGGGTCTTCCCCGGGCGGGGGGTCGTGTTATGGTGTCGCTGCATCCTCACAACAGGGGGATGAGGATGTCTGTGGCGGGGCGGCGATTCGGCCGTCCCGCTACTGCTTTTCACCGGGTGGTAGCCTCTCCGTGAGGGCGACGATCCGGACTCGCGGGGCCTGCGCCCCGGTGCTAGAGTGCGCCGCATGATCCGCTGGCCCGACATCCCCTATCTGCGCTGGGCGCGCTCGCAGGCCGAGCCTCCGTTTCCGGAGATCGCGCTGACGGCGAGCGGCATGGCCCCTCCCGACCCGGCGCTCCTCGGCCACGTGAACGTGGCCGATCTACTGCACTTTCCGGTGGGTGATCATCCGCCCCTGACCTTCCGGCTGGCCGAGGAATGGAAGGTTCCGCCGGAGCAGGTCCTGGTGCAGCCGGGCACGCATCTCTCGATCCTCTTGCTGCTGGCCGCGCGTCTGGGTGAGCGTCCCGGACCGGTGGTGGTCGAGGAGCCGGCCTACGAGCCGCTGTGGGCGATCGCCCGGGCCCTGGGCGCCGACGTGCTCCCGTGGCCGCGGCCCCGGGCGACATCGTTCGCCCTCGATCCCGGCGCCGTCGACCGCCTGGCCGCCGCGCATCCGTCGGCCGTGGTGCTGAGCCATCCGCACAATCCGACCGGGGCCACGCTGATCGACGCCGATCTGGAGGCCCTGCAAACCCTGCAGGACCGCACGAGCTGCGCCGTGATCTCCGACGAGGTCTACGCCGACTTCGACGCCGATCTCGTATCGCCACGGGCCCGGCTCGCAGACGTGGCCGCGGTGCGCAGCTTCACCAAGGTCATGGGTCTGGGGACGCTTCGCTGCAGCGGGATCACGGCGCCGCGCGACTGGATCGAGCGGACCGCCGCTCTCACCGACCACGCGGCCGTGGCCGTCCCGGGGCCGAGCCAGGCGCTCGCCCATCGCGCCTGGGACCAGCGCCACGTGCTGTGGCAGCGAGCGCGTGAATCCGCCGCGCGCGGACGCGACGTCGTCCACGCGTGGTCGGCCCGTCAGGGCGGGCGGATCGACGCTCCCCTCCCCACCACGGGGATCATCTGCTTCCCGCGTCTCGACGAGGAGACGCACCGTGCCGCCGTGGCCCACGCCCGGCGCCACGGCGTGCAGCGACCCCTGGGCTTCGGCCTCGACGGTGATGAGGACGGGTCCGAACTCTGGATCGAGGACCTCCGCCGCACCCACGGCGTACAACTCACGCCGGGGGCGTTCTTCGGCGACGCGCGCGCGTTCCGGCTCGGTTTCGGCGGGGACGTCGAAGCGCTGCGCGAAGGGCTGGCCCGGCTCGACGACTACCTCCAGCAAGCGCGGAGCACCGCCACGGAAGGCGCATGATGGCGACGACCGATCGGATCCATTCCGGCATCACCGGAGTCGGGAAGCACTTCCCGGAGCGCGAGGTCACCAACCACGATCTCGAGAAGATCGTCGACACCGACCACGACTGGATCGTCGAGCGCACGGGAATCCACGCGCGCCGCTTCTCCGATCCCGGAACCGGAGCGAGCGAGTTGGCCGCTCCCGCCGCTCGGCAGGCCCTGGAGATGGCCGGCGTCGAGCCCGACGAGCTCGACGGCATCATCATGGCCACGATCACGCCCGACATGATCTTCCCGCCCGGAGCCTGCTCGCTGCAGCGCAGGCTGGGCACGAAGAACTGCTTCGCCTTCGACCTGAGCGCGGCGTGCAGCGGCTGGGTCTACGCCGCGAGCGTGGCCGACAGCATGATCCGCAGTGGGGCGGCCGACAAGATCCTCGTGGTGGGCGTCGACGTCATGACCGCCATCATGGACATGACCGACCGCAACACCTGCGTGCTCTTCGGCGACGGCGCCGGCGCCACGCTCTTCGAGCGGATGCCCGCCGGGCAGGAGGGTGTGCTCGACGTCGAGATCGGTGCCGACGGCGAGGGCGGCGAATTCCTGTACATGCCGGCCGGTGGCAGCCTGAAGCCGGCCTCGGAGGCGACGGTCGCGGCGCGCGAGCACTCGATCTACCAGGACGGCCAGAACGTCTTCCGCGCCGCCGTCGACGGCATGTCGCGGGTGACCCTCGACATCCTCGAGCGGATCGGCGCGACGGGTGAAGAGGTCGACCTCTTCGTCCCACACCAGGCGAACGCCCGGATCATCGAGTACGCCCGCCGCAAAGCGAAGCTGGCGCCCGAAAAGGTCATGCTGACCATCGATCGCTTCGGCAACACGACGGCGGCGACCATTCCCACGAGCTTGTGCATTGCCCAGGAAGAGGGCAAATTGGAGCGCGGTTCGCTGGTGTTGATCTCCACCTTCGGCGCCGGCTTCACCTGGGGTGGGGCGGCGTTACGATGGACGATCGACTGACCGCTCCTCGTCCCCGGTTCCCGGCCCCATGATCGAAGTCCGTGGTCTCACGCACCGCTACGGCCCGCTGACGGCCGTGCGCGATCTCTCCTTCACCGTGCGACGCGGAGAGGTGCTCGGACTGCTCGGTCCGAACGGGGCCGGCAAGAGCACCGCCATGCGCGCGATCGTGGGCCTGTTGTCTCCCACGGAGGGGACCATCCGCATCGGCGGCCACGATCTGGCCGACGACAGCCGCGCCGCGCGGGCCCTGCTGGGCTACCTCCCCGAACACGTGCCCCTCGACCGCGAGCTGCGCGTGCGCGAGTTCCTGCGCTTCGCAGCTCGCGCCAAGGGTGTGCGGGCGGCGCAGCTCGACGACGAGATCGAACGGGTGATCGGGATCTGCGGACTCGAGGAGGTCCGGGACCGGTTGATCGGCTTCTGCAGCCGCGGCTACCGGCAGCGGACGGGCCTGGCCCAGGCACTCGTGGGCGATCCACCGGCGCTGGTGCTCGACGAACCCACCGTGGGTCTCGACCCCTCGCAGATCGTCGACATCCGTGAGCGGGTCGCAACGTTGGCCGCGGACAAGGCGGTGATCTTGAGCACGCACGTGCTCAGCGAAGCCAGCCGCCTGTGCGATCGCGTCCTGATCCTGCACCACGGAGAGCGACGCGCCGAAGACACCCCCGAGCGCCTGGGCGAGGCCCTGTCCGAGCGCCCGTTGCTGCGGATCGTCGTCGACCCGGTCGATCGCGCTCGGGAGGCGCTGGCCCCGATCGCAGGACTCGACGTGGAGGATTCCGACGCGGATTCGGTGCGCGTCCGCCAGTCCGGAGATGCCGGTGCAGCCGACGCCGTCCGCGAACTGGTCGCCGCCGGCTGCTCGGTCCACGAGGTGCGTCCCGAACGCATGGGATTGGAAGAGGTCTTCCTGCGGTTGGTCCGGTCGGATCCGGGCGTCGAGGTCCCGTCATGACCGGCGCCTGGGCGGTCACCCTGCGCGAACTCCGCGCGCTCGTACGGTCGCCGGTGGCGTGGACGGTCACGGCGATCTTCCTGTTCCTGCACGGGCTCTTCTTCGTGCAGCTCATGGAACGCTATTCGGCGAATTCGCTCCGCATACTGAGCGGGACCACCGCGCAGGACTTCACGTTGGTCGACCGGGTGGTGCAGCCGCTGCTCGTGGGGGACACCTTCGTCCTCATGCTCCTGCTGCCGGCGCTGACGATGCGTCAGATGGCCGACGAGTGGAAGAGCGGTACCAGCGACCTGCTGCTGACCTATCCCTTGAGCGAGAGCCAGATCGTCCTGGGCAAGTACCTGGCGGCGACCTTCGTGGTCACGGCCATGGTGTTGCTTGCCGCGCTGCACTCGGCGGCCACCGCCTTCTTCGGTCAGGTCGAGGTTCCGGTGGCGTTGCTGGGGCATCTCGGTCTGTGGCTGTACGCGATCATGGTCCTGGCCGCGGGACTGGCCATGAGCACCCTGACCGAGAACCAGGTGATCGCCTTCGCGTCGACCTTCGTGATCCTGCTCACCCTCGTGGTCATCGGAGACTGGGGGGTGGAGGTCGATCCGCCCTGGGGCACGGTGCTACGGCTGGTGAACTTCACCGGCCACGTCGGACACTTCGCCCACGGGGAATGGCGCCTGTCGAGCACGGTGTTCTTCGTCGGCGCGGTGGTGTTCTTCCTGCACCTTGCGATCGGATCGCTGGGCCGGCGTCGCTGGCGGCAGACCCGGAGGGTGGCGGGATGAGCGCGCGCCGCGGCATCGGATTCGTCGTGACCTCGGTCCTGCTGGGCCTGCTCGTGGTGCTCGGGACCATCGCGGTGTCTCGCAACGAGGTGCGCGTCGACGTCACGCGGGGCGATCGTCGCACGCTGTCGCCGCAGTCGCTGCGGGTCCTCGCGATGATCGATCGCCCGGTCGAGGTGGTCTCGTTCTACGCGCAGCGGCCCCAGGAGGAAGCGCGCCTGGCCGACCTCGTGCGACGCTACCGTGAGGAACAACCCCTGCTGAGCCTGCGTACCGTGGATCCCGACCGCCGTCCCGACCTGGCCGAGGAGTACGGCGTCACTGCCAACGGAACCGTCGTGCTCGCCCAGGGCGATCTGCGGATCCGTATGGTCGATCCCGTCGAGGCCCAGCTCACCGCGGGGCTCGTGCGCCTGCTGTCGTCGGAGCGCCCGCTGGTGTTGTTCGTCACCGGCCACGGTGAGGCGTCGCTCGAGGACACATCTCCGGCGGGCTGGAGCCAGGCGGCGCAGCTCCTGGTCGAGCAGAACTTCGACGTGCGGACCCTCGCGACCCAGACCGTCGAACGGATCCCCCAGGACACCTCGTTGCTCGTCCTGGCCGGACCGGAGTCGGACCTGACGACGGCCGAGACCGACATGATCGCCGACTACGTCCTGCGCGGGGGGCGGGTGCTGGCCACGCTCGAGCCCCTGGCCTCGAGCAGCACCGATTCGCTGATCGCGGAGTTCGGGATCGAGCCGGGTCCCGGATTCGTGGTCGACACCAGCGACGAGCAGATCAACCTGACCCGCGGGGGCGACGGACGCATCGCGATCGCGATGGGCGGCAATCCCGAGCACCCGATCACCCGCGACTTCACCTACACCGCGGTCTTCCCCCTGGCGCGGAGCCTGCGTGTGGTGCAACCCGTGCCGTCGGGCGTGCGCGCGGTGCGGCTGCTGGAGTCGCAACCCGAGGCGTGGAGCGAGCGCGGCGGTCCGGAGGAACAGGTCGACGGGATCGCGTTCGATCCCGAGGTCGATCGTCCCGGCCCCCTGCCCCTGGCCTACGCCGTGCGGATCGATCTGCGCAGCTTCTTCTTCGGTTCCGAAGAGATCTCGTCGACCATGGCCACCACCTTCGAGATGATGCGCGATGCCGTCGACGTGCGGGACACGACCCGCGTCGACACCCTGCGCGCCGCCGGCCTGGAGCTCGAGCAGGAACTGGCGGAGAACGCGCGCATGGTGGTGATCGGCGACACCGACTTCGCGGGCAACGCGAACCTGCGTGTCCAGGGGAACACCCAGCTCCTGCTGGCATCGGTGCTGTGGCTCACCGAGCAGGAGAATCGGATCGCGCTGCCCCCGCGTCCCGACCTCAACGATCCCGTCGTGCTCTCGTCGGCCCAGGTCGAGGTCCTGCGCATCGCGGCGCTGGTGGTGGTGCCGCTGGTCTTCCTCGCAATCGGGGCGTGGACCCTGTGGAGGAGACGCCAATGGGTCTGAACCGATGGACCTTCCTGCTCGCACTGGTCGTTCTGGCTCTGGCCGTGTGGATCTTCGGGATCGACATCCCACGCGAACAGCGGGTCTTCGAGGCACGGCAGGAGGCTGCCCTGCTGTTGCCGGTCGACCCGTCGGCCGTGGACACGCTGCGGGTCGAACGTACGGGCGGCGGCTGGACCCTGGTCCGGCGCGACGAGGGGTGGTGGTTGACCGAGCCCATCGTGGAACGGGCCGAGGATCGTGTCGTCGCGTCGGTGCTCGAACGGATCACGACCGAGGTGCGGCAGCGCGAACTCAATCCCGAGCTCGACGAGGCTTCGTGGGCGAGCTACGGCCTCGAGGTAGGACAACCCGCGCGCACCGAACTCGTGCTGGCGTCGTCCGACGGCGCGTCCCGTCGACTGGCCGTCGGCATCGAAGTCGTCACCGGCGAGTTCTGCTACGTCCGGCGCGAGGACTCCTCTGCGCTCGAGCTGGCCGACATCAACGTGCTCGAGCTCGTGCGGTCGGCCCACCACGGTTTCCGCCGCCGTTCGTTGTTCGACGTCGACGACGAGGCGATCCTTCGTCTCGAGGGACGGGGTCCTGCCGGTCGGTGGGTGGCCGCCCGGGACACGACCACCGGCCTGTGGTGGTCGGGACCGCCCGGAACCCCGCCGCGTCTGCGCCGCTGGGAGCTCGACGACATCGCATTGGTCGTGGCCACGCAGACCATCGCAGGGTACCTGCGCGACGACCTGGGCGAACGCGAGTGGTCGGGCTACGGCCTCGACCGTCCGTGGGCCGAACTCAGCGTGACCGATCGTTCCGGCCGGACGACGACCGTGTGGTTCGGCAACGAGGCGAACGAGCAGCAGTACTTCGCCCGCAAGCAGGGTCTGGACACCGTGCTCGCGCTGACGCCGTCGTTCGTCGGTCTGCTCGACCGTGGACTCCGCGGGTGGGAGGATCGCAATCCCATTCCCCGCAACGTCAAACGCGCGATCGCCTTCCGGGTGGACGACGGCTCGGGCCGTTGGGCCGAGATCCGGCGAGGGGACCGCGAGTGGGTGCTGCTGACCGAGGACGGCCAGGTCCCCACGTCGTCCTACCGCGAGAACGCCGCGCGGAACGTGGCCCGCGGGATCGAGGAGATGCAGCCCGGAAGCACGGTCTTCGTGTCCGAGGGGCGGCCCCCTGCCGTCATGCTCTCGGAGAAGACTGCGAGCGTCGACATCCGATGGCCCGACGGCGAGATCACCCTGCAGTTCGGTTGGCGTCCCGACGAAGAGGGCGCGTGGTTCTACATGGAAGGCGACCGCGCACTCGTCGAGGTCGAGCGCGGTATGTACCTGCGGTTGCGCGCCCTGGTCGACGCGCTGCACGCGCCGGCCGAGAGCTGACTCAGCGTTCGAAGACGATTTCGCCGTCGACCATGGTCATCTGCACCGTGGTGTCGAGCAGTCGGGATGCGTCGACCGAGAGCGGGTCGCGGTCGACCACGACGAGGTCGGCGCGTGAACCCACCGCGAGGGTTCCCCATGCCTCGGCATCGATCGCCCGCGCGGGCCAGACCGTGAAACCGAGCAGGGCCTCGAGCGGCGTCAGGCTCTGATCGGGCGACCAGCCGTCCGGCGGATGTCCGTCGGGCGTCTGCCGCGTCACGGCCGCGTGCAGTCCCAGCAAGGGCGAGGCCTCCTCGACCGGGAAGTCGCTGCCCAGGGGGATGATGCACCCCAGCTCGCGCAGGGTACGCCAGGCATAGGCGCCCTCGAGACGTTCCTGGCCGAGACGATCGGGGGCCCACGGCATGTCGCTGGTGCAGTGCGTGGGCTGCATGCTGGGCAGGATCCCGTGCCGGGCGAAGCGGTGCAGGTCGTCGGGGTGGACGATCTGCGCGTGCTCGATGCGCGCGTTCAGGGAGGGAAGTGGTGCCACGTCGACACGGCGCTCGGTCAGCGCGGTGTGCGCGGCGACGATCCGGTCGAGCACGATGCGATTCGCGCGGTCGCCGATCGCGTGCACGGCCAGGCCGAGGTCGCGGGCGAAGACCCGCTCGATTCTCTGCTGCAGTACGGCGGGCTCCTGGATCAACAGCCCGCGGTGCCCCGGACGATCGGAGTAGTCCTCGAGCAGCGCGGCGCCCCGGCTGCCCAGTGCCCCGTCGGCGTACAGCTTCACGCCCTCGACGCGTACGCGCGACGAGGGCTCGAGTCCCGCGCGCCCGCCCTCGTACGCGGCGAGGATCTGATCGCCGCCGAGGTAGACGACCATGCGCAGGTCGAGCCACCCCTCGCGCTCACCGCGGCGCAGGACCTCGAGTTCCTCGAGCGACACGCCCATGTCGTGGACGCCGGTGATGCCCAGTTCCACGCAGGACTGCACCGCGCGGCGGTAGCGCCGTTCGATCTCGGCGGCGTCGGGCTCGGGGATCGCGGCTCCGACGAGCGACTCGGCGGCGTCGATCAGGATCCCCGTGGCCCGGCCCGTGGCCGGATCGCGCTCGATCTCCCCGCCTTCGGGATCCGGAGTGTCGCGGTCGATGCCGGCACGGCGCAGCGCCGCGGTGTTGACCCACGAGGCATGGCCGTCGATGCGGGTGAAGCGCACCGGCCGGTCGCCGAAGGCCTCGTCGAGCAGCGACCGGTCGGGAAAGGCCTGTCCGTCCCAGCCGTTCTGATCCCAGCCCCGGCCGAGTAGCCACGCGCCGTCGGGCAGTTCGCCGTGCACGGCCCGGGCCCGGTCGACGCACTCCTCGGCCGAGCGGGCTCCCCGCAGGTCGACCCGGGCCAGGGCCGCGCCCAGACCGCTCAGGTGTGCGTGGGCGTCGACCAGCCCGGGGATCACGGTACGGCCCGCCAGGTCGACCACTCGGGTGGCGTCGCCCACGTGAGCCTCCACCGTCGTTCGGTCGCCGGCCGCGACGACGGTGCCGTCCCCGATCGCCAGGGCCTCGACCGTCGAGGGTCGTTCTCCGGCGAGCGTGTGGATGGTGCCGCCCACGAACACGACGTCAGCGGCACCGTGGGCGAGCCCACCGGCCAGGAGCAGGAGTGCGAGCGTCGAGAACCGGATCATGGGACGTCTCCTAGAACGGCAGACCGAGCGCAGCGGTGAGGGTCGTGAAGCGAGGGTCGATCTCTTCGTCGTCGGCTCCCACGCCGAGGTGCAGCCGCCCCTCGACCTCGACGAAGACGCCACCGAGTCCGAAGTTCAGCCCCGCCCCGAAGGTCGGACCGAAGCCGTCGGTCGAGGCGTCGATCGGCCCGAAGTCCAGATCGGTCGACATGTACTCGATGCCGCCGTGCAGGAAGAAGGGCAGGGCCATGGAGTACACGCGCACGCCGGCGCCCAGCGCCCACAGCGAAGCACTCGCGTCGAGATCGGTGTCGAGTTCGAGATCTGCGTAGCCGGTCTGCACCACGAAGGCAAGTTCGGCGACCTGGCCGAGCGAGTTCATGGGCTGGTACTCGGCCCGCGCTCCGATCCACGCACTCGCGTCGACCGCGTCGGCGAAGTCCGAGAAGGGGACGAGCGGACCGGCCTCGACGCTGAAACGCGTCTGCGCCTGGGCCGGGGAGGTGCTCGCGACGAGCACGAGAGTGATCAGGGCGAGACCGACACGTGGAAAGCGCGACATGGATACCACTCCGGAAGCCGAGGGAAGGGTCGTCCGACACGACCGGATCGCGGGGCGACGATCGTAGGCCGCGCGCCCGTGGGCGACAAGACGTCTCAGGAGGTGACGATCACACGGCCGCTGTCGCCGTCGACCACCACGCGGTCGGCGCGGGCGAGCCGACGCCGCGCGTCCCCGACGTCCACCACGCAGGGAATCGCGGCTTCGCGGGCCAGGATCGAGGCGTGGCCGAGGACATCGCCGCTCTCGCACACGAGCCCGGCCAGGAAGGGGACGATCGACGCGTCCGCCGGCAGCACGGTCGACACCACGGCGATCGTGTCGGGGCGGTCGGGTTCGACGTCGCCGAGGTGAGCGGCCCGGACCACCGTTCCCTCGGCGCGGCCGGGGGCGGCGGGGCGGCCCACCAGACCGCTCGCTGCGCCGTCGTCGATCGCGCCGCGCCAGTGTGCGGCGAGAGCACGCCCGCGGTCGAGGGCCCCGCGGAAGGCGGTCTCGTCGCGTTCGCGCATCCAGTGCTCGAGATCGTCGACGATCAGGTCGAGCAACGGGTCCGGCGCGCCGGCTGCCGGGGTGGTCGGTGCGACCGCGGTGAGCGCCCGGCGCCAGCGCAGGTATGTGCGCAGGAGCAGGTCGTCGTCGTCCTCGGCCAGTGTGACCACGTCCCGGGCGAGGGCGGTCGCCCGGTCGTCGTCTTCATGGCGTTCGGGCCCGGCGACCGGGGACTTCGCGTGGCGCAGCAGGGCCCGGAGGAAGGGCGCGGGATCCTCTTCCCAGGGTACGCCACGGCCGTCGTAGGGCAGGGCGCACAGATGGCCGGCGTCGTCGAGGGCGGCGCGGATCTCACGAGCGAGGGGGTCGTCGCCGTGGGCTTCGATCCAGGAGCGCAGACCCCGGGCGGTCTCCGCCCCGACGTCTTCACGTTCGAGGATGCGCCGTCCCAGCGCGCGCCAGGTGGCGGCCCGCTGTGCGGCGACGGTGGTCCCCGGGCGAGGCCGCAGGTCGATCCCCTGGCGCTGCTCGAGCCGGTGGGCCCAGCGGCGGAGGCGGCCCGAGGGCACGTCGAAGTACAGCGCCTGCACGTCGAGCCAGCGCGACACGAATTCCCGCCAGGTCTCGACGCCTCCGTCGAGAGCGGCGATCGCGGTGTCCACGCGATCGATCGCGCGGGGGAGCGCGTCGAGTGCCGTGCGCCAGCTCGACAACAGCGCCTCGACCATGTCCGGGTCCTCGCGCGTGGCCTCCCGATCCCGGGGCCGGTCGTGCCAGCGCCCCTGGATCAGGCGGCTCGGATAGGCGCCTTCGAGCGCGTCGATCCATCGCCCGAAGACGGTGGCGAGCAGCGGGCACAGGGGAAGGGGCGAGTGCTCCCGATCCCACACCCAGTCGACGTCGGCGTCCCCGGGGGCGACCCGTGCTCCGAGGCCGGGAAGATCGGCCGGCGCCTCGATCCGGGGTTCGTCATGGCGCGGTCTCCGACCCGGCGCGGGCCGGATCTGCAGGACCCACACGTCGTCGGCACGGGTTCCGATCTCGAGCAGGGCGTGGTCGATCGACGCCGCCCGCGCCGCCCGGCGTGCGATCCCGACGATCCGGTCTCCCCGCCCGCCCCCCTCCCGCCAGCGACGGGGTGCGCCGTCGTCCTCGAAGATCCATCCTTCGAGTTCGTATCCCTCGGCGTCGAGCTCCAGCGTGCACCAGCGGTCGAAGGCGACGAAGGGCTGGGCGAGGACGGCCACACGGGCGGCGTCGTCGCCCAACAGCGAGCGAGCGCGATCCGTCCGTCCGGACGCGCGGACGGCGTCGATCTCGTCGCGGAGTTCCTCGACCACGGCGGGGGCGTGGCCGCTGTGGAAGACGCCGGCGGCCGAGCCCTCGGGGCGGTCCTCGAGCGGGCTCGACGAGCGGAGCATCCAGTCGCGGGTCGCGTGGAGGTCGAGCAGGGCACCCGGGTCGGGGTCGACGTCGACGGGGGCCACCCATCCGGGCAGGACCGGCGAGCGCGCCTGCACCAGGGCGGCCAGCGTGGCCGCTTTGCGACCGAAGCGCTCGGGGTCGAGCGCCTCGCGGAGCGGGGTCCAGTCGGAGCGGCTGTCCACGGCGGCCTCCGTCCGCGCCGCACGTGGATGTGGGCGCGAGGTGTCAGTCGGTGACCGCGGCTCCGAGGGCCGGAGCGAGGCCCGTTCGCAGGACGACGTTGGCGGCATCGACCGGAACGATCTCGAGCTGGGCGTCGAGCGCGGCCACGTGCTCACGGTACGCCGGCAGTCCGGCCTCGTCGATGGGATCGGCCGGTGGCAGCGACAACTTGTTCGGGTCGATCCACTTGCCATTGCGCCGGATCCGGTAGTCGAGGTGGGGTCCGGTGGACCACCCGGTGTTGCCGACGTAGCCGATCACCTGGCCCTGCGTCACCTTCCCGCTCTTCGACACGCCCTTCGCGAAGCGCGACAGGTGCAGGTAGTAGCTCTCGTAACCGTTGCCGTGACGGAGCCCGACGAAGTTCCCGCTCGCCCGATCCCGCGTGCGCTCGATCACCACGCCGTCGGCGGTGGCGTGCACGGGTGTGCCCAGCGGGGCCGCGTAGTCCACGCCGTAGTGCGGACGGTAACGCTTCAGCACCGGGTGCAGACGCCGATGGCTGAAGCGGCTCGACACACGCGTGAACTTCAACGGAGCCCTCAGGAACTGCCGTTCGAGCGAGGTTCCGTCGGCCTGGTAGTAGGCGGGTAGGCCGTACTCGTTCTCGTAGCGGTAGGCCCGCAGTTCACGCCCGCGGTTCACGAAGCGGACGGCCAGGATCTGGGGATCGCGTACGATCTCGTCGTCGTGCACGTATTCCGCGTACAGGATCAGGAAACGATCCCCCACGCGCAGGTCGCGGAAGAAGTCGATGTCCCAGCCCAGGATCTCGGCGAGCTGATCGGCCAGGGTGGGGTCGGCGTCCTGGGCCTTCAGCGCGTCGAAGAGATTGGTGCGGATCGAGCCCCGGGCCGCCCGGACCTTCCGCTCGACCGGATAGCGCGAGAGTTCGGTGCGCGGCTCCTCGGTCGAGAGGTCGATCACCACGTAATTCTCGTCGCGCACGTCGAAGCGGATGGCGCGCAGGGAATCGTCGTCGTCGTCGTGGGCGAGCAGGAAGCGGTCGCCGCGACGGACACGGCTGAGGTCGGCGTGGGGCTCGGCCGCGTCGACCACCCGCATGATGGTGTCGTGGTCCAGTCCGGCGCGACGAAGGGCGACGTAGAAGGACTCGTTCCGGCCGATGACCAACTCGTCCCACTCCTCGATCTCGGACATCGGGACGCTACGGCGCACCCGTTCGAGGTCGTTCTCGTGGTCGAGCGGCGGGTAGCCGAACGACGGGCCGTCGTCGGGGCCGCCGGCCGCGACGGTGTCGGCGGTGGCCTCGGTCGTCGGCGCCGGCTCGCGGGAGTCGGTGGACTCGCCGGTCATCGGACCGAATCCGCCGATCTGCCAGTAGATCGCGGCGAGCACGCCGATGCCGAGGACGAGGCGGAGGTATCGCAACATGCAGTGGTTCCCCGGAGCCGCGGGTCGAGCACCGAATTCGTGACTGGCAAGGGTTTGCCGTGGCCGCCGGGCCAGGCTAGTGGTTGGTTCCCCGCCGTGCAAGGATCTATGCTAGGTCCGTACCCGACGGGAGGTTCCCCCATGAGTGACGAGCGGCGATTCAACGAGGCCCTCGAATACCACGCCCATCCACGGCCGGGGAAGCTGCAGATCTCTCCGACCAAACCCACGGCCACGGCGCACGATCTCAGCCTGGCCTACTCTCCCGGCGTGGCCGAGCCCTGCCTCGAGATCGCCCGGGAGCCGGACCTCGCCTTCCGTTACACGAACCGAGCCAACCTGGTCGCCGTGGTCAGCAACGGGTCGGCCGTGCTCGGACTCGGCAACATCGGCGCACTGGCCGGCAAGCCCGTCATGGAGGGCAAGGCGGTCCTCTTCAAGCGCTTCGCCGACATCGACGTCTACGACATCGAGCTCGAGGCCAGCGATCCCGAGGACGTCATCCGCGCCTGCGAGATGATGGAACCGACTTTCGGCGGCATCAATCTCGAGGACATCAAGGCGCCCGAGTGCTTCGTCATCGAGGAGACGCTCAAGGAGCGCCTGGACATTCCCGTCTTCCACGACGACCAGCACGGCACGGCGATCATCGCCGGTGCCGGCCTGATCAACGCCTGCGAACTGACCGACCGCCGGCTCGAGGACCTGACGCTGGTGATCAACGGCGCCGGCGCGGCGGGGATCGCCTGTGCGAAGTTCGTGATCAGCCTCGGGGTGCAGCAGGAGAACGTGATCCTGTGCGACAGCAAGGGCGTGGTGCACGACGGACGCGACGACCTGAACGATTACAAGCAGGCCTTCGCCGTCTCGACCGATCGCCGCAGTCTGGCCGATGCCATGCGCGGCGCCGACGTGTTCTTCGGGGTGAGCGTGAAGGACGTCGTGGACGAGGACATGGTGAAGTCCATGGCTCCGAAGCCGATCGTGTTCGCGTTGGCGAACCCCGATCCCGAGATCCCCTACGACCGCGCGAAGGCGGCCGTTCCGGACGCGATCGTGGCCACCGGGCGCAGCGACACGCCGAACCAGGTGAACAACGTCCTGGGATTCCCCTTCCTGTTCCGCGGCGCGCTCGACGTGCACGCGACCGGGATCACCGATCGCATGAAGGTGGCCGCGGCGCACGCCCTGGCCGATCTGGCCAAGGAACCGGTGCCCGCCTCGGTGCTCCGTGCCTACGAGGCCGACGCGCTCGAATTCGGCCCGGACCTGATCATTCCCAAGCCCTTCGATCCCCGCGTCCTGTGGCACGTGGCGCCGGCGGTGGCCCGGGCCGCGACCGAGGAAGGCGTGGCGCGCGTGCCGCTGCAGGACGTGGACACGTACGCCGAGGACCTGCGGGCGCGCTTCGAGGTGACCTTCGGCGTGATGCACAACGTGCGGGTGCGGGCCCAGCAGGAGCCGAAGCAGGTCGTCTTCCCCACCGGCGACGACGTGCGCACCTTGCGCGCTTGTGCGCGCCTGATCGACGAGGGCATCGCGCGGCCGCTGGTGATCGGCGACGAGCACGAGGTCCGGACCGCGATCCGCGAGATGAACCTGGATCTGGAGGGTCTGCAGGTCCGCGACCCGCGCACCGATCCCGAACGCGAGGTCATCGCCGGGGAACTCTTCGGCCTGCGGCAAAGGCGGGGCATGACCCTGGTCGACGCGCGCGAGGAGCTCGACGACCCGAACGTCTTCGCGGCCATGCTGGTCCAGCGCGGAGACGCGGCGGCTCTGGTGGGAGGCCTCACCAACTACTTCCCCGAGACGATCCGGCCCGCCCTGCAGGTCATCGCGCTCGAGACGGGGCGCACGGTCGTCAGCTCGACCTACGTGGTGCTGCTCGGCGGGCGCACGTGGTTCCTGGCCGACTGCGCGGTGAACCTCGAACCGACGGCCGAACAGCTGGCCGAGATCGCCCTCGCCTCCGCCTCGCTGGCCCGGGACATGGACACGGTGCCGCGGGTGGCCATGGTCAGCCATTCGAACTTCGGCAGCGTTCGGAGCGCCGAGGCGGCGAAGGTGCGCCGTGCGGTGGAGATCTGTCACGAACGCGAGCCGGAACTCGAACTCGACGGCGAAATGCACGCCGACACGGCGGTCGTGCGGTCGCTCATGCGGGAACGGCATCCGTTCAGCCGCCTGAGTGACACCGCGAACGTCCTCGTGTTCCCGAATCTGACCGCGGCCAACGCGGCATACAAGCTGCTGTACCGTGTGGGTGGCGGAGAGCTGATCGGCCCGATCCTTTCGGGTTTCTCCCGATCGGTCCACGTGCTGCCGCGTGACGCCGAGGTCGGCGACATCGTGAACCTGGCCGCCTACGCCGTGTTGGAGGCCCAGAGGAAGAAGGGCCCCGTGGTGGCGCGTTAGAGGCTGCCGAGGGCTCGTGACCCAGGAGATCCCGTGAAACGCCCATCGCAGTTCGCATCGTGGATCCTCGTGACGATCGTCGCCGCCGCACCGTCTGCGTGGGCGGCGACCGATCTCTTCCAGAGCCCCTCGACCGGCGGCAGCGAGATCCGCCACGGTTTCGCCGTGGATCACGCCGGCGACGTCAACGGCGACGGGATCGGCGACTTCATCGCCGGTGCGCCCTTCGACAATGCGCTGGGCGCCGAGGCCGGACGGGCCTTCGTGTGGTTCGGTGGGTCCAGTATGAGCGATCGGCCAGACGTCGTGCTCGACGACGGCAGTGCCGGGGACTGGTTCGGGTTCTCGGTGGCGGGCATCGGCGACGTCGACGACGACGGCTACGACGACGTGGCCGTGGGCGCGCCGGGCGACGATCCGTCGGGCGAGAAGAGCGGCGCCGTGTACGTGTATCTGGGGGGACCGTCCTTCAGCGGTTCCTCCGAGCCGATCTTCGCGGGTGAGGTCGGCGGGGACCGTTTCGGGTGGTCGGTGTCGGCCGCCGGCGATCTCGACGACGATGGCATCGACGATTTCGTGGTGGGCGCCCCTTACAGCGACGCCACGGGGACCGACCGTGGACGCGTGTACGTGTTCCGTGGCAGCCGCGCGTCGAGCCTCCCGACCACGGCCGCGGCGACGTGGGACGGGCCCGCGCTGGGCGGCCCGATCGCCACGGGCGACTTCGCGGACTTCGCACCCGACGCCGAACCCATCGGTGGACCCGGCTTCGGCTGGTCGCTCGCCGACGTTCCGAACTTCCGGGGCGACGGTCGGGATGCCGTGGCCGTGGGCGCCCCCGGTGCGGCCGGCGCCAGCGGACGTGTGCATCTGTTCGTCGGAGCGAGCGCCTTGCCGTCGACACCCACCGTGGTCTTCGGGAATGCGACCTCCGACCAGCAGTTCGGCTGGTCGGTGTCGCGGGGTGGCCTGATCAGCGGGGACGCGCGCCAGGACCTGTTGGTCGGAGCACCCGGTGCCGATGGCGACCGCGGGCTGGTGAAGGTCTTCTACGGATCGAGCAGTCCTCCGTCGACCGACGACGTGGCCGATCTCGTGCGTACCGGGCAGACCGCGGGCGATCGCTTCGGCTTCGCCGTGGCCGCGGCGGGCGATCATCGGGGCAGTCCGGGTTCCTGGGTCGCCGGGGCACCCGGGCGGGACGACAGCGGTCTCGACGCGGGCTGGATCCACCTCTTCGACGGGACCGGCCCGATTCCCGAGGACGTCCTGCCCGCGAACCGATCTTCGCTCGGCGTGGCCGGCGACCGCTGGGGTTGGAGCCTGAGCGATCACGTGGACGTCGACGGCGACGGGGCCGACGACTTCCTGGTCGGCGCGCCCGATGCCAACGTCGAGAACGGCGCGGTGCGCGGACTGGTCGGGATCGTATCGTCGTCGTTCGGGGTGGTCGCGGCCGACGGCGTGCGCATGCGCGTGGTCGACGCGGTGTCGACGGTGACGACGCTCGACTTCGAGTCGCGGTCGCTGCAGCGCGCCTCGTCGGTGACCCTGGCGGCGGGAACCCGGGTGCTCGCACGTCTGGGTTCGGGCATCGAACGGACGGAGGCGGGGGTTCGTGCGACCTTCGGTCGGTCCGAAGGGACCGACACGGTGGTCCTCACCTGGGAGGACGGCGGTCTCGATCGATCGCGCTCCTTCCGGCTCCCCTCACGCAGCGACGTGTCCCTGCGTCTCGACGTCGTCCGTGGCGGTGCGGGCCACGAGGTCCGTCTGCGTGCCGACGCCGACGCGCCCTGGCATCTGCGTCTGATCGACGTGCGGGGACGGGTCGTGCGCACCCTGGCGCGGGGCGACGGACCGGTCGCCGAGCGGCGGGTCGTTCTCGACGGCCGCGACGCCGCGGGACGGGGCACGGCGCACGGAGTCTACTTCGTCGTCCTCGAGCAGGACTCTCGCCGGCGCACCGCGCGGATCGTCCGGACTCCCTGAGTTCAGGCTCCGACCGTATTCACGACGGGTTCGGCGACGGCATCGAGCGATCCCGTGTCGTCCTCTTCGATCACCGCGGGGAGCACCACGTGGAAGGTGGCGCCGCGGTCACGCCGGCTCTCCGCCCAGATCTGTCCGCCGTGACGGCGGACGATGCGACGACAGATCGACAGACCCAGTCCGTGTCCGTGGTAGGAGCGATCGCGTCCGTGCAGACGCCGGAAGGGTTTGAAGATCTCGCTCGCGTAGCGAGGGTCGAAGCCGATTCCGTTGTCCCGGACGACCAGTCGCACCGCGTCGAGCTCGCCCTCGGCCGTGAGCACGGATCCCCGGCTGGCCTCGATCTCCACTCGGCACCGCCGGTCGGGATGCCGGAACTTGAGCGCGTTCGACAGCAGGTTCAGGAGCAGGTGGTGAACCGAGACGGCATCGGCCGTCACCGGAGGCAGGTCGCCGAGTTCGACGACGGCGTCGGCCTCGGCGATACTCGAATCCAGGTCGTCGATCGCGTCGCGCGCGATCTGCTCGCAGTCGACCCTTCCCGTGGTCTCGACGTTCTCTCCGGCACGCAACAGGGCCAGGCTCTCGGTGAGCAGATCCTCGAGACGCTCGGTGGCGCGCCCGATGCGGTGCACCGTGTCGAGGGTCTCGTCGTCGGCGGTGTCCCGGATGTCCTCTTCGAGCAGGCCCACGAACATGCGCACCTTGTGAAGGGGCTCGCGCAGGTCGTGGGAGGCCATGTACGCGAACTGCTGCAGCTCGTCGTTGGCCGCGGCCAGGTGGTCGGCGTGCTGGCGGAGTTCGCTCTCGCTGCGTTGGCGCCGGACGACCTCGTCGCGCGCGCTGTCGCGCGACGCCCGCATCTCGTCGCAGAGCTCGTGCAGGGTGCTGCGGTCCTCGACGACGATCACCGCGAAGCTCGCGTCTCCGGCAGGGTCGTGCCATGGACCGACACCGATCCGGACCCGTGGGCCGGTCTCGGCCCCGCGGGGATCCTTCAACAGTCCGGAGTGCAACAGCGAGTCGAAGGTGGCCGCCGGCGCCCCGCGCAGTACCTCCTCGATCCGCAGTTCGAAGCGGGGTCGGGCCAGAGCCGGAAGTACGTGCCGGAGATCGTGCCCGAGCGCCCAGGAGGGATCGACTCCGGTGAGTGTGCCGAGTGCGGCGTTCCAGGCGTGGATGCGGTAGTCGGTGTCGACGACCGCGGCCCCGACGGGGAGGGCCTCGAGCACACCGAGGGCCGCAGGATCGGGATTCGGGTCACGTTCGGTGAGTCGCGTCATCGGATCCCTCCCGTCATGCCCTGGACGGCGAGCAGGAGATCGTCCAGGGCACGTGGTCCGGCGACCAGGGCGAACTGTACCTGCAGGTCGTGGTCGCCGTCCTCGACGGTCAGCTCGGTACGGACTCCACCGACGGCCTCGGTGCCTGCGTCGCGCCACCAGGCCGCCAGGTCGGTCGACGGTTGCGGAGGCGAGAATCGGAGCTCTGGCGACAGCAGGGGACGGAACCCGTCGACCAGGGAGTTCAGGAAGATGCCCGCGATCTCCTGGCCGGTGACGGCCGGAACCGCGCGGCTCGCGTCGCGCCAGGCATCGAGTCCACCCAGGCGCGAACACAGGTAGTCGATCGTGGTCCGCGGCAGCGCGGCCGCGACCCGACCCGTCGAATCGCCCCGGAAGTCCGCGGAAACCGCCGACCACGGATCGTCGAATTCCTCGCGCTGGTGCAGGTCCTCGTCCGGGAGCGATACGAAGTGCACCACGGGTTCGCGCGGACGCAGTCGTACGCCGAGCACGTCGCCGAGTACGGCGATCGCCCGCCCCAGGCCGATTCCGGTGAGGTGCGCCAGGGCCGCTTCCTGGTCGGGCTCCAGCACGCGTTCGACCAGCAGATCAGACAAGGACTCCGCCTTCCTCGACGTGCTCGAGCAGGGTCTCGGCGTCGACGGGCTCGGGGAGGAGGGCGGTGGCGCCGTGGGCCAGCGCGAGGTGGCGCGTCATCGGTTGCCGATCGGCGGTCACGACGATCCGGGGACCGACGAAGCCACGGCGTCGGAGTTCGCGCAGGAGGTCGAGACCGTCCTGTTCGGGGACGATCAGATCGAGCACGACGGCGTCGGGTGCCTCGCGGAACACGCACTGGACGGCGGTCCGCACGTCGATGGCTTCGAGCACCTCGTGTGCCCGGGACTCGAGCAGGGCCCGCGTCCGCGCGCGGAAGTACGGCGAGACGTCGACCACCAGGATCCGCGACATGGGTCCCCCCCATCTGCTCGGATGTGGCCGGGAAGACGATCTGCATCGCCTCGACGGCATCAGCGATGACGAAAGGATCATCGGATCCACTGCGGGCGAACTTGAGGGATGATGCAATTGCAACGCTTTTCCGCTCAACCCGGCTGCCCGGTCGCCCGATATCCCTCACTCGTCCCGATCCCAGTGGGAGAGTCCATGTCGACCACCACCGTGCGCGTACTGCTCGTCGACGACGACGTCGAGGATCTGACGATCGTGCGCAAGCTGCTGTCGAGGGCACGCGGTCTCCAGTGCGAGCTGGCCACGGCGACGTCCTACGAGTCCGCCTGTACCCTCCTCGAGCGCGGTGCCTTCGATCTCCATCTGGTGGACTACTGCCTCGGCGAGAAGAACGGCCTCGACCTGGTCCAGCAGATCCGACGCATCGACCGTGACGTGCCCGTGATCCTGCTGACGAGTTTCGACCAGCCCGAGCACGACGTGCAGGCCCTGCGCACCGGAGCTTCGGACTACCTGCCGAAGAGCCGACTCTCGACGGCCGAGCTGCAACGAGCGATCCACCACGCGCGTGAGCGAGCGGCCAGCGTACGCATGCTGCGCGCCAGCGAGGAGCGACATGCCCTGGCGATCGAGGGTGCCAACGATGGCATCTGGGACTGGGACCTCCAGACGAACGAGGTCCACTACTCCTCGCGATGGTGGGCGCTGATCGGCGTCGAGGACCCGCCGCCGAATCCCGCCCGGATCGAAGCCTGGACCGACCGCGTGCACCCCGCCGATCGGGAGGATCTGCACCGCGCCCTGAGCGAACACATCGAAGGATCGGCGCCGCACGTCGAGTGCGAGTTCCGCATGCGCAACGAGGACGGCGAGGACCAGTGGATGCTGGCCCGCGGCGTGGGCGTGCGCGGATCGGGGGGATCGGTACGGCGTATGGCCGGAAGTCTGACCGACGTGTCCGAGCGCCGCTACGCACAGGAGCGGCTGATCTCGCACGTGTCCCACGAATTGCGGACACCGTTGACCGCCATCTACCAGTTCCTGACGAATCTGGTCGACGGACTGGCCGGTGACGTGAACGAGGGGCAGGAGCAGCTGGTGCAGGCCGCTCTTCGGAACGTCGGAGAACTCGACACCATGATCAGCGGTCTGGTCGAGGCCACGCGCGCGCGGACCGACAAGTTCTCGCTCGACCGGCAGCGTCTCGATCCGTTCCGGCTGATCGACGAGGTGTGCGAGGCACAACGGTCGGTGGCCCAGACCAGTGGCCTGGAGCTGGAGGTCGACCGGGCGGGGACCGTCCCGTCGATCTACGGTGACCCGACGCGCCTCCGGCAAGTGCTCGTGAATCTCGTGGGCAACGCCGTCAAGTTCGTACCGCCGGGCGGACGGATCGTCCTGCGCGCCGAACACCGTGCCGACACTCCGGACCGTGTCCGCTTCACCGTCGAGGACGACGGGCCGGGAATCCCCATCGTGCACCAGCGCCGCATCTTCGAGCGGCTCGTGCAGGTGGAGGACGTGGCTGTGCGCTCGCGCAAGGGCCTGGGCCTGGGATTGTTCATCAGCAAGGAGATCGTGGCGCGTCACGGGGGACGGATCTGGGTCGAATCGTCCACGGGCGAAGGCTCCACCTTCTTCTTCGACGTTCCGCTCTTCGATCTGGCCACGCTGGTGGCGCCATCGGTGATCGAGGCGCGACGGCTAGGGCGTGGCCTGGCCCTCATCGACGTGATCCTCGCGCCACCACCCGGCGTGCGCCGGGGGGAAGTCGATCCGGTGGAACTGCGTCAGTTGCGCGCGATCGCCGAGCGCAGCGTGGTGGGCAGTACCGATACGGTGGTTCCGCGCCCCGCTTCACGTTCCGGCACGGGTGTCGTGATCGTGGCCTCCACCGATGCTCGCGGTGCCGAGGTGATCCTCGACCGCTTCGGGCGCCAGGTGGCGGACACCTTCGACCCCGATCTCGAACGTATCACGTGGACGGTCTCGGAGATCGAGCCGTCCGCCCTGGCCGCCCGCGACGAGCAGGATGCCGTCACCCGGCTGGTGGCCGAACTGGAGGAGAGCGACGTCCGCGTCGCCGTCCGTCAAGGAGTCGACGAATGAATCAACGAAGGATCCTCGTGGTCGACGACGACCAGGACCTGCTCATGGGGCTGGGGATGCGTCTGCGTGCCCAGGGCTACGACGTGATCACGGCCGCGGACAGCTACACGGCACTGGCCACCGCGCGGAAGGAGCGCCCCGATCTCATGATCCTCGACCTGGGGCTTCCGGCCGGAGAGGGCTTCCTGGTCATGGAGAGGATGCAGAGCATCGGTGAACTGGCGAATCTGCCGGTGATCGTCCTGTCGGCCCGCGATCCGATCGGCAACCGCGATCGGGCCCACAGACTGGGTGCCCGGGCCTACTTCAAGAAGCCGGCCGACAACACCCGCTTGCTCGAGGCGATCGACGACGCTCTCGGGGCCGTCGTCTGATCAGCGGTCGCCGACCACCTCGTCGCGCAGTCGTTGCGCGCGCCGGTCGGCGCGCATCTCGCTGGGGTCGTCGAGGATCAACGGGCGGATGAAGACCAGGAATTCGGTCTTGGTCTTCTGCACCGCGTCGCGGCGGAAGAGCATTCCCAGCAGCGGGATGTCGCCGAGGATCGGGACCTTACGGGTGACGGTGTTCACGTTGTCCTTCATCAGGCCGCCGATCACGACGGTGTCGCCGTGGCGCACGAGCACACGGGTGTCCGCCTCCCGGGTGCCGATGCGCGGGACGTTCTGCACGCTCTGGTCGAGGACCTCGCTCACCTCGCTGTGGATCTGCAGGTAGAGCATGTCGTCGGCGCTCACCGTCGGCGTGACATCGAGCTTCACACCCACGTCGATGAACTCGACCTCGGCCAGGGTGGCTCCGGTCTGGGTCTCCACGGTCGCGCGCTGGTAGGGCACACGCTCGCCCACGTGTACCTTGGCCGGTTGGTTGTCGAGCGTGGTGATCTCGGGACTGCTCAGCAGGTGCGCCTCGCGGTCCTCGCGCAACACGGCCAACAGTCCCCGGATGTCGAAGTCGCCCTGCACGGTGGCGACGTTCAGGTTCACGTTCTCGTTGCCGTCGGAGAACGAGGTGTTCAGATCGGCGTCGAACTCGCCGCCGGAGAAAAGCGTGGTGAGGTCGACACCGCGCACGTCCTCCTGACCCAGGGTGACCTCGACCATTTCGGCGCGGATGCTCACCTGGGAGCGGTAACGGTCGACGCTGTCGATCAGCCACGCCACTTCTCGCACCGCCGCCAGGGGGCCACTGACGATCAGGCTGTTCGAGTGCGCTTCGGCGTTCACGGTCACACCTGCGACCTGGGCGGCGATCACCTGCACGAGTTCCGCGGCGTTGGTGTACGACAGCGGATAGACCTCGGTGACCGGTGTGGTGCGGCTGAGGACACGGACGACGTCGCGTTCGCGTCCCTCGCGTCTCCACGTGAATCCGGACCCCTCGAGCAGCACGTCGAGCGCGGACTCGAGGTCCATGCCACGCAGGTTCACGGTCGTGGTCGCGTCGATCCGGCCGGAGATGGCCAGGTTCGCGTCGTAGCGCTCGGCGAGGACGCGCAGGATGTCGTCGACGCGGGCGTCGCGGAACTCCATGTCGTACTGCAGTTGGGACTGCGGATCGGACTGCAGATCGGACTGCGCGATGGCCAGTGCGGGCGTCAGCAGCGCGGCCAGGATCAGCGTGTGCAGACGGGCGGGGATGCGGTCCATGCTCACTCCTCCTGCTCTCAGAGCGTGCGGCGGACGATGCGCCGACCGCGTTCGAGGGTCACCGATCGGGCGTCGATCGCGGTCACGCGCCAACCGCCCACGGTGTCGTCCACACCGGCCGAACCGCCGTCGAAGAGTGCGACCAGGCGACCCTCCGAACGGACGATGCCGCGCAGGGACGGCGCCGGGACCGGTCGCGCGGTCCGGACGCCGGGAGCGGGCGGGGGGTCGGGTTCGGTCCGGTCGACGAAGGGGTCTCGTTCGACCGCGTTCGGTGCCGGGAGCTCGCCGAGCACGTAGCTGTGGAAGTCGGGCACGGGGGTGGGGTCGGCCTTCGTCGCCTCCGCCGAGGAGGCGGGTGGGGGCGGCGGCGTTCGTCCGTCGGACGAGCATCCCGCCACGAGCAGCAGGAGGATCGTCAGCAACGTCGTCCACGATCGGGTGTCAGCGGGTCTCATGGATGATCCCCTCGAGTTCGGCCTCGATCGCGGTGTCGTCGGTGGATTTCTCGGGTCGGGCGAGCGTGGCACGGATGACCTCGATCGGCGGGAAGGTGCGATCGAGCTCGTCGAGCAGATCGATCAGGGAGTCGTAGTCGCCGCGCACGCTCAGCTTCACGCCGAGCCGGGCGAAGTCGGGACCGGACGCCCGGCGTCGGAAGTCGGCGCGCCGGACGTCGACCGCGGGGCCGCGTTCGGTGCCACAGGTCCGGATCACGTCGCGCAGGGACCGGCCGGTGGACTGCTCCTCGAGCACGCGGGCGTAGGCGCTCCAGCGGCGGGCGAGCTCTGCTTCGCGTTCGAGCCGGTCGACCCGGTCGCGGGCGTGACGTACGTCCTTGCCGAGGTCGGTCACGTCCTTCTCGGCCAGTTCGAGCGCGGCCTGCTGGGGGTTCCAGCGCAGACGGGTGTACGCGCCGGCGACGGCGGAGACGAACACCACGACCGCGAGGATCCGTGTGAAGAGTGTCAGTCGGTTCCACATGGCGATCATCGCGCGACCTCCGGGGTGTCCATGGCCTCGGCGTGCGCCGCGATGAACTCCTCCTGTCGTGGAACCACGGGCTCTCCGCGGATCTCGAAGTCGTACCAGCGGCCCTGCTGCTCCCCGTCGCGCTCGAGGATCCGGAGGACCTCGATCCTCGACAGCAGACCGAGATCCTCCAGCTCCACCACGAACTCGCCCACGGCGTCGACGTCGCCGGTGCGGCCTCCGAGATGTACGGCCAGGGGCACCGGGCCGTCGGTCAGGCTGTCCGACACGGCGTTGGCGTGCTGGATCGAGATCCTGTCGAGACGGGCCGTCTCGGGGAGACAGGCCACGACCTGCGTGAAGAAGGGGGTGAACAGTCGTCGGCTGCGGTACAACGCGCGCAGACTCTCGACCCGGCCCTCGATCGCGAAGAGGTCTTCGCGTGCGGTCAGTTCGCGGGCCCGCACGCGGAGTTGGATCTGTTCCTGCTCCAGCCGGCTGCGTTCGGTTTCCAGCCGGTCGATGCGCTGGTCCTGGTGCAGATCCGCGCCGACGACCACCGCCATGGCGAGGACGCTCGTCCCGAGGGCCGCGACCCGCCGCGGGGTCCACCGGCGCTGCGCGGTCGCGCGCCGGCGTTCGGTGGCCGGCGCCCGGTCGGCCAGCAGGAGGTTCACGTCGTCCCGTCGCTCCAGGGCCAGCGCGGCCGCTCCCGTGGCCAGGGCGAAGTGGGTGCGCGCGGGTCCGGGAAGATCGGGTGGAGTGGCGCACGCCGCGAAGGGATCGAGGGGCGCCAGTTCGAGGTGCAGATCGGGGGCGAGCCGTTCGATCAGGCCCGAAGCGCCACCCAGCCCGCCGCTGAGGAAGACGCGATCGACGACTTCGCCGTGGCGAGCCTCGACGTAGGCCGCGCTGCGCAGGATCTCGCCCTTGAGCGACTCGGCCAGTCGATCGAGAGTCGGGTCGATCAGGGTCCGTGCCCGCGCGGCCACCCCGTCGGGATCGTCGTCGGCCAGCGGGCCGAGCCCCGAGTGCGCGAGCAACGCCTGGTTCGCCGTCGACCAGTCGAGTCCGAGTTCGTCTCCGAGATCGCGGACCAGGTCGTTCGCGCAGGTCTTCAGTTTGCGGACCAGGCGGACCGTTCCGTCGACCGAGAGGGTCATGCGCGACTGGCCCGCCCCGATGTCCAGGAACAGTGCCCGGTGTTCACGGTCTCCGGCCGCCCTCAGGAGTGCCGGATAGCAAAGGGCCGAAGGCACCAGCCACTGCAGCCGCAGGTCGAGCTTCTGGCACAGGTCGGCGAGGCCGCGCATCATGACCTCGTCGAGCGACACCATGATCCCGTCGACGACCTCCTTGCCGTCGGGTGTGGCGCGCGAGGGCTGCGGGATCCCACGGTTGACGGGATCGAGCATGTCCTCCTGGGCGTGCTTCTGGAAGTACCAGCGCGCCGCGTGGTGGAAGCGCGCGGCGTCCATCGCCGGCATCTCCTCGATCACCACCCGAGCGGAGTTCCACGGCGGGACCGTCGCCACGTCCAGGCTGCCCTTGACGCGCGGCGCGATCACGTCCTCGAGCTTCGCGAGCACCGAGTCGTAGTCGGCGAAGCCCTGGAGCTCGGTCAACGAGACCTCTTCGATCCAGTCGACCTCGAAGTGACCACCGCGTCGGTCCGCTGCCACCAGCCGCACACCGTCGGCGCCGATGTCCATACCGAGAACGGTGCGGCGCTGTCGGGAGAACTGGATCGAGGGAAGGTGCACGGCGACTCCTAGCGCGTGAGCACGTCGAGGGTCGGATCGGCGATCCGGACGAGTCGCACACCGATGGTCGCCCCTTCGTGGCTGGTCCGGTGGGCGGCGAAGAGGAGTTGGCGTTCGCTGTCGCCGAGCACGGCCAGGACGTCGACCCTCGTGCTGTCGGGGGCGCGGTTGCTCAGGGTCACGTGGTAGCTGCCGTTCCCGAAGTCCACGCCGCCGAAGGGATCGGAATCCAGGGTCGACCAGTCGTTCGAGCGAAGCAGGACCTCGGCGCAGGTTCGTTCGAATCCGGCGCGTGCCAGGTAGGCGGCACGATCGGTGTCGAGGTCGCGCACCGTTTCGGTGCGGGTGGCCAACGTGAGCGTGGTGAGGGTCAGCGCCAGCGACGACAAGAGGATGATCGCGAAGAGCACGAGCCCCAGGGAGAACCCGCGTCGATCGTGGAGGATCGGGAGCGAGGGATTCACGGCCTGCTCCAGGGAGCGGACTCGATGGAGAGGTGGCGATCGTCGGCAATCAGATGGGCCCGGATCCGGCCGTCGGCCAGCGCGACGAAGTTCGTGTGTGCCGGTCGGGTGGGGCCGTCCACGAGTTCGGCCACCGCGCGTTTCGGACGTTCGGAGAACCCGCTGCCGTCGTCGACCGAGCGGTAGAGCGCGAGGCCGCCGGTGGTGGTCCGTGTCGCCCAGGCGATCCGGTCGCCGTTCGAGCGCTCGAGGACCAGCGAGTCGGGCGCCACGACGTCCACGGCGGTGGCGCGGGCCACGTCGGCCCGCAGCATGGCCGTGGCTCCGGCCAGTCCGACGCTCGCCATGCCGAGTTCCGAGCCTCGTTCGTGCATGTCGATCCCGGCGTCGATCAGCACGTACACGGTGCCCGAGACGATCGCGGCCACGGCGGTCGTCACCAGCAGCTCGACCAGGGTGAAGCCGCGATCGTTGCTCATGCGCTCACCTCCGTCCCCAGAGACTCAGAACCGATTGCTCATCAGCGTTTCGAGTGTCTCGGTCCGGCCCTCGGACGAGACATCGACCCGCAGCCGACGGAGGTCGGTGTCCTCGTCGCTGACCGTCGCCGTCCAGCTCTCGCCACCCGGTGTCGTTCCCGTCGCGGTTCCCGGCCCGAGACCGTCGAACCCGCGGACCAGGAGGCTCTCCATGACCGCAGCGGCGATCGCGTGCCGTTGCACGTCCTCGCGGCCGTCGACGTTCGCCTTCGTGAGCTGGGCGAGCAGGGTCACGGCCGTGATCCCGGCCACGCCCAGGACCGCGAGGGCGATCAGGATCTCCGCGAGCGTGAAGCCGCGCGAGTTCCCCCTAGAAACGGGCGTACTCATTCGGGAAGGCCGAGCCCAGGTTCGGGACGACCACACCGCTCTCGGGCTCGTAGTACCAGCCCCCGTCTCCGGAGCTGCCGTCGACGGCGTCGGCCACGCGCTCCTTGAGACGTTCGGTGCCCAGGGACCAGCTCACCGAGTCGGCCTGGCTGAAGGGCTCGACGGGGAAGTCGTCGAGGTACGGTCCGTAGGCGTAGGTCGCGTTCTTCGCGTTCCTGGTCCGGCCGTCCTTACGGCTGTACCAGGTGAGCTTGCGGCGGAAGTCCTGGTTCGAGCACGGATAGCCGTAGTCGTCCTCGCTGCACGGCCAGTGTCCGTGGTCGGCCTTGTACAGGGCGACGGCCGAGCGTAGCGACTGCAGGTTCGCGCGCAGGGCGCGCTCGTTCGCGGGCCGATCGCTGCCACCGAAGTTCAGCACGACGATCGAGGCGAGGATTCCCAGCAGCGCGATCACGATCAGGACCTCGGCCAGGGTGAAGCCTTTCTGGGCGTTCCTGTGGATCATGGTTCGTCGATCTCCCGGTCGATTCGATTCAGCCCCCGAACGATGCGATCGCCTTGACCATCGGGAGCACAAGGGACAAGGCGATGAATCCGACGATTCCGCCGAGCACCACGATCAACGCGGGCTCGACGAGCTTGAGCATGCTGTTGGTCGCTCGCGCGACCTGCTCGTCGTAGAGCTCCGACACACGCACGAGGACGGCGTCGAGGTTGCCGGTGGCCTCGCCGATCGAGACCATCTGCAACACCAATGCGGGCATCGTTCCGGCGTGGGCCAGAGCATCGGCGATGCTCCGTCCCGCCACGATCTGCCCGCGGGCCTCGTGGACCGCCGCGGCGATCCGGCGGTTGCCGGCCGTCGCGCCCGCCACCTCGAGGGCCTCGACGATTGCGATTCCCCCGTGCAGCAGGGAGCCGAGCACGAAGCACAGACGCGACATGCTCGCCTTGCTGATCAGGGCTCCGATGCCCGGAACAGCAAGCAACAGACCATCGAGCCGGAGACGCAGCTCTTCGTCGCGCGCCAGTACCCAGGCGCCGACTCCCAGGCCGGCCAGGCCGGCCAGCAACCACGGCCAGAACGAGGTCACGAATCCGCTGATCGCGATCAGGGCACGGGTCGGCCAGGGCAGGTCCACACCCATCTGTACGAGCACCTGGGTGAACTTCGGAATGATCGCGACCATCAGGAACACGACGACGGCCGCGGCGAGGACCACCAGGAAGATCGGGTAGATCAGTGCGCCCTTCAGGCGATTACGCAGCTCGGCCTCACGATCGAGGTATCCGCCCAGCTGTCGCAGCACTTCGACCACCGTGCCGCTGGCTTCGGCTGCACGGATCATGTTCAGGTAGATGTCCGGGAATCGTCCGGTCGCGGCGAGGGCTTCGTGGAGGGACGAGCCCGACCGGATGTCGGCGATCGCCGACTCCAGGGCCCGCGTCAGTCGTGGCTTCGTCGAGTTCTCGGCGAGGAGTTCCAACGCCGTGAGGATGGGGAGTCCCGTGTCCAGCATCAGTGCGAACTGATTGCTGAACAGGGAAAGGTCTTCGACGGTGACCGGAAGATGTTGCCGGATCGCCTCGAGAGCATCGGGCTCGTGTTCCTCGTGTTCGATGTCGACCGGAATGAGGTCCTCGGCGAAGAGGCGTTCGCCGACCCACTCGGCCGTGGGCCCGTCGAGACGGCCACGGATCTCGTGACCGTCGGTGTCGAGGGCGAGATAGGCGAAGCGCGGCACTTCAGATCTCCCGGTCGTCGAAGGCGGGGGCGGGCGCGTCGGTCGCGGGGTCCGGCTCCGGGGTCGACGACACCTGGATCGCCTCGGTGATCTCGTCGCTCGCGCGATCGCCGTGGGCCGCGGCCTCGTCGTCGCGCGCGGGCGGGATTTCGTCTTCGCTCATGCGCGTGGCCAGGAGGACCTGCTCGATCGAGGTCTTTCCCGAGCGGGCCTTGGCCAGGCCGTCCTCGAACAGATCGGGCATCGATCGGCGCCGGGCGATGGCGCGGATCCCGGCCGCGGGTAGCTGTCGCACGATCGCGCGCTCGATCTCGTCGTTCACGGGCATGAGCTCGTGCAGCGCCACGCGGCCCCGGTACCCGGTCTGGTTGCAGGATCGGCACCCCGTCCCCTGATGCACCGCCTCACCGCTGCGCTCGATCCGCTCCACCACCTCGGGTGGGTGTCGGGCCGGATCGAGTTCCACGGGTTCGGAGCAACGGGGGCAGTTGCGGCGGACGAGCCGCTGGGCCAGGACTCCCTTGAGCGCGCTCGCCACCAGGTAGGGTTCCACGCCCATGTCGATGAGCCGGTTGGGGGCGCTCGTGGCGTCGTTCGTGTGCAGGGTCGAGAGGACGAGGTGTCCGGTCAGAGCCGCCCGTACGGCGATCTGTGCCGTCTCCCGGTCGCGGATCTCGCCCACCATGATCACGTTCGGGTCCTGACGCAGGATGCTGCGCAGGGCCGATGAGAAGGTCAGCCCCGCCTTCGTGTTCACCTGCACCTGGTTGATGACCGGGAAGTCGAACTCGACGGGGTCCTCGACCGTCACGATGTTCGTGTCGAGCTTGTTGATCGCGGTGAGCGAGGCGTAGAGCGTCGTCGTCTTGCCGCTCCCGGTCGGTCCCGTCACGAGGATCATGCCGTGGGGACTCGCGACGAGCTCGCGCCAGTCGGTCTCGATCGAAGGGGCCAGCCCGAGGTCGGCGAGCGAGGTCAGGGTCTGCTGGGTGTCGAGCAGACGCAGGACGATCTTCTCGCCGCGGATCGTCGGCAGCGAGCTGATGCGCAGGTCGATGCGCCGGCCTTCGGCGTGGAGACTGATCCGACCGTCCTGGGGCAGGCGCTTCTGGGCGAGGTCGAGATCCGCCAGGATCTTCAGGCGGCTGACGATGCCGGCGTGCAGGGCCAGCGGAATGCGCTGTTCGGCCCCCAGGCGGCCGTCCACGCGGTAGCGCACGCGCAGCGCGTCGTGGTCGGGTTCGACGTGGGCGTCGCTGGCGCCGTCGCGGATCGCCTTGAGAATGATCAGATTGACCAGACGGACCGTCGGCGACTCGTCCGAGGCGAGGTCCGAGAGATCGAGTTCGTCCTCGCGTTCCGTCACCTCGGCCACGGCCTCGGTGCGCTGGGCCTCGGCGACGAGCCGCTCGAGGATGGGGTCGATCCCGTAGAACTGGTTGATCGCCCGCTCGATGTCCCTGCGCAGGGCCAGGACCGGAATCACGTCGCAGCCGGTGCTGTCCCGTACGGCGTCGATCGCGAGCACGTCGGTCGGGTCGGCCATGGCCAGGGTGAGGTCGTTGCCGACGCGGAACAGCGGGATCGCGCGGTGGCGTCGCGCTGCTTCCTCGGGCAACGTTCGCACCACGCTCGGGTCGACACTGTAGGGACTGATCTCGACGTGCGAGAGTCCCAGCAGGCGGGCCCGGACCTGGAGCACGGTCCGGGCATCGACGACGCCGTCGCGCGCGAGGCGGTCGCAGAGCTGGACCTCGTCGCGGGTCTCGGCCAGGAGGGGCTCGAGATCGGAGGCGGTCACGTGACCGCCGTCGACGAGGGCACGGACGAAGGTTGACGACATGACGGATCCCGTTGTCCGCGGAAACGACGTCCACCCGGAGGAAGATGTGGCCCACCGCCGGGACGCGGCAGAGCTGCATCTACACCTGGAGGGGGCTCTGACGGCGCGTCGAGCCCTGACGCTGGCTTCGAGTGCAACCGACGTGCCCTCGCCGCCGGCCGGGGCGATCGACGAGACCTCGCGCGGTGTGCAGTGGTCCTTCGGCTCCCTGCGCGGCTTCCTGGAGGCCTTCGGCTGGGCGTCGCGGCAACTGCGCGACGCCGCCGCCTATGTGGCGGTCCTCGACGACCTCGCCGTCTCCCTGCGGGCCCAGCGCGTGAGCGCGGCGGAGGTGTTCGTGGCCTTCGGGCAGATGCACCGCGGCGGGGTCGAGCCCCGGGTCATCGTGCCCGCGCTCGCCGAGCGCGCCGCCGAGATCGAGGCCGAGGGCGGACCGTCGATCCGCTTCGTCGCCGACGTCACGCGCAACTGGGGCGTGGCGGCCGCCGACCGCGCGCTCGACGACGCGCTCGACCTGCAGCGGCATCGGATCGTGGGCTTCGGCATGGGAGGCATCGAGACCAGCGAACGCGCGCGCGCCTTCCGCGGCGTGTTCCGTCGGGCGGCCGGGTCGGGGCTGGGACTCTGCTGCCACGCGGGTGAGGGCACGACCGCCGAGTCGGTCCGCGAAGCGGTCGAGGAACTCGAGGTGCGCCGCGTGGGCCACGGCATCGCCGCAGCGACCGACCCGGTCCTGATGCGTGAGCTGCGCGACGAGGGAATCGTGCTCGAGGTGTGTCCCACGTCGAACGAGCGCACCGGCGTGTGGGATCCGGCCACGCCACACCCTCTGCTCACGCTGCTCGACCACGGTGTGCCCGTGGTGCTCGGCAGCGACGACCCGGCGTGGTTCGATTGCACGCTGCGCAGCGAGATCCGCCGTGTTTCGGAGTGGGGAGTGCCCGAGCGCACGATCGACGCCATGATCGAACGGGCCTTCGCGGTACGCTTCGCGCCGTGATCTACAGAGCTCGACCGGCTGCGCGCACGCCGATCCACACCGCGAACAGCCCGATCCCGACCGAGAGCATCACGTTCAGGGTTGCCTTCGTCACGTGCCCGGTGCGCACCAACTCGAGCGTGTCGAAGGAGAAGGTGCTGAACGTGGTGAAGGCGCCCAGGAATCCCGACAGCACGGCGGTGCGCACGGCGAGGTTCCAGTCGAGGCGGTCGACGAGGAGCGTCGACAGCCAACCCAGCAGGAAACATCCGATCACGTTGACGACGAAGGTGCCCCACGGGAACACACCCGGGAGGACGCGCTGGACGGCGGCGGTCAACCCCCAGCGGCACAGGGCGCCGAGGGCGCCGGCGACGGCGATGGCCACGGGCAGCGCCAAGGCTCAGGACTCCGTATCGGTCCGCCGCGCCTTCGCCAGGCGGTCCTTCTCGGACGCGAACTCGTCCTCGTCGAACTTCGCGAACAGGATCGGAGGCTTCGTCACCGGATGTCCCTCGGGTAGCCAGTTGCCGCCCGTGGGCCACCCGTCCTCGCGAAGTGACGTTCCTGTTCCCAGGGCGTCCCACAGGGTCTGCATGGTGTGCGGCAGGAAGGACGCCCACAGACCGCACAGTGCTCGTACGTACTGGCAGCAGACGTACAGCGAGGTGGCGCAGCGGTCGGGATCGTTCTTGCGCGTCGCCCAGGGTTCGGACTCGTCGAAGTACCGGTTCGCCTCCTTGCTCAGCAGGAAGATCGCCTCGGCTGCGGCCCGGAGCCGAAAGGCGCGCATGTCGGCCTCGACTCGTCGCGTGGTCGCGAGGATCCCGTCGAGTGCGCGCTGGTCGGTGTCGGTCCACTTCGCCCGGGGTGGGACCTTCTGGTCGAAGTACTTGCCGGTGAAGGTCAGGGCCCGGTTGACGAAGTTCCCGAGCACGTCGGCCAGTTCGGAGTTGTGGCGCGCGGCGAAGTCGTCCCAGGTGAAGTTCGTGTCGCGGGTCTCGGGCATGTTGCGTGCGAGGCAGTAGCGAAGGCTGTCGGGCGGATAAGACTCGAGGTAGTCGGGCAGCCACACGGCGTGGCCGCGGCTGGTCGACAGCTTCGCCCCCTCGAGGTTCAGGAACTCGTTGGCCGGCACGTTGTCGGGAACCACGTAGTCCTCACTGTGCGCGTGCAGCATGGCCGGGAACAACAGGGCATGGAAGACGATGTTGTCCTTGCCGATGAAGTGGACCAGACGCGTGCCCGGATCCTGCCACCAGGTGCGCCAGGCCTCGGGATCTCCCTGCTCGGCCGCCCACTCGCGGGTGGCGCTGATGTAGCCGATCGGAGCGTCGAACCACACGTACAACACCTTGCCCTCGTGGTCGGGCAGAGGGACGGGCACGCCCCAGTAGAGGTCGCGGGTCACCGCGCGTGAACCGAGCCCGCGGTCGAACCAACCACGACAGTAGTTGAGCACGTTCTCCTTCCAGTCCGAATGCCCCTCGATCCACGGCTGCAGCCACTCCTGCAGCTTGCCCATGGGCAGGAACCAGTGCGTGCTCTCCTTCAGGGTGATCGCGCTGCCGTCGGTCACGCTGTGGGGATCGATCAGTTCCTCGGGTTCGATCTGCGTGCCGCAGCTCTCGCACTGGTCGCCGCGGGCCGTCTCGCTGCAGTTCGGGCACGTGCCCTCGACGTAGCGGTCGGGATAGAAGCGCCCCGTCTCCTCGCTGTAGTACTGCAGGCTGGTTCCCTGCTCGAGCTGGTCGTGCTCGTGCAGGTCGAGGAAGAAGGCCTGGCTGGTCTCGTGGTGGATGGGCCGGCTGGTCTGGCTGAAGTTGTCGAAGTCCACGCCCAGGCCGGCGAAGCTGTCGCGGATGCCGGGGTAGTTGCGGTCGACCAGCGTCTTCGGGTCGATGCCCTCGCGCTCGGCGGTGAGCGTGATCGGAACCCCGTGCTCGTCGGTCCCGCAGATGAACAGAACCTCTTCGCCGCGCATGCGCAGGAAGCGGACGTAGATGTCGGCGGGAACGTACACCCCGGCCAGGTGGCCCAGGTGGATGGGGCCGTTGGCGTAGGGAAGGGCGGCGGTCACGAGGGTCCGCTCGAAACGTTTCGCTCCGGACACGTCGTACTCCCTCTGGTACCGGTGGGGCCCCTGGGGGCCGATGGGCGGGACGAACACTCACTCCAGGCCGAGATCGGCCATCTGATCTTCCTCGAACCCCAGGTAGTGCGCCAGTTCGTGCCACAGAGTGGTGCGGATCTCCTCGATCAGTGTCTCGGGGTCGACGCACATGCGCTCGAGGTTGCGCTGGAAGAGGAAGATGATCCCCGGGTGGTCGACGGGGGAGAAGACGCTCTTCTCCAGTTGGTTGGCGCCGACGAACAGGCCGAGGACGTCGGGCGGGACGGGATCGTCGATCCCGTCGCTCTGAGCGAGTTCCCGTGTGGGTGTGGACTCGATCACGATCGCCAGCTCGTCGAGCACGTCCTGGAAGCGCTCGGGCAGCTCGTCGCGTGCAGCCTGGACCGCGTCGCGCATGGCGGCGTCGTCGAAGCGGTGCGGGCGCGGGAATCGCTCGGGCTCGAGTTCGAAGGCCCGGTCGTATCCGCGTCGCGCGCCGACCTCGTCGCCCTCGATCTCGCACACCTGGGCCGACAGGTACCAGGCCTCGGCGAAGTCCGCGTGTTCGCGCACGAGCTCGTCGAGGATCGCGCGTGCGTCGTCGAACTGCCACAGGTAGTGGTGTGCCGCGGCCAGGTACCAGCGGCGCAGCGCGTCGTCCTCGGGATCTTCGAGCGGTCCCGAGCTCACGGCCGCGTCGAGCGTACCGCGGACCAGCCCGTTCTCGTATCGCGCGGCCGCCAGGCCCAGTCCCACGTTGGCGACCTCGGGATGGTCGCGGTGCAGTCCTTCGGCGAGGTGCAGGGCTCGTTCGAGCTCGTCTTCGTCGAGTGCACTCCACACGTCCTCGAGGCGGCGGTGGATTTCGTCGACGGCCGGGGGTCCACCGTGGGGCGGACGTTCACTGGACATGGGGCCGGGCTCCTTTCCGTGGCAGCAGTCTAGACGGCCCCATGCGCAGGGGCAAGGGGGCAGCCCGGATCCCGGTGTCCGCGGGGGATCAGTGCGAGGCGCGGTTCGTGAGACGGCCGTGGCGGGCGAGCCGTCGTTCCATCGCGATCACGGCGAGGGCGGCATCGGCGTCCCCGGGCTCGAGGGTCCATCGTCGCAGGTGGAGCCCCTCGTCGATGTGATCGATCAGGCGGGCGAGGGTGTTCTGGCGCGTAGCCGATGCGGCGGGGTCCACGAGTAGATCGCTCCAGGCCAGCCAGGCGGCGGCCACCGCGAGGTGGATCACGGCCGACGGCGGGTTCGTTTCGTCGCCGGTCGGTCGCCAGTCGTGGTCGTAGCGCGTATGGACGATTCCGTGGTCGGCGAAGCGGTCGAGCAGTCGGACCAGCGAACGGTGCGCCCAGGCCGTCGCCTCGGCACGGGGTCGCAGCGGGACACGCGCCCTTACGAAGGGAGACACGACGTCCACGAGGAATTCGACCGTGTCGGTGGGCTGAACGGCCGACTCCACTTCGAAGGCGAGTTGGAGGGCTCGCATGCGGGACTCGAGTTCGTCCTGCACCTGCGGTCGCATGGCCGCGGCGTCGCGGGACAGATGGTCCCAGTGCGCGGAGTCGCCGCGGGGTCGAGGGTGGAGCGACTGCAGAGTGCGTTCGACGCGGGACCGGTCGCGTGCCCGGAACGGGGCGGCGAGAGGTGCGGAGAACGGAACGTCGGTCATGGGTCGGTCCTCCCCGGCCGGTGCGGACGGTCGGTCAGAGCTGGAACGCGATGCGTACCGGCAAGACCGAGGCCACGATTCCGGCCGGGCGAGACCTGTCGAGGGCGCCTTCTGCGAGCTCCGCAGGGCGTCGCCGGTCGAGTGTCGACCAGGGCGCCGGCCAGGAATCGTGCACCGGTTCCGGACCTCTCCGCGCTCGCTGCTTGTCGCGAATCGGGGTCAGCGTATAGCCTCGTCACCGGAGGCCGTGGCGGTCATCGCCGATCACCGCGTCGCGGGGTGGATTCGAGGGGCATGGGTCAACAGCTATTCGTCATCGCCGTGGTGACCCTCACCTTCCTGCTGTTCGTGTGGGGTCGGCTCCGCTACGACATCGTCGGTCTGAGCGCCATGGTCGTACTCGCCCTCGGCGGCGTG
>Ga0102937_1000011_pt1 | contig 62213 bp, 53 predicted proteins | sample SalPonR2_B_D1_MG_FD_78213 | JGI IMG/M metagenome (GOLD analysis project Ga0102937, IMG submission 78213) | Salt pond soil microbial communities from South San Francisco under conditions of wetland restoration - Salt Pond MetaG R2_B_D1_MG | ecosystem: Environmental > Aquatic > Marine > Intertidal... | reverse complement strand
TTGGGCAGCATGATGGCCACCCGGTCGCCTCGTTTGAGTCCCAGCGCCTGCAGGCGCGCGCCGAAAGCGCGGCTTTGGCGGTCGAGTTCGGCGTAGCTCAGTTCGCGGCCGAAATTGACGAATGCGGTCTGGTTGGCGTACTGCTCGCAGCTCTGTTCGAGGATATCGGTCACCGAATCGAACTCGTTCATGTCGATCTCGGCCGGCACCCCCTCCGAATATTCATTCAGCCAGGTTTTTTCAGTCATTGTGTTTTATGTCTCTTGATTTACTCTACCCTGTGCCTAGATTCTCACAGGTCAAGAGCACATACAAGTGTTTGAGATCATGCTGCGCCGGACAATTAATGCGTGCTGAGCGTTTGCCGCGGATGGTCGTGGCGTATATCATCCTAAATCGGGCCGGGCTTGCCGCGTGCCGCGCGGGAGCGAGGCTGGCCCATCCATTCATTCGGGAATCGCCATGGGTGAGCAGAACGTAGAGCAGAACAGCGACGAGGCCACGCGCCGCGCGTTCATGAAGGCGCTGCTGAACGAAGTCCGGGCGATGGAGGCAATGCTCGACGCCGGCATGTTCGAGCGCGACATCAGACGGATCGGAGCCGAACAGGAGATGTTCCTGGTCGACCGCGCGTTCCGGCCTGCGATGACGGCGATGCAGATGCTCGAGGGAATGGACGATCCCAGGTTCACGCACGAACTTGGGTTGTTCAATCTCGAGGCCAACCTGTCGCCGCTGGAACTGGGCGGCGACTGCCTGAGCCGCCTGGAAGCAGAAACCGACGAGGTGCTTGCGCTCGCCCGGGAGCGCGCCGAAAAGGTGGGTTCGCAGGTCGCGCTCGTCGGCATTCTTCCGACCCTGACTCGCGACCATCTCAGTCTGAATGCCATGGTGCCTACGGCGCGCTACTTTGCTCTCAACGAGGCCCTTCGCCGGTTACGAGGTTCGGATTTTCAGTTTGCGATCAAGGGTATCGACCAGCTCAATTTCCAGCACGACAATCTGATGCTGGAAGCCTGCAACACAAGCTATCAGGTGCATTTCCAGGTTGGTGCCGAGGAGTTCGCGTCGCTTTACAATGTCGCCCAGGCGGTCACCGGTCCACTGCTGGCGGCGTGCGTGAATTCTCCCATTCTGCTGGGAAAGCGCCTCTGGCATGAAAGCCGCATCGCGGTGTTCGAAAATTCAATCGACGCGCGGTCAGAGGCATTGGCCGCGCGCGGTCTTCAGCCGCGCGTGCATTTCGGCGATCACTGGATCGACGAGTCCGTCATCGAGATATTCAAGGAAGACATCGCGCGTTTCCGCGTCATTCTGACGACCGAATTTGAACAGGACCCGCTGGGGATGGTCGGGCGCGGTGAGATTCCCAAGCTGAATGCGCTGCGCCTGCACAACGGCACAGTATATCGCTGGAATCGGGCCTGCTACGGCATATCGGACAACGGCAAACCGCATTTGAGGATAGAGAACCGGGTCATCCCGTCAGGCCCGACGGTACGCGACGAGATCGCGAATGCTGCGTTCTTCTTCGGCATGATGTCGCACCTTTCGCACAGCATCGAGGACATTCGGGAGCATTTCAATTTTTCCGACATCAAGAGCAATTTCATGTCGGCCGCCCGCGACGGGCTGCGCGCTCAGCAGGTCTGGTTCGACGAACGGCAGATGCCGGCCCAGGAACTGATACTCAAGGAACTGCTGCCGCTGGCCGAACAAGGTCTGCGCGAGGCTTCGATCGATTCCGCCGATATCGAGCGCTACCTGGGCGTGATCGAAAGGCGCGTCGAGTCCCGGCGTACCGGCGCCCGCTGGCAGCTCGACTCGCTGGAGCAGATGAAATCCACCGGCAGCCTGCATGAGCGCCTGCGTGCACTGACCGCCAGCATGGTGCAGCAACAGCAGACGGGCAAGCCGGTGGCCGAGTGGGCGCTGGCCGAATTCTGCGGCACCCAGGACTGGCGCGAGAGCTATCGCACGGTCGGGCAGTTCATGGCTACCGACCTGTTCACGGTCCGGCCGGACGACATCGTCGACTTCGCCGCCAGCCTGATGGAGTGGCGCTACGTCCGGCACGTGCCGGTCGAGGACGATGCAGGGCGGCTGCTGGGGCTGATCAGCCACCGCCAGCTGCTGCGCCTGATTGCGCGCGGTCTGGACAAGGAAACAGGTCCGGTCATGGTGCGCGACATCATGCGCCCGGACCCGAAGTCCATCGGCCCCGAAACCACAACCGTGGAGGCCATTCGTCTGATGCGCGAGAACAAGCTCAGTTGCCTCCCGGTGACCGAGAACGGCAAGCTCGTGGGGCTGGTGACCGAATACGATCTCATCGTGGTCGCCTCCAGGCTGCTTGAATCCGTTCTTGATGGCGAGTGATGCGAATCGGTTGGCAGCGGCCGGCTGCCTGGCCCTTCTTCTCTGCGCCTGCAGCGCCGAGATCGATGACGAGACCCGGATCGAGCGCACGCTCGCCACGATGATCGAGGCGCTGGAGCAGGGTGATGTTTCCGATTTCATGGCGCCGGTGGCCGACGATTTTGTCGCGGTCAACGGTCGCTTGGACCGACGTGCTCTGGGGCTGCTTGTCCGCCGCGAAAGGCTTGCGCGCGATGCGATCGGCATCCAGCGTCTGGATACCCGGGTTCGGATCATCGGAGATGCGCGGGCCGTCGCGTCGTTCCGGGCGCTGGCCACCGGCGGCACTGGACTGCTGCCCGACGAGGGACGGTTCTGGAAGGTCGAAACCGGCTGGCGCCGGGACGCCGGGGAATGGATGCTGATTTCGGCCGAATGGGAGTAGTGGCGGTCGCAGAAACAGGCTGAAAACCTGCACCGGCGCGCCCGAAGGGATACAATTGTCGGCTTGCCCGACCCGTGTCTGCCGTCGTGGTCGTTGGCGGGCCGGGCGGTTGCCCGAACCCCCGTTTTGCCGGCAAGAATTTAACGAATTTGCGATCTCAGGAGTTATTCCCAATGCAGCGAACCCTTTCCATCATCAAACCCGATGCCGTGGCCAAGAACGTCGTCGGTGAAATCTACACTCGCTTCGAACGCGCCGGCCTCAAGATCGTTGCCGCCCGCATGGTTCATCTCTCGCAAGAGCAGGCCGAGGGATTCTATGCCGTACACCGCGAACGGCCGTTTTTCAAGGATCTGGTCGAGTTCATGATGTCCGGGCCGGTGATGATCCAGGTACTCGAAGGCGAAGACGCCATCGCCCGAAATCGTGAGCTCATGGGTGCTACCGACCCGCGTCAGGCCGCGCCCGGCACGATCCGCGCGGATTTCGCTTCCAGCATCGACGCCAATGCCGTCCACGGTTCGGACGGCGAAGAGACGGCTGCCCAGGAGATCGGCTTTTTCTTCGATGCCGATGAGATATACTCGCGGTGATTGAAAGGCCTGGAGCGCATGGCTGAACTTGCCCCGAAGACAAACCTGCTCGGCCTGAGCCGGGAAGGTCTGGAACGGTATTTCTCCTCATTGGGGGAAAAGCCGTTCCGTGCGCGGCAACTTCTCCAGTGGATTTATCAGCGTGGCGTGACCGACTTCACGCTGATGACCGATCTGAGCCAGAAGCTGCGCGAGCGCCTGGCCGAGGCCGCCGAGATTCGGCCGCCCGAAATTCTCAGCGAGCAGAAGTCGGCCGACGGTACGATCAAGTGGCTGCTTGCGCTGCCGGGTGGGAACGCGGTTGAAACGGTCTTCATTCCCGAGCCGGATCGCGCCACCCTGTGCATTTCGTCGCAGGTCGGCTGCATGCTCAATTGCACCTTCTGCTCTACTGCCATGCAAGGCTTCAGCCGCAATCTCTCGGCTGCCGAGATCATCGGCCAGGTCTGGCTGGCGGATCGCAGAACCGGCGACCGGAGAATCAGCAATGTCGTGCTGATGGGCATGGGCGAGCCGTTGCTCAACCTCGACCAGGTCGGACCTGCGCTGGAACTTCTGCGCGAAGACCTCGCCTACGGCCTGGCGGCGAGGCGGGTTACGGTATCGACCGCCGGCGTCGTACCCGGCATCGACGCATTGCACGGGTTGCCGCCGATTGCGCTGGCCGTTTCGCTGCATGCGCCGACCGACGAATTGCGCAGTCGACTGGTGCCACTGAATCGGAAGTACCCGATTGCCGAACTCATGGCCGCTTGCAAGCGCTACCTGAAGGGTTGCAACAGCAAGCAGTCGATTACTTTCGAGTACACCATGATCGACGGGGTCAACGACAGCGTTGAGACGGCCCGGCAACTTCGTCGGCTGCTTTCGGATTTGCCCGCCAAGGTCAACCTGATTCCGTTCAACCCCTATCCCGGTACGCCGTTTCGCTGCAGCAGTAGCGAGAACATGCTGAAATTTCAGGAAATTCTCCGGGCCGGCGGCCTGATCGCGACCGTTCGCCGTACCCGAGGCGATGATATCGACGCGGCCTGCGGGCAGCTTGTCGGCAAGGTGCTTTCCACCAGCCAGCGGCGGGTGCTGGTGCAGCAGCAACTTGCACGTCAGGCTCTGGCATGAGTCTGCGTCGGGCGGCCAAGGTGATTGTCGCGGCCATCGTCGCGGTCATCGCCGCAGCCGCCCTGGTCGGCTGCGCGGCGACCGACACGGCACAGCAAGATCCCCGGCGCAGCGGCTCGGCGGTCGATCGAGTCAGTCCCGTGCGGGCCGCAGAGATCAACACCAGGCTGGGCGTCGGCTATCTCGAGCGTGGTGATATCCAGGTCGCGATGCAGAAGCTCGAGCAGGCCGTACAACAGGATTCCAAACATGTCCCGGCACATCTCGCGCTGGGCATCGTTTACCAGTCCATAAACCGCAATGAACAAGCACTGGCGCATCTGAAGACAGCGGTCGAGCTTGCACCCGACGATGGAGGAGCGCACAATAGTTATGCTGCGTTGCTTTGCCAGCTCGGGCGCTACAAGGAAGCGGATCGCCACTTCAGGCAGGCGCTTGAAGACCCGTTTTACGCCACGCCGGAGGTGGCGCTGGCCAACGCCGGTTCGTGCGCGCGACGAGATGGACGCAACGACGCGGCGGAGCGCTATTTGAGAGAAGCGCTTGAATATGACCCGCAGAGCAGGACCGCCCTTTTCAACCTCGCGGGTCTTTCGTTCGAGCAGGGCGAAGCTTTGCGCGCCAGGGCGTTTCTGCAGCGGCTCGAAGCCAGTGGCGGGCTTGGAGCGCGGGCGTTGTTGCTCGCCGTGCAGGTCGAGCGGGCTCTGGGCAGCGAAGCGATTGCCCAGCGCTATGCCGAAATCCTGATTGAAAGGTATCCAGACTCACCCCAGGCCTCCCAGCTGAGGCAATAAATCAAGAAATGAAATGACCGAAGCCAAAACTCCCGAAAAATCAAACATGTCAGTGTCTCCCGGCGTCGCGCTATCGACGGCGCGACAGGCTTGCCAAATGAGCCAGATCGATGCTGCGAGCCGACTGAAACTGCCCAGAGCCACGATCGAACACATCGAAGCCGATCGATTCGACCGGATTGCGCCAATCTACCGGCGCGGGTACATCGTCAATTATGCACGGCTGCTCGATCTGGACCCGCAACCCTTGTTGGAGCAGATGGGCGTCCTGGAACCGGAACCGCTGCGTGCCGTGCTTCCGGTGCCTGGAAAGTCGCAACGCTTCGAAAGATTTCTCAAGTTTGCGACCTACGCGCTTGTGACGACGATGATCGTGCCGCCGCTGGTATATTTTTTCGTCCTTGGAGGCGCCCGGTTATTCGAGTCCGAAGTTGCTTCACGAACGAACGACGGGGAAGGCGTGCAGGCTTCGGAAACTTACAAGCCCGGGTATCGTGAGCGCTTCGCCGACGCGTTGGCGGTGCAGTCGCCCGAAGCGATGCAGAATGACGACTCACATCTCTCGGCCTCGGCCTTGCCGATGACCCCGATTCGAGCGGTGGGGCAGCCGGCGCCCCCGGTCGAGGCGATGGACGACTCGGCGGGCGGTTCGCTGGTGCCGGAGCCCGATCCGATGGCGCGTCTCGAACTGGCTCTCAGTGAAGACAGTTGGGTGGAGATCGAAAGCGCTGACGGCCAGCGCCTGGAGTTCGACCTGATTCGGTCCGGTGAATCCCGACAGTATTCCGGCCGCGCGCCGTTCAAGCTTCTGCTGGGACGTGCGAATGCGGTGTCGTTGAAGCTTGACGGAGAACCCCTGGTGTTCGATGGTCAAGACGAGGCTGGCGTGGCCGAACTCGTAATCGGAGAATCTGCCTCACGCGGACCAGCCTCGGACGCTGGAATGCCGGCGGAATAGGGCGCGCCGTTTCGGTGTGCAGCATGTTGCTGTGCGCCGACGATGTTGCCCCGGCCGGTTCGCGCGCGGCGTGATTCCCGGCCGTTTCCTGTTTTGGAGATTGAGAATATGAAATCCCTGCAATCGGTCCGGGGAATGCACGACATTCTTCCGGCCGACGTGGCGGCCTGGCAGTGGCTGGAGACGCGGGTGTCGGCGCTGATGGATCGCTATGGCTTCGCCGAAATCCGGATTCCACTGGTCGAGAAGACCGAATTGTTCACGCGCGCGATCGGTCAGGGCACCGATGTGGTCGAGAAGGAAATGTACGCCTTCGACGACCGCAACGGCGACAGCCTGTGCCTGCGACCCGAAGGCACCGCCGGCGTGGTTCGCGCGGTGCTTCAGCACGGACTGCTGAACCCACCCGGACTGAAAGTCTGGTATTCGGGCCCGATGTTTCGACACGAGCGACCGCAGAAGGGGCGCCAGCGCCAGTTTCACCAGATCGGCGCCGAAGTGTTCGGACTGGACGTGCCCGCCGTGGATGCCGAACTCATTGCACTTGTAACCCGCCTGTGGCGCGAACTCGGCATCCAGCGTCACGTCGAGCTCGAGATCAACTCGCTGGGCGACCGCGACGATCGGGCCCGTTATCGCGAGGCGCTGATCGCCTTCCTCGAGCCGGTCCGCGACCAGCTCGACGAGGACAGTCGTCGTCGGCTGGAGACCAACCCGCTACGGATCTTCGACAGCAAGGTGCCAGCGACCCAGGCCCTGCTGGCGCGAGCGCCGCGCCTGATCGACCACATCGGCGATGCCGCGCGCGAGCATTTTCGGGCGCTCACCGCCATGCTGGACGTCCAGGGCATCGCCTATAGGGTCAATCCCGGCCTGGTGCGCGGTCTGGACTATTACTGCCGGACCGTATTCGAATGGACGACAACCGCGCTGGGCGCTCAGGGCACGATCTGTGCCGGCGGGCGGTACGACGACCTGGTCGAAATCCAGGGCGGCAAGGCGACGCCCGGCGTCGGATTCGCGATGGGCATGGAACGGTTGCTTGAACTGGTCCGGGGTGAAGAAAGGCAATTCGCAAGCGACCCTCACGCGTACCTGCTCGGGGTCGAACCGATCGCGGAACGACTCGGGCTTGCCGAAATGCTGAGGGATAGCTGGCCGGCGATGAGGCTGATCACCGATCTGCAGGGAGGCAGCTTCAAGGCTCAGTTCAAGCGCGCCGATCGCTCCGGCGCGCGCCTGGCGCTGGTGCTCGGTGACCAGGAACTGGACGCCGGCACGGTCAGCGTCAAGGACCTCAAGGGCGATACGTCGCAGCAGACCGTGACGCGTGAAGCACTGGGCGACTGGCTGTGCCGGTTCTTCGACGGCGGGGTACACTCGCCAAGCAAGTGATTTATCATCCGCATTCATAATTTATGCCTTTTCCGAGCAAGCGAGTGACCCGATGGCCGTAGAGCTCTACGACGAACACGAACAAAGCGAACGCGTACGCAACTGGCTGCGCGAAAACGGTGTTTCCATACTCATGGGCGTGGCCCTGGCCCTGGCCGGCATCTTCGGCTGGCGGCAGTGGCAGGACTACCAGTCCGGACAGGCCATGCTGGCCAACGAGTATTACGCCGCGATCCAGCAGGAACTGGATGCCGGCAGCACCCAGGCCGCCGCGGAGCAGTTCGCTGCAATGCGCGAGGGCGTGGGTCAGCACGCCTATGTCGCGCTTTCGGGCATGCTGGTCGCATCGGCGTGGACCGAGGACGGCGACGTCGAGAAGGCCGGCGAGATTTACTCGGCATTGCTCGATTCCGGCAAGTGGGAGTCACTGAAGCCGCTGATTCGACTCAGGCTGGGATTGATCGAAATCGCCCGCGATCGCGGTGACCGGGCGCTTGCGTTGCTCCAGGGCGAGGTGCCGGCCGGTTACCAGGGCCTGTGGCTGGAAACGCGCGGCGACATCCTGTTCGATATGGAACGGTTCGACGAGGCCGCGGATGCCTATGCCGCCGCGGTGACCCAGCTGCGCGGCGAGGGTCGTGATTTCCGCCAGGCCGAGACCAAGCTGGCGGCGGTTCAGTCGACGCTCGGTCGGGCCGCGATCGACGGACCGGAGAACTCATGATGCGTCTGCGTCGTGCCGTCTTGCTGGTCGCCCTGGCGCTGCTGGTGGGCGGCTGCGGCATGTTCGGCAAGAAGGATCCAGAGCGGGATCCGATGGAATTGACCGATTTCAACGAGCGGCTGAAGGTCAGCAGACTGTGGAGCACCTCGACCGGAAGCGGCCTCGGCAAGAGTGCTCCGGGCCTCAAGCCCTTTCATGTCGACGGCGAGATCTGGACTGCCGACCACAAGGGCCGTGTGACGGCTGTCGACGCCGCATCGGGCGATCGCCTGCGTCGGTTCGATCTCGACATGGACCTGTCGGCAGGTCCCACCGTGGTCGATCAACGCGTGCTGCTGGGCACAATTGACGGACAAATCCTGGTGCTCGACCGGAATACCGGCGCGATTGACTGGCGGGCGCAGCTTTCGTCCGAGATTCTTGCCGCACCCCTGCAGCGCGATGGGGTGCTCGTTGTTCGCTGCATCGACGGCCGGGTCTTCGGCCTCAACGCCGATACCGGCTTTCGGGAATGGGTCTATGACCGGAGCGTGCCGCTGTTGACGCTGCGCGGCAACTCCGAGCCGGTCGTTCGCGGCGGTCAGGTCTTCGTCGGCCACGACGACGGCACCCTGACGGCGTTGAATCTTGCCGATGGTCAGCTGTTGTGGGAGCAGCGTGTGGGCACGCCGGAAGGACGGACCCAGCTCGATCGGCTGGCTGATATCGATGGTCACATGGAAATCGTTGGCCTGGACATTTATGCCGTCAGCGAGCGTGACCGCATGGCGTCCGTGGCGCTTGATTCCGGGCGCCTGCTGTGGGTCAAGGAAGTTGGATCGAATTCCGGATTGACCGTCGCCCGAACCCAGATGGTATTGGCCGATTCCGAGGACCGGATCTGGATGCTCGACCGGCGCAGCGGTTCGACCGGCTGGAGCAACGAGCAACTTCTGCGTCGCGGCTTGAGTCGGCCCGTGCTTCAGGGCGGATTCGTTGCGGTGGCCGACAACGAGGGCTACGTCCACTGGCTGGATGCCGATACCGGCGAATTCGTCGCGCGCGAGCGGGCGTCCAAGACCGCACCGGCAAGCGCGCCGCTGGTCGTCGGCAATATTCTGTTCGTACTGGATGTCGACGGCAAGCTCTCGGCCTGGCGCGTAGGCGCCTCCTCTTAATCCAGTGTCCCGGGAGATCAATCGTTCGGCACTGCCAATCGTGGTGATTGCCGGGCGCCCCAATGTCGGCAAGTCGACGCTGTTCAACGCGCTGACCCGAACCCGCGACGCGCTGGTGGCCGACCAGCCGGGCGTAACCCGCGATCGCATCTACGGCCGCGCGGTCATCGACGACACCGAGGTGGTGCTGGTCGACACCGGCGGCCTGGATCCCGATCCGGACACGCTGGTGCGTGGCGTCGGCCGGCAGACCCGGTTTGCGCTGGAGGAAGCCGATGTGATTGCGTTCGTCGTCGACGGGCGCGGAGCGGTGACGTCGGAGGACTTCGAAATCGCCGCCAGAATTCGCCAGCTGGGAAAACCCGTGGTTCTGGTGGTCAACAAGACCGACGGTATCGACGTCGATACTGCAATATCGGAATTTGCCGCACTGGGCCTTTCCGAACCGCTGCCGATCGCCGCCGCGCACCGGCGCGGCCTGGACCGTCTGGGTACCGTGATTGCCGCCGAACTGCCCGAGTTGGCGCACGATGTTGAAACGCGCGAGACCCAGGACACCATTCGGCTGGCGCTGATTGGCAGGCCGAACGTCGGCAAGTCAACGTTGCTCAACCGCCTGACTGGCGACGAGCGCGCCGTCACAGCCGACATGCCGGGAACCACGCGCGATCCGATCGCTGCCGAGATCGATCGCGACGGACGCCATTATCGGCTGGTCGATACGGCCGGCATACGCCGCAAGCGCCACAAGCACGAAGAGGTCGAGTCGCTGAGTACGCTCAAGGCGATGCAGGCCATGCAACAGGCCGACGTGGTTTGCCTGTTACTCGACGCCGGCGAGGGCATTACAGACCAGGATGCCCGGCTTGCCGGCCACGCCGCCGACGCGGGCAGGGCGCTTGTCATCGTGTTCAACAAGTGGGACGGGATCGATGAACGGCAGCGAAAGACCTGTCTGCAGGATGCCGGCGAGAAGTTGAAGTTCGTCGCCTGGGCGCCGGTGGTGATTCTGTCGGCGCTGCACGGCAGTGGCCTGGCCGAACTGTTCGACGCGATCGAAACCGTTTACGATGCGGCCTGTCTCAAGCTGTCCTCGGGCCGCCTGAGCCGGGTGCTCAACAAGGCCACCGAGGCCCATTCGCCGCCGGTCGTCAACCGGTTCGCGGCCAAGTTGCGTTATGCGCATCCGGGTGGCAACTTTCCGACCCGCATCGTGATTCACGGCAATCGGACCGAGCACGTGCCGCCGGCCTATCAGAGGTTCCTGATCAACCGCTTCCGCGCCGAGTTCGACCTGGTGGGCGTGCCCATTCAGCTGATTTTTCGCGACTCGGAAAACCCCTACGCGGGCAGGCGGAACAAGCTGACACCGCGTCAGGTCAAGCGGCGCCAACGCATCCGGAAGCGGTGACAGAGCAGAGTCGAGGCCCCCTGATCGCCCCCCGACGAGGCGCACAGTCGCGTGCGAGACGATCGATTGGCAATCAATCGTCGAGATCCGCGACCGGCATGAGCCGCTGACAGGAATGACTCGGCCCGCAGTTGTTGCGATCCGGCCCATCCCCGGATCCCAATCCCGAATACCAGGAATTCTGGTCGGCGACTTGAAATCCCGCCGATTGCCCCGACGTTGTTATCGAGGTCGCCGAGTGCATGAATCGGGGCCTTCGGTTCTGGCCATCAGGCAGGACTGTTTATTTCAATCTATTGCTCAATCTTGGAGGATAGCGATATGACCACGTTCGACCTTTCACCCCTGTACCGCACCGCCATCGGTTTCGATCGGCTGGCCGACATGCTTTCCAACGCATCGCGCGTCGACGGCAACGGTTACCCGCCCTACAACATCGAGGCCCGCGGTGAAGATCAGTACCGTATTTCGATGGCCGTCGCCGGCTTTTCGGAATCCGAGCTCGATATCGTGACCGAGCAGAACACGCTCACCGTTTCCGGGCAGAAGGCCGGAGACGACGAGCGCGACGACCGTGAAGACCGCGAGTTTCTTTACAGGGGCATCGCGACCCGCTCCTTCGAGCGGCGCTTCCAACTCGCCGATCACGTGCGGGTCGTTTCAGCCAAGCTCGAGAACGGCCTGCTTCATATCGAACTCCAGCGCGAACTGCCGGAGAAGATGAAGCCGCGTCGCATCGAGATCGGCGGCGACCGTTCGACGATTGACTCGACAATCGACTCGTCAAGCGAGTCGAATCGTTCCACACAGATCGAGAGCGACGAAAGCAAGGCGGCCTGATAGCCGGCTGGCAGCCGCGACTGGCAATGACACGCAAAGGGGAGCGCCGAGCGATCGGTGCTCCCCTTTTTTATCTATAAAATCAGAAATATTGGGTAATTCAACGAACGTCGAAGATGAATTCCTGCATGCCGTTGTTGAGCAGCATGGTCCGTTCGACGCGCAGTTCCGGCATGGCCTTCTCCAGCGCCTTGGGGCTGTATCTAGGCGTTTTTGTCGAAGGTGCGTCGACCGGCACAACGGTCAGCCGGTCATCGGCACTTAGCCCGTACCGCGCCGGCGTTTCGCTCATCGAGGTGCCCGAGTACTGGATCAGTGCGTGCACGCTGGATCCCGAGCGAGCCCGGCGCGCAATCCGGCTCGACAGTTCGCCGAGCTGTTCGGGGCGCATGTAGTTGAGCAGATCCCAACACAGAAAAAAGTCGACCGGTCCTGCCCAGAATTTTTCGGCGAGCACCGTGTCAGGATGATGCCAGAGCGGCTCGCCGCCTTCGAGAGCACCGGGCAGATCGGCCACGATCAGGCGATTGCGGCCGCCGCTGAGCCGTTCCACGAGTCCGGATTGCGCGCTGCCGAGGTCGGCCCATACGCGACAGCGATCACCGACGTCGCGAGCCAGAAGCTCGACGAGAAGCGGAACCTTGACGCGCTCGGCCGTGGGGCCGGGACTGTGTCCGGCCAGGCTTGCTGCGGCATGCGACATGTGACCGGTTTTGTCGCGTCAGGCGGCCGACGATCCGGTCTTGCCCGTCTGCTGTGTCGACGGGGCGGCGCCTCCCCCGGAAGACGCCTGAGGCCCCTGTGATTGCTTGTCCTTCTGGCTGTCGACGACACTTGGCGCCGATGTCGGCTTGCCGGCCGGGCTCGATGCGGCCGATGCCTTGCCCCCGAACGCCTTGCGGAAGGCTTCGGAGTCGGCATCCATGTCGATCGAACCGCGGAACCTGGCACCGTCTTCGAGGCTGATGCGCGGGGCAAGAATGTTGCCGCTGATGCGTGCACTCTTGCGGATGCTGATGCGCTCGGATGCATACAGGTCGCCGTTGACGGTGCCCTCGACAAAAATTGTGTGCGCAAAGACTTCGGCGTCCAGCGTTCCCTGGGTGCCGATCGTCAAGGTGTTGTTCTTCAATTCGATTGTCCCCTTGACGCGGCCTTCCACGACCAGGTCTTCTTCCCCCTTGAGCTGGCCGTCGATCGAAATCGAAGGGCCGATGGTCGCGGCCGCACCGGTGCCGCCCGTGCTTCTGGTCGGCGCTGGTGACGGGTTGGCCTTGTCCGAGTAATGATCGGATCCGGAACGGCTGGCAGTTTCTGATTCGTTGCTCTCACGCTTGTTGAACATTGGGCTATCTCGATTTGGGGAAGGGGAGCCATCCAAATTACAGCCACGCTCGAACAACGTCAAGCAGCGATTGTGTGAGCTCAATCAAGCTTCGGGTCATTGCGCCATTATGACGCGCGACACGCGCTCGCAAGACCACCGCGGCCATCGGCTACACTTCGGTCTGGCGCGAGATTGTTGCATCGTTGAAATCGGAATGTTTAATGTCGGAATCGAGCCGTAGATTGCTGCTGGTGCGCCATGCCCAGGGTTCGCTGGGCACGGATGATTACGACCGGCTTTCGAACATCGGCTTCAGGCAGGCCGAACATGTCGGCCGGCACCTCGAGGCGGAAATCGAAACCGCGGCCATTGTCCGGGGCGAGCTGAAGCGTCATCGCCAGACCGCCGACTATCTGGGTGGTCTGGGCGCATGCAGAACGGACCCGGACCTGAACGAATACCGCGTCGATCATCTGCTCGAGGCGGCGTTCATGCGGGCCGACGAGTTGGCGCTGGATGCCCCCGGGGCTGCCGCGATGGCCGATCCCGTGGCTTACCTGGATACCTTTCTGGCGCTTTTCCCGCGCGTGCTCGAGGCGTGGCAGACGGAACGGCTGGACTGTTCGGTGAACGGCCGCTGGAGCGCCTTCAGCCAGCGCGTCGACGCGGCCGGCCGCCGGATGTCGCTGATGTTCGACGAGACGGGTACGGTGGTCGCTGTAACCTCGGCCGGTGTCATCAGCACGCTGGCCGCGAGTCTGCTGGGGCAAGACCTCGCCTGGCAGCGGCAGCTGAATGTGACGTTGTACAATGCCTCGATCACGGAATTCAGGATCGATAAGCATCCAAACGATTCGGGCCGCTGGTCGGTATCGCGACTGAATTGCGTTGCGCACCTGCCGCCCGGAGAACTTCATACGCTGGCCTGACGCCGGCTCGGCACGCAACAGGGATTTCTGACTAAATGGCCGATTACATGGCGAACAATCCAGTCACCATCATCACCGGCTCCAGCCGCGGCATCGGACGCGCCGCCGCCGAGTTGCTGGCCGGACGCGGTCACCGCGTTGTCATCTCGAGTCGCAACCAGGACAGCTGCGAGGCGGTCGCCGACGAAATACGCGAGGCCGGCGGAGACGCGGCGGCGATCGCCTGCCACGTTGGCAAGGACGAACAGCTCGAGGCCCTGATTGCCGGCACCGTCGAGCGCTTCGGACGCCTGGACAACCTGGTTCTCAACGCCGCCAGCAATCCCGTTTACGGGCCGTCCGACAACGTCGATCGCAAGGCCTTCGACGTCATCATGCACAACAACGTGTTCGGTTCGATGCGGCTGGGGCACCTGGCGCGGCCGCACATGGCCGAGGCGGGCGGTGGTTCGGTCGTGCTGGTGTCGTCGATCGCCGGACTGCTGGGCAACCGCGTGATCGGGGCCTACGGACTTTCCAAGGCCGCCGAGAACCAGTTGGTGCGCAACCTGGCGCTGGAGTTCGGCGGCGATGGCATTCGAGTCAACGCCGTGGCGCCGGGCCTGATTCGCACCGACTTTTCCAAGGCGTTGCTCAGCGACGAGCGCATGGTCAAGCACTTCGAGCGCACCACCCCGCTGGGTCGCATCGGCGAGCCTGACGACATCGCCCGGGTCATCGCATTCCTGGTCGGCGACGATTCGGGCTGGCTCAGCGGGCAGGTGATCACCGCCGATGGCGGCATCACGGTGACCGGGGGTTTTTAGTGCTTCGAGTCCTTGTAGCGGTCGCGACGGTGCTGGCGCTGTCGATGGCAGCCAGGCCGTCGGCGGCCCAGGTCTACCGATATACAGACGAAAACGGCATTACCGTCCTCACCAACATCAAGCCCGAGCCCGGGCGCTACGAAAACGTTCGCAACGTCGGCTGCTACGGCACCTGCATCAGAGGTGTGGACTGGCACGCCACGCCCCTGAAACGAGTCGAATATCGCGAAGAAGTGCGCGCCGCGGCCGAAGTGCACGGTGTTGACGAGGCGCTGGTGCGCGCAATCATGCACGCCGAATCTTGGTTCAATCCTGCCGCCGTCTCGCACGCCGGCGCCCAGGGCCTGATGCAACTGATGCCTGCCACCCAGGCGCGTTTCGGCGTCGCCGATCCGTTTGATCCGGTCGCCAACATCTCTGCCGGCGTGGCCTACCTGGCCGAACTGCTGGATCAGTTCGACAACGACTGGGAACTGGCCGTGGCCGCCTACAATGCCGGCGAGAATGCCGTGCGCCGGCACGCCGGCATCCCGCCGTTCTCCGAGACTCAGGAATATGTCCGGCGTATTCGTATCCTGCGGATGCGGTACCGGGGGTGAACCCGAAACTCGAATCCTAAACCTTCTTCCCGACCAGCCTGACAAGCACAACCACCGTCAGGAGCCCGACCGGCAGGCAGACCCACCACGGCACGCCGAAGCCGGCGGGCAGGGCACCGAATACGATCGCGATGACGCCGGCCGAAAGCGCATATGGCAGCTGGGTGCGGACGTGCTCGATATGGTCGCACTGACTGGCCATGGAGGAGAGGATTGTGGTGTCGGAGATCGGCGAGCAGTGATCGCCCCAGACCGCGCCGCCCATGACCGCGGCGACCGTGGCGTAAAGGATCGGGAGGTGCTCGGCGCCGTTCATGCCGGAGGCGGCCATCAGCGCCCACGCCAGCGGCACCATCAACGGCAACAGGATGCCCATGGTGCCCCAGCTGGACCCGGTCGAGAACGCGGTTGCCGCGGCCACGACGAAAACCAGCGCAGGCAACAATCCCGGATGCAGGCGGTCGCCGACCAGCGACACCAGGTAATCGGCCGTGCCCAGCACGTCGGTGACCCCGGAAAGCGCCCAGGCCAGCACCAGGATGAAGATCGCGTAGAGCATCGCGCGCGCACCGGAGAACCAGGCCTCCACGCTTTCACCCAGGGTCAGCACGCGCTGGCCGATGGACATGGCGATGGCCAGCAACGAGCCGAACAGAGAGCCCCAGATCAGCGATTTGTAGGGATCTGCCGAACCGACGATCGCGCGCAGCGTTTCGCCCTCGCCGGTGATGAACATGCCGGCCACCACGCCGATGACCATGGTCAGGATGGGGAGCACGGCATTGCGGGCCCGGCACCTCACGCCTTCGGCGGGCTGAACGTCGGCCATCTCGTCGGCGGTCCGGTTGGCCACGCTGCTGGGCGGGGCGGTCCTGCCGTCGTGGCGGGCGCGCATTTCGGCAGCATGCATGGGCCCGAAGTCGCGGCCCAGTCCGACCACGGTGAAGACCATCGTGATTGCCAGCAACGGGTAGAAGCTGTAGGCGATCGAGTTGAGAAACACCATGTAAGCATTGAGGTCGAGGCCGGGAATGCCGGCGATCGCGTCGCGGATCAGACCGACTTCGTAGCCGACCCAGGTGGTGACCAGCGCGATTGTCGCGACCGGTGCGGCCGTTGAATCCACCAGGTAGGCGAGTTTCTCGCGCGAGATCCCGAGACGGTCGGTGATGGGGCGCATGGTGTTGCCGACCACCAGCGTATTGGCGTAGTCGTCGAAGAAGATCGCCAGGCCCATTGCCACGGTGGCCGCCATCGCCCGCCCGACCGTGTTGGCGTAAGTGATGATGCGGTCGACGATGCCCATCATGCCGCCGTTTCTGGAAATTACGCCGACCATGCCGCCGACAAGGATGGTGAACAACACCACAGAGGCATGGTCGGGCTCGGCGATCGCTTCGAGGATGAACGTATCGGCGGTCGTCATCAGCGCCTCGAGCGCCCCGAGAACCGAAAATCCGGCAATCGCCCAGGCGCCGATCCAGATGCCGGCAAACAGCGCCGGGATGACCTGTCTGAGTATCAATGCCAGTCCGATCGCAATCAGCGGCGGCAGTATGGAAATCCACCCGTAGCTCGTCGCCGCGCTTTCATCCTGGGCGAGTGCCGGACCGCACAAGAGCGCAAGCAGCAGCAAGAACGACCTGATAAATATCCAGTATTTCATTACCCTGCCGTCATTTGCTTGAGTATCTTGTCAGCCGCTTCGAAGCGCTTCTTCAGTAATCCGGCCTGGCCGACGTGATGCGGGAAACTTTCAAGCCAGCGGCGCTGAAGCTCAGCTCGCTCGGAGTCCAGATCGGCCTTCGCGGCGCCACCGCCGAGCCGGTTGGACAGTCGATTGATCTGATAGTCCATGCGGCGCTGCCGGTCTTCTTCGGGGCTCTCCAGGCCCGACAGGCACTCCATCTCGACCACGATCTGGCGCGCCTTGTCGGTCTGTGCGTCGATCTCGCGACCGAGCGCTTCGACGTCGCTGGCCTGGGTCATCTGCTCCAGGCGAGCGAGCAGACGCCGGGCGACCTCGTCGTCTTCGGGAATCCCGGGCAAGTCGTCGATCGGCGGAGGCGCCTTGCCGGCCTGGATATTCTCCCAGCTATCCTGCAGCTGAGAACTCAGCGCGGCCAGGTGCGCGCGCTTGGCCTGGGTCTGAGCCTCGCGCGCGGACTGGACCTGGTCGCGGTAGCGACCCAGTGCGCGCTCGAAGCGCTTGCGCAGCGCTGGCGGCGGGGCGGTGTGCCGGTTGAACTCGTCTTCCAGGCCCGAGACCTGTCCGGCGACCGATTCGGGATCCTCGACCGCCGCCAGTTCCTCGACGCGCACGCAGATCTGCTTGAGCGCCTCGGCGTGCTCGTGCTCGGCCTGCTTGCGCTCGTCGCGCTCCTTCTTGAGGTCCTCGAACAGCGGATCTATCGGTTCGCGGAACTCGCTCCATAACTGATCGTCGACCTTGCGTCTGCCGCGACCGGCCTTCTTCCACTCGGCCTGCAGCGCCTTGGCCCGATCGATGGCGACGGCACGGTCCTTTTCGTGCGCGAGCTTGCGCGCTTCGGCGATCAGCCTTCGCTTCTCGTTTTCGGCGGCTTCGAAATGCCGGTCCAGGGATGCCGATATCGAATCCATCAGCTCCCGCAATGCAGCGGCGGCCTTGCCCCGGAGCTTCGGCGGCAGGGTGTCGAGGTTGCGTATGGCTTCGCGCGCCGCGCGCTGGTATCTGATCAGCTTCTCGTTGGGCGTGTCGGGATCGCCGGCCACGGCCCTGGCGTCTTCGAGAAATGCCTGGAGTTCCTGGTGCGACTGCTCGCGAACCTCGCTGCGCTTTTCCAGGTAGGGGCGTGCGGCATCGAAGGTTTCCTTGCAGGCGCGCTGAAAACGGCGCCACTGGCCCTGTGGGGCGGCGAACTTGCGCTTGTCCCCGGGCAGTACCTCCTGGTCGTCGAGCTCTTTCCAGCGCTGGCGCAGTTCCTTGAGGCGCTCGGTGACCGCGTCCGGATGCAGGCTCCCGGCATCGATCTCGCCGACCCGTTCGATCAGCCGCTCGCGGAGCTTGTTGTTGGACCAGTGCTGCCAGTCGCGCATTTCCTTGAGTTTGCCGGCCATGCGGGCAATTCGCCCGGAGGCTTCGCCGGAACGGCCACGCCCCGGCAGCTTGTCATTGAGGCTGCGGGCCTTGCGTATGGCCTCGTGGGACTGGCCGATATCCCCGGCAGCCAGCGCCTGGTCGGCCTGCTCCAGCGCGTGCTGGAGCTCGGATTGCGCCTCGGTATTGCCGCCGGTCGGTTCGCTGCTTTTGGATTCCGCTGACTTGACGCCGGGCTTCTGCCGCGTCTGCACGCGCGCCTGAAGCTCGCCGCACAGGGCCTGGAAGCGCTCGCGCAGGGACTGGTCGGCCGGGCCGGGTTTGCGCAGCGTATTCCAGTGCCTGTCGAAAGCCGACATCAGCTTGTTCAACGCATCCGCTGTCTTGTCGTCGGCCGGCCGGCCCGCCATCGCCTGGGCCTGGTCAACCATTCGCGCCAGTTCGCCGTCGCCGGCGGCGGGCGCTTGGGGAGGAGCCTCGACCGCCTGCGCTCGCGCCGGTCGGGGCTGCAAGGCGCTTTTGACGATTCGCATCGCCCCCTCGAAGCGACGGGCAAGATGCGGCTCCGGACTTTCCAGCGCCCGCCAGCGTTCGGCAAGCCGTTCCGATTCGGCCGTGCGATTGTCGCTGCCATTGTCGCTGAACTCGCCTCTTGCGAGCTTTTCGGCCTGGCCGATCAACTGAACGGCAAGCTCGTCGCGTGCAGTATGCGTACTTGATCCGGATTCCGATTCAAGATCGGCCAGGCGTCGCATGACGGCTTGGTGCCTGCTTTTGTGCTTCTTGCGCAGCTGTTCGGCGATGCGTCTGAGCGTGGAGACCTGTTCAAGGCGTCCAAGAACCCGTTCGGCAATCGCGTCGTCGGGCTCGCTGATCAGGCAGTCGCCGAGAAAGCCCTGCGAACTGATCCGGCCAAGTGCGGCGGCGCGCATTTCAGCGTCCGCGGCGTGGGCGGCCACCCGGCGAAGCGCGTCCGGTGTCTTCAGCGATTCAAGCCATGCCAGGCGATCCCGAAGCTGGTCGCCGGCGGGTTCTTCGCAAACACGGCGCAGCAGAAAACGATCGGCCGCGGCGCGAATATGCTGATCCGTATCGTCACTGCGCGCCTTGAGCCACGCCGCTTCCTCGGCCATGCGCTTGAGCGCCGCGATTCGGACGCCGGCGTCGGGATCCTGTGCGGCGATTTCCGCGAGCCTTTCCGAGAGTCTGGGGTCGGTAGAGCCGGCGACGCTGCGTGCTCTTGCATCGGCGTCCTTGCTCTCCCATGGGGGTCCGAACAGGCGTTCCTTGAAGCTCATCGATTTATCCGGTCAAGAATGCATTGTTGGCTGAAATACGATTGTCGATGTCGACGTCAATCGTCGGTGTCAATTGTGCGTGATTTCTTCCTGCGTCGGGCAAGCCCTTGCAGCCGGCTGGCGGATGCTGCGCTTCGGCGCCACCGGATGGTTCACGCGAGCTGCCGGATCATGCTGAAGCCGGCAACCCAGGTGCCGATCGCCGAACCCAGATTGGACAGGAAAAACACAAGAAATACCCGCGCGACGCGGTTGTTCCACCAGCCCGAAAGCTTGATTACATCGTCGCGCAGCGATTCGAAGTCGGCGATCTTGGGTTTGCGCAATGATGCTTCGACGGCACCGGTCACCATGCCGGCGCCGACGGTCGGGTTCAGCGAGGTCAGGGGCGCCGCGAGCAAGGCCGTGATTATGGTCAACGGATGCGCGCGCGCACACGTCGCGCCCAGTGCCGACAGACCGCCGTTGATCGCGACCCAGGTCAGGACCAGTGACCAGCCGAGTTCCGGGCTGCGCGAGAACCCGATGCCGAATCCAGACACTACCGCGACCAGGATCAACCACGGAATGGCCTTCCATATTTTCGACGGTGGCGGAACGTCGTTCAGCGCTTTGACCTGCGTCTTCGGGTCGTGGTCCGACGCCAGGGCCTTGGCGGTGCCCGCCAGGTGCCCGGCGCCGATCACGGCCAGCACCCGCCGGCCGGGGTGGGCGTCGTTGTCCTGGCGCAGGCGGGCGGCCATGAACTGGTCGCGCTCGTTGATCAAGCTTTCGTAGAGTTCCGGCGAGGATGAGGCGAACTCGCTGAAGGTTTCGTTGAGAATGTCGCCCTGCTTGAGTCGCTCGATGTCTTCTTCCGAAAACTTCTCGCGGGAAAACAGCGAGATGATCATGCCGTTGGTCAACACCCAGCGTTGCCACCACGAGAGCCGCCGGCTGGTTCGCTTGAGCGTGATCCCGATTTCGCGATCGATCAGCTGGATCGGAATGCCGACGCTGTCCGCCGACTCTATCGCCGCTTTCATTTCCGCGCCGGGCTCGATGCCGAACTGCTCGGCGATGCGGCGCTGGTATGCCGAGAGGGCCAGGCTGGCCATCATCATTCCGGCCTTGCCGGCGCGAATGATGGCAAAAAGATCCATGTCGCGCCAGGCGCTGGTGTCGGTCAGCGCCTTGTGCCGGGATTCGCAAAGCTCGACGGCCACTGCGTCGAAGTGTCCATGCTCAAGGTGGTGTCGTACCGCATCGACGCTGGCTCGCGACACATGGGCCGTCCCCAGCAGCGTGTAGTGGACCCCGTTGTGCGCGATTTCACGAACCGGTTCTTCGGCAAAGTCATGGGGTTCATCTGCCGTGACCGAGCCGTGGAGCTCGGTGTCGGTGGATTCGGTCATTCGGTTCTTTCCGGGCAAAGTCGGGAAGTCTAGCAGGGAAAACGTTTCGGCCCGTGTCCGACGTCGGGAAACGCCCGGCACGCGCCGAAACGGGCGGCCATCGGCAGTCGCTGTCGGCCTCGTTTATCCCGGCGCGCGGGTGGTCATCGGATGATGATGTAAGGATCGAGCGGCGGCCGTCCGGAATTGCCCAGATCGTGAATCATGTATTTGCATGGGTTCTGGTCCGAGCAGGCGCCGCCGTCGGTTCGGACGCGCATCGGCCGGTTGCCGGCATTGACGACGAAATTCATCACGGGTACGCCGTTACGATTGACGAACGGCGATTGCCCCTCGAACCGGATTCGTACGCGTGCGTTGGTGTTGATCATGATTTCCGTTCCGGCGTCGGTCACGAGGGTTTCGGGCTGCGAGGCGGGTGGAAGCGACGGGTCTTCGGGAACGACAACCTCGATCGCGCATGCAGGCGGGCACGCGGCTTGCTGGGCCAAAGCCGGCAGGGTGGGTGCGGCCAGCACGAAGGCGGCCAAGAAAAACTGTGACGGGCGAATATATGGGTTCATCATCTAGCTCCTCGGGTTTTCGGCGGAAGCTGCCGCCGGCGGCTGCAAGAGCGCAGCGAAACGGGGATCGGACCAGGCTGAATCAAGGCGCGGATCGCTGTGCAGCAGGAATGCCGGCAAGCCCTTGTCGATGGCGATCTGGAAAGCCCGAATCGCACCATCGTAGTCGCCCAGAAAATAGTGGGCGAAACCGGTCATCGTCAGGGCATTGATGTTGAGTTCCGCGTAATCGATCAGGCTTGCCAATGCCCCCCGGGCTGCTGCATCCTCGCCCAGCGCGGCCAGGTGAACAGCGAGTGACGCGCGCGCATCATGGTCGTTGACGTTGATTGCAAGCCGCGTGCTCGCTGTCGTGATTGTGGCATTGTGGTGTGGCTTTGCATCGTCTCTGCGACCCGGCTGGGCGCGAACAGCCCAGGCCAGGAAGCCAGTGAAACGGAAATCGTCCGGCGCCAGTTCCACGGCGCGCTCGAACATGGCCTCGGCGCGACTGAATTCGCCGGCGAAGAAGTAATTGGTGCCGGCGTTCGAATAGGCGATCGGGTTGGGTTCGCGCTCGATGGATTGTTCGAAGGCGTTGCCAGCGAGCAGGAAATCGCCCCGAGCGAAATGGATGCCACCGAGAATGGAATAGGGATCGGGGTGATCGGGATTCAGCCTGATGGCCTGCTGGACGGCGCCGATGGCGGCCTCCAGCTCGCCGGCGAAATAATACACACCGCCAAGGTCCGATCGGAAACGCCAGTAGGCGGGATCCATGTCGATGGCCTTGAGCAGTTCCGTCGCAGCCGACTCGAACGCCCCCTGGTCTCGCAAAGACAGGCCGAGACCGGCATGGGCTTCGGCGTTGTTGGGCTCGAGTTCGAGCGCTTTTTCGAACGAAATTTCCGCGTCCGCTGCCCTGCCGGTGCCCAGCTGAAGCGAACCCAGGGCAATCCGGGTTTCGGCCAGTTCAGGATAACGCTGACCCGTTTGCTCGCAACGCTCGAACGCGATTTCGGCAAGCTCCGGTTCGCGCCGGTATTCGTAGCGCTCCCAGCTTGCCCTGCAAAGGCCGGCCGCGGCCAGCCCGAAGCCGGGATCCAGCGCCAGCGCCGACTGAAATCTTTCGATGGCCTGGTCGATCTTGCCGCCGGTTCGATCTCGCAGATCCGACCGGCCGCGCAGATAGTCGTCGAAGGCCGCCGGATTTCGCGTGGCCAGGTCGGCCGACAGGTCGTTCGGCGAATTGAGCTGCACGCGCATTACCTCGGCGATGGCCGAGGATATCTCGTCCTGCAGTTCGAAAGCACTTTCCAAAGAGCCGTCGTAGCTGTTGCTCCAGACCTGTTTGCCGCTGCTGCCGTCGATCAGGCGGGCGCTGATTCGCAGCTGGTTCCCGGCGCGCCGGACACTCCCTTCGAGAAGGGTCGAAACACCCAGTTGCGATGCAACCTGCCGGGCGTCGGTATCGCCGTCGCGGAACGAAAAAGACGAAGTTCGAGCGCTGAGCTGGATGCCTGAAATCCGCGCCAGCTTGTCCATGATGGCCTCGGCAACCCCATCGCCGAAGTACCGGCTGTCCTGACCGGCGCTGAGATCGGTGAACGGCAGGACCGCAATGCTGGTGCCGATGCGTGTCTCCACCGGCGACGGCCTGAGAAGAACAAACGCCAGGATCAGCACCAGAGCGGCAATGATGAGGTAATCGACCCAGCGTCCGCCGACGGCGGACGCGGATGCTATCGCAGGGGATGCGTCCGGCGCAGCCGCCCCGGTCTTGCGCACGCCCTGTGGCGTGAGGTCGTAGACCCAGGCCAGCACGGCGGCGACCGGCGCGCCCAGAACGGCGGCGCTGACCAGTGCGGTCATGACCCAGTCCGGCGCCATCAGCGCGGGGAGCACGATGTCGGCCACCTGCAGCACGGCCCATACCGTCACGGCATAGGCACCGAGCACGCGCATGACGTGACGGCGTTTCAATTCTCCCAGTGCTGTTCTCAGTCTGAACCCGCGGTCCGGCATGGCTTTTCTCGATTATCCCCCGGAACGCTCAACCGGAATTTTTCAGAACCGGACCTGCAATGCCCGTGCATTCTTTCCGGGCAAAGTATACCTTTACTGGAGAAGGTGTGAAGGGTGTCACAGAGAAACAGGCTCAGCGCGCAAGCGACTGAAACGCCACTACGCGCGCGCCGTCGATGATTTCATTGTCCGGATGCGCGATCACGAACTGGCCCGGCTCGAGGCCCGAAACGACCTGGGTATGGCGCTCGCCGCGGCGCCCGATCTCGACAGCCTGGATTCGGGCGCGGCCGTTCAGGACGACGAACACGGCGGTTCCGTCGCCGGTGTTGAACACCGCACCGTTCGGCACCTTGAGCGTTGCAGGTGCGCGCCAGACAATGAACCTGGCTTCCATTCGGTAGCCGTGCCCGAGCGCCGACCACTGTGTTCTCGGTGAGATCAGGTCGATGATGACCTGGGTTCGCTGTTCCTCCACGCCCAGCGCCGAGACCTTGGTGAACGCGCTCGGCTCGATTCGACGAACTTCGCCGAACAGCGCGCTGTCGCCGCCCCAGCGCTCGAGTTCGACCGGCATGCCCGGCGTCATGCGAACCGCATCGTCGGTCAACACCTCGGCGACGATTTCCAGCGATGACGGATCACCGATGCGCAGCAACGGCTGGCCCGGCTGGACGACGCCGGCGCTTTCGTGCAGCACCGCGAGTATTCGGCCGTCGATCGGCGACTCGATCGCGAACCTGTCGACCGATTCGTCGCTCTCACTGCCCTGGAGAAGCGCAGCGCGGGCGTAGCGCAGTCCCTGTCTGGCGACGCCGACGTTGGACTCGGCCGACCGAAGATCGGCCAGCGCCTGGGTATGCTCGGCCCGGGCGCGGTCGAGCTGGCTTTCGGAGATCGTGCCCCGATCGAACAGCGGCACGAGCCGCTCCAGTTCACGTTCGGCAAGCCTGGCCCGCGATCTTGCCGATTCCAGCGCGGCCTCGGCGGCCGCTACGGTGGCCCGGGCGCGCGCCACTTCGGCTTCGGCGCCTTCGCGTGTGCGCGGATCGAGCACCGAGGCGGGAAGCGGCCGCAGTTCCAACAGCAGTTGGCCGGCCGTCACGACATCGCCGGCTTCCCATTCCAGTCTCGGAGCGAAGCCGGCGACCGGCGCCGATATCTCGAACTGATCCTGCACGCGAGTACGCGCCAGCTCGCGAATCGAAACCGTGACCGGCCCGATGCTCGCCTCGACGATGTCGACCGGAACCGGTTGGGGACGGAAACTCCATACCAGCAGACCGGCCACCGCCGCGGCCGCGATCCAGGTTGCGATCAATCTTGTCGATGGCATTTTCACTCCCTTGTCTTGAGCACTTCGACCAGATCGAGTCGGTAAAGCCTGCGCCCGATGGCCAGCATGGAAACCAGCATTGCCGCCAGCACAACGACGGCGGCGAAAGCATAGCTGTCGGCATGAATGACTGTCGGAATCCGGTAGAACTCCGATGCCATTGCGCGGCCGATCAGGCTGCAGAAGCCGTAGCCCAGCCAGAGACCGAGCGGGATCGCGGCTGCCGTCAGCAACGCCAGTTCGCCGAGTAGAACCCAGGCGACTTCACCGCGGCGAAAGCCGAGTACGCGCAGCGAGGCCAGCTCGCGCGCGCGCTCGGACAGCGCAAGGCGCGCGGTGTTGTAGATCACCCCGAATGCGACCACGCCGGCCAGCAGCGTGTTGACCAGCGAGAAGATCCTGATGTTCTCGCCCATGGTTCGGTTGAAGCTGGCCACGGCATTCTCAAGCAGGCTGGTGGTGGCGATCCACGGCCTTCGTTCGAGCTCGCCGAGCAGCAGGTCGCGTTGCGACCGGTCGGCTGTCAGGTAGACCCCGGAGATGCTGTCCGATTCGCGCAGCAGACGATTCAGGGCGTCCAGCTGCATGTAGGCCGATGCGCCGACGAACTCGCGCACGATGCCGTCGACGGAAACCTCGAGTCGCGGTCGCCTGCCTTCGAGAAATTCGACCGTGACCGATTGGCCCACCTTTACGGCCAGTTGATCGGCAAGCCAGTCTGTCAGCAGCAGCCCCGAGGCGGGCAGCTCGATCGGCTCGAGACTGCGGTCCAGCGCTCGGTGCAGCGTCGCGTCCCGGCCATATGCCTGGACCGCGCTCCTGTGACTGCGGTGGCCGTAAACGAGCTTCACCGCGACGGCGCGGAAGGGTTCGGCCTCGATGACGCCGGGAAGCGCACGAATCTCATGCAACGCGCCGCGTCCCGTGGGCTCGACAAAGGTGACGGTCATGTCTTCGCGGGCGGCGAATCCGAATTGGACGTCGAGCATGAAACCGATCGTATCCTGCTGGAAGCGCCCGGTCACGAGGATGGCCACCGCCAGCGCGATGCCGGTCACCGCGAGCAGTGCCTTGATCGGCTGGCGTTCCAGGCTGCGCACGATCATTCGGGTGGGCTGATCCAGGCCGCGGAAAAGCGGAACGCGCTCGACCAGGCTGCGCCGGAAGCGCTGCGGTTGCTCGGGACGCATCGCCTCTGCGGGTGCGGCGCGAAAAGCGCTCCACAGGGCGCGCCAGGTGCCGGCGAGGGCCGCACCGGTGGTCGCCAGCACGGCGCTCGCGATCACCGGCGGTCCGACGCGAAAGAACAGCTCGGGAAAACGAAAGAACTCTCGGTAGATGTTGGCGAGGCCGTGGCCCATCCAGCCGCCGAGCGCGAGGCCGGGGACAATGCCCAGCAGCACAATCAGCATCACCAGCCCGGTAAAGTGCGTCGCGATCGCGCGATTGGGGTAACCGAAGGCCTTGAGGATGGCAATCTGGTCGCGCTGCATGCGCACCATGCGATGGATCACGATATTGAGCAGGAAGGCGGCAACGCCGAGGAAGATCAGCGGTACGATTCGCGCCATGGCCCTGAGCTGTTCCATTTCCTCGCGCAGGTAGCTGTGAGATGTCTGATCTTCGCGCAGCACCGCGCCGGTGCCGCCCCAGCGCTCCAGGATCCCGTCCAGCGCTTCCAGGACCGCGACGCCGTCGGCGTTTCGCTCGAGCTGCAACACGACATCGTTGAAGGCACCCTCCATGCCGGCGCCTTGCGCCAGCGGGCGTTGTCGCATCCAGATGGTGGCGTAGCGGCTGTGATCCGGGAATAGCGATCCGGGTCGAATCTGATAGACGAATTCCGGCGATAGTCCAATCCCGCTGATCACGAGCCGACTCGACTGGCCCCGGACGATCGCGTCGATACCGTCGCCGACGCCAAGCCGATGCGCTTCGGCGAACGACTCCGAGATCACCACTTCCGAATCGTCGCCGGCGCGCGGGAGGCGTCCGGCCGCGAGAAACAGGCGATTGAGCATGGCGTCATCGGCTTCCGGAATGGATGTCAGAAGCGCCTCCACCGGTTCGTCGAAGCCCCTCACGGTCAGCGTGGCCGATGCACGCACGCGGCCCTCGGCGGTCCGCACGCCGGGGATTTGCCGGATTCGATCCACGGTGACCAGGGGTGCGCGCTCGAGCGATGCGAAAACGTCGGCGAAGCGGTAGTTCTGGTAGAACATGCGCTGCGAGTTTTCCAGCGATTCGATGGTCGACAGGGATATGACCCAGGTCGCCACGCCGCCTGCAATCACCAGCGCGATCGCGATGGCCTGGGCCCGAAGGCCCCAGAGATCGCGAAACAGTTTGCGGTTCAGCGCGCGCATGGGCTACCAGTGGAGCGTTTCGGGATCGGCGCGCCCGGGATTGCGCGAGATCGAGCTGATGCGGCCGTCGCTGAGCCTCACGACCCGGTCTGCCATGGCGGCGATGGCTTCATTGTGGGTAATGACGGCGGTGGTCGTGCCGAGTGCTCGATTGGCGTGCTCCAGCGCCTTGAGCACCTTGATGCCGGTCTTCGAATCCAGCGCTCCGGTCGGCTCGTCGCACAGGAGCACCGCCGGCTGTTTGGCGATGGCCCGGGCGATAGCAACCCGTTGCTGCTCCCCGCCGGAAAGCTGGCCGGGAAAGTGATCGGCGCGCGCCCCGAGATCGACCAGTGCGAGTGCATCGTCCGGTGCCATCGGGTTGGTCGCAATCTCGGTGACGATGGCGACGTTCTCGCGGGCGGTCAGGCTGGGGATCAGGTTGTAGAACTGGAACACGAAGCCGACGTGCCGGCGGCGGAATTCGGTCAGGGTCGGGTCGTCGGCGCCGCACAGTTCCAGGTCATGGTAGCGCACCGATCCGCTGGTCGCGCTGTCCAGTCCGCCGAGGATGTTGAGCAGGGTGGACTTGCCGCTGCCCGATGCGCCGAGAAACACGACGAGTTCGCCGGCGAAAAGTTCCAGGTCGATGCCCCTCAGGGCGCGAATGACGTTTTCACCGACCCGGTATTCCTTGGTGACGGCGCGCATGCGGAAGATGGCGCGCTGCGCGTCGTCGGCAGGGGGTTTCTGATGCGTGATGTTCATCTTCGAAACCCGTTGGACTCCGGTTGTCAGGTCCTGAACCGCCGGACCAGATCGTCGTAGGCGTCAATGCGGCGGTCGCGGAAGAACGGCCAGAGCCGGCGCACGGTCTCCGATCGCTGGCGTTCGGTCGTGCAGACCACTACTTCGCTTGATGTGCCGGCCTCGGCCAGCACCTCGCCCTGGGGGCCGCAGATGAAGCTGTGGCCCCAGAACTCCGCGTTGTAGGTGCCGCCGGAACGGTCCGGCTCGAAGCCGACCCGGTTGACCGAGGCGACTACCAGCCCGTTGGCAACCGCGTGCGAACGCTGGATGATGCGCCAGGCGTCGAGCTGGCGGCGCGCTTCCGATTCCTCGTCGGCCGGATCGAATCCAATCGCGGTCGGGTAGACCAGCATCTCGGCCCCGGCCAGGGCCATCAGCCGGGCCGCTTCCGGGTACCACTGGTCCCAGCACACCAGCACGCCGAGGCGGCCGACCGAGGTGTCGACGGGTTCGAATCCGAGATCGCCGGGTGTGAAATAGAACTTTTCGTTGTAGCCGGGATCGTCCGGGATGTGCATCTTGCGGTAAATCCCGGCCAGGCTGCCGTCCGATTCCAGCACCAGCGCCGTGTTGTGTGCAAGGCCGGGCGCGCGATGCTCGAAGATGCTGCCGACGACCACCAGCTTGTAGTCGGCCGCGGCCTCTGCCAGCAGGCGGCGCGTGACGCCGTCCAGCGGCTCGGCCAGGTCGAACAGGGCCGGGTCCTGGTACTTGCAGAAATACTCGGTTGCATGGAGTTCGGGCAGCACCACCAGCTGCGCGCCGCGCGCCGCCGCCTCGGCGATGCCGTCAAGGGTCGCGGTGCGATTGGCGTCGATGTCGGCGCCCATCGCGTGCTGCACCAGCCCGATGACAAGTTCGTCGCCAATCATGCCAAAGCCGCCGGAATCTGCATGCTCGCGCAGTGCGGTCCGCCGCCCTGGCCGACCAGTGTTCGCGCGTCGACCGATTTCGCGATCCGGTCGGGGAAAAGCTCCGACAGCAACTCGCGGGCTGGAACGTCTGCGCGGCTGCCGAACGCCGGCACCAGAACCGCGCCGTTGAGCAGCACGAAGTTGACGTAGCTGGCCGCCAACCCGGGATCGATGTCGTCAGGGCGGGGCAGGGCAATCAGGCGGTAGGCGCCGCCCCTGGCGGTCCGGAGCAACTCCAGCTGGCCGTTGAGCATGCGGGTACGCGATGCGTCGGCCAGGGTCTGGAACACGATGGTTTCCCGATCCGTGAAGCGTGCCAGCGTGTCGATGTGGCCGTCGGTATCGTCGCCGGGCAGCGGGTCGATGTCGATCTCGAGCAGGCGGCTGGCGTTGAGCCAGGTCTTGAGCTCGTGGTCGACCTCGGAATCTTCCAGGTGAGGGGCGCGCGCGCGCATGCAGTGGCGGTTGATCAGGAGGGTGCCGTCGCCGTCGCATTCGATCGCGCCGCCTTCGAGTTCGAACAGCGACTGCCTGAAATCGAAATCGGCGAACATCTCATGGCGGGCCAGCACGGTGTTGACGCGGTTGTCCAGACGCGCCTCGTGGCGGCCGCCCCAACCGTTGAAGTAAAAGTCCAGTGCCAGCCGCCTACCGGCATTGCACATCGTGATGGGCCCGAAATCGCGGCACCAGGTGTCGTTGCAACGCACCTCGATGCAATGCAGACCGCTGCGCTCGCCCAATCGCTTGCGTACGTCGCGATCGCCGGGCGGTATCAGCAGCACCACCGTCTGGAATTCGAGCGCCGCGCAGATGAACCCGGCGTATTCTTCCTGGATCGAGTCGATCACCTGCTGCCAGTCGCCGCCGGCAAACGGCCACACGAGCATGATCGCGCTTTGACGCTCCCATTCGGCGGGCAGCCGATAGTCAACCGGGTGCACTAGCCGGATCAGCCGTTCGGATTGCTGCGGGCCGACAGCACGGCGCCGCGATGCAGTACGCTCTCGATGACCAGGTCGTGTTCGAAATATACGCTGTAATCGTCGTACAGCCAGCGCGAGATCGGCGGCTCTCCGACCGGTGCGCGACGCTCGTTGGGACGTCCGTAACGCTGCTCGACTTGACTCATGGTCAGTCCATTGTCGGGCAGATCGCGCTGCATCCGTTCGCGGACTTCCTCGATCAGCAATACGTCGGCTGCGACCGTGCCGGCAGTGACCAGAAACGCAATGACGGCAATCGACTTGAGTGTGTTGCGGAACATGTCCGGCTCCTGTGCTTGTTTCCGGCTGCGACGTTGCTTGGTCGAGCCCGGCGGCCCCTTGATTTCGCGTTGAAATATTAGCATACGGGCGTCCCGAAGGACGCCCGCAAAAGGGCTTGCAAGACAGGTCGGAAGTCGGGTCGAACCGCGACCTATGAATCGGTGGCGCGCCGACGGAACCAGACCGAGCCGGCCAGGAACAGCATTCCGATCGCCACGCCGATCCACATCTCCCAGGACACGAATGCGTTGCCGATGGACTTGAAGCTCATCAGCATCTCTTCTCGAGGGACGAAGCTGGGCTCGGCCTGCGATTCGGTGACGATCTGCTCCCACTCGATGCTTGCGGGCATCACGCCGCGGCCGATGCGTTCGATGATCACCCACAGCAGGTTGAAGTCGGGCAGGCGGAAATTGGAAAAGAAACTCCAGAAATGCTGGAACATGCCGATCAGCACCGGCACCAGCACGGCGATCAGGATCGGCAGCCGCGGGGCCCAGGACGAGCAGAACATCAGCCAGGCGTAGATCGGCAGCAGCCAGAGCGACTGCACCAGGCTGCCGAGCAAGGTCACGGTCCAGACCTTGGGCAGGTTGGCCGGCGCCCAGACCTCGGTGAAGATGTTGATGTCGGCCATCAACCCGTAGCCGGAAGCGATCAACACGAGTGCGAGCTGGATGAACGCGATACCGCCCAGGTACATGATCGGTGCGGCCACCATCGCGGTCAGGATCTTTGACGCCACCGTCATCTGATCGGAGACCGGCAGCGATTTCCAGAACAGGATGGAGCGGTCGCGCCGGTCGTCGTACAGGCTGCCGGCCAGGTAGAACACCACCACCAGAAACATGATCTGGTGGAACAGCGAACCGGCCGAAAACATCACGCCGGCGGCCATCAGCCGCTGCTGGGCGTCGTCCATCTGCGCATACATGCGGATGCCGTCGATGGTGAAGACCTGCTCGTTATCGACCTTCGCGCCGATGATCAGAAGAAGAATCGTGACCAGCAGAATGAATCCGGCGATGATCAGCGGGGTCCACTTGAACGCGACCGGGCTTTCCCAGATTTCGCGCCGAATCAGGATCCAGAGTCGGGAGAACATGTTCGCATTCATGCCGCTTTCTCCCCGGCTTCGTGCTGCTCGTCGGCCTGGTCGCCCATCAGCGCGACGAACAGGTCGGCCACGCTTGGTTTGTGGATCTCACCGAGCTCGCCGAGGCGCTTCTGGTCGGCGTTGTCGAACAGCATGATGTGGCGACCGAACAGCACCCGTTCGTGTATCGGGTTCAGCGCCCGGGCCTGCTCCAGGCCTTCGGGGCCGACCATCACTTCGGTGTACTGCTCGTAGATGTCGTCCATGGTGTTGTTGACGATCAGTTCGCCGTCCTTGATGAAGATCAGGTCGGTGAGGATGTGCTCGACTTCCTCGACCTGGTGCGTGGTGATCAGGATGGTGCGCTGTTCGTCGAAGTATTCGTTGAGCAGGCTGGTGTAGAACTGCTTGCGGAACAGGATGTCCAGGCCCAGCGTGGGCTCATCGAGGATCAGCAGCTTCGCGTCGATCGACATCACCAGCGCCAGATGCAGTTGCACTACCATGCCTTTCGAAAGGGCGCGCACTTTCGAGTTCTGCTTGATCTTGGTCCGCGCCAGGTACTTCATGCACTGCTCGCGCGAAAAGCGCGGATGCAGCTTTTCGGTCAACTCGATGATTTGCCAGACCCGCGCCCAGCGCGGCAACACCGCGACGTCGGCGATGAAGCAGACATCCTCCATGAGGTCGTCGCGGTCTTTCGACGGGTCCAGCCCCAGCACTTCCAGTTTGCCGTTGAACTTGCTCAGGCCCAGGATCGCTTTCAGTGCGGTGGTCTTGCCGGCCCCGTTCGGTCCGATCAGGCCGACGATTCGACCGGCCGGCACGTCGAGATTCACGTGATCCAGCGCGATCGTGCTGCCGTAGCGCCGGCTGAGGTCCTGCGCGTGAATGATGCTTGACTCCATGCGTTCTACTCCCGTTTTAAATCGTCACTCGTCAATCGATTTGATCAGCTCGACCGGATCGAGCCCGAGCTTGCCGATTCTCTGTGCGATGCGAGGCCACTCCTCGGCCAGAAAGTGCTCCCTTTCGCTCTGCATCAGGCGCCGCCTGGCACCTTCGACGACGAACATGCCGACGCCGCGCCGTTTTTCCACCAGTTCGTCATCGACCAGCGACTGATACGCCTTCGAGACCGTGAGCGGGTTGATCTGGAAATCGATCGCGACCTGCCGAACCGACGGCAGCGGCTCGCCTTCCTTGAGCGTTCCGTCGAGAATGGCCGATACCGTCTGCTCGCGCAGCTGCCAGTAGATCGGCTGGTTATCATCCCAGTGCTGAGCCATTAAAACCCCGAGACGCTGGGCAGGACCAGAGGCAGCAGTCCTGAAAGCACGCCCGGCTCACAACCGGAATTTCCGGCGCGCGCGGCGCCCGGCGTATCGTTCGGGACTTCGGCTTCGGCCGAGCGCACGGTCTCGATCTGTTGTAGCCCATTCATTTCCCCGGCCTGTGCAGCGCTGGGGTCGGAGGCGTCCCAGCCCATGGCTGTGACGAGTGCAATGATTGCCGCTGCCGTCGCGAGACTGTGCGGAATATGGAATTCCCTGTGGTTGGTAATCGGCAACATCGGATGCTCCTTGCGACCGGGTCGCGTTGGTCCTCGTATTGGTGTATTACTATACTAGCACACCACGACACTGTCAACAGTGGATGCGGAATTTTCCCCAGCGCGATGAGTCGTCAAGTCGACGCAGCCTCTGGCTGGTATCATTTGACAGAGGCAAATTGATAAGAAATGCCGATGCGGCGCCAACTTTCGGGCAAATTTACTGTCTGCGTAGAAGCAGTCGCCCAGAGCGCTGCATCCCACATCATCCATACATAAAGATCATTCGGAGTCACAATCATGAATCGCAAACTTGTCATCATCGCGGTGTCTGCCGCGCTGGCCAGCGGTATGGTGCTTGCCCAGACCGAGCAACTTGAAACGCCGGAGGAGCGGCTGAGCTACACCATCGGCATGGATATTGGTCAGTCCCTGTCCGGCCAGGATATGCCGCTGGATATCGATATCCTGATGCAGGGCCTGCGCGCGAGCTATCTTGGCGAGGAAACACTGTTGACGCAGGAAGAAGCGCTGGCCGAACGCGAGCAGTTCATTCAGCAGCGACAGCAGCAGCTGGCCCAGGAGCGCGGTGAGGAAGCGCGCATCAATGCCGAAGAGGGCGAGGCCTTTCTCGCCGCCAACGCCGAGAAGGAAGGCGTGACGGTGACCGATTCCGGTCTCCAGTATCGCGTGATCACGGAAGGCGACGGCGCCAGCCCCGACGCGGATGACCGCGTGACCGTGCACTACAGCGGCAAGCTGATCAACGGCGTTGAGTTCGACAGTTCCTATGCGCGCGGCGAGCCGGCCACCTTCGGCCTCAACCAGGTGATTCCGGGCTGGACCGAAGGCGTGCAGCTGATGAAGGAAGGCGCCAAGTACGAATTCTTCGTGCCGTCCGAGCTCGCCTACGGGGAGCAGGGTCGCCCGGGGCCGATCGGGCCAAACTCCACACTCATCTTCGAAGTCGAGTTGCTCGAGGTCGTCCCGTCGCCGGCTGCCGATTCGTCCGACTGACCCGTCGCCAGAGAAAATGTCGCCGCGGCCGGGCCTTCCCGGCCGGGGCAAACGAACTTCTAGAGACTATCGGTATGGGATCGCTTCAGGATGCTTTACTGAAAACCGGACTGGCCGACGAGCGCCGGAAACCGGACAGAAAGGATGCCGGCTCCGCCCCCGGCAGCAGCAAGCAGGCGCCGCGAAATCAGCAACGAAAGAAGAAGTCCGGCAGGCGCCCGGACGCCGGCAAGTCGCAGGCATCGGATCTGGAACGTGCCTGGCGGGCCAGGCGCAAGGCCGAAAAGGAAGAGACCGAGCGCGTCAAGCAGGCCCGGGTTGACGACCAGGAAGCCCGGCGCAAGCGAAATCTCGAGCTCGATGCGATCGTGGCCGGCAGGGCGCTGAACGTCGAGGAGGGCGAGCTGCCGCGCTATTTCGAACACCTCGGGCGCATCAGGCGCGTGCTTTGCACCCTCAAGCAGCGAGATGCAATCAACAGCGGAGAACTCGGCATTGTGAACCTGCGCGGGCGCTACCTGATCGTCGAGCCCGAGGTGCTGGCTCGCTACAAGGCGCTGGCCGCGGACCTGGTGCCCGACCTCAGCGGCGCCGAGCCTGAAAGCCGTGAAGACGAGAAAGACTATCCGCCGGTGCCGGACGACCTGACCTGGTAGTGCGGCCCTGTCCGGCGGTCCCTCGGCCGTCCCACCGTATCGGCAATTTGCTACGATTGATCAATTGATCCAAGAGAGTGTCCATGATGTCCTACCGTATTTTGATGATGAGTCTTTTCGTGCTGGCGCTGGCCGCCTGCAGTGATACCGAGCAAGCAGCGTCCGAAGCAGCCGAGCAGGCCGTTGAAGAAGTCGAGGAAACCGTGACCGAAGTCGTCGCCGAGACCGACGACAACCCGTTCTTCGAAATTTCCACGTTGCCAAACCAGATGCCGCAGTTCGATCGCATCACCGACGAGCATTTCGTCCCGGCGATGGAGCGCGGCATGGAGGAGCATCTCGCGGAAATCGAGACGATCGCCGGTAACCCGGAGCCGCCGACCTTCGACAACACCATTGTCGCGATGGAGCGGAGCGGCCGGCTGCTGGACCGCGTCACGTCGGTATTTTTTGCGCTGGTCAGCGCCGACACCAACGATACCCGCCAGGAAATCCAGCGCGAAATGACGCCGCGGCTTACCGCCCACAGCGACGCGATTCAGCTGAACCCGGACCTGTTCGCACGCATCGAGGCCCTCTACCAGGGCCGTGAAGGACTCGGGCTGGACGCCGAGCAGATGCGCTTGCTCGAGGAATACCGCCGCGATTTCGTCCGCGCCGGGGCGCAGCTTTCGGAAGAACAGAAGGCCCGGTTGCGTGAAATCAACGCCGAGTTGGCGCGCCTGGGCACCGAGTTTTCGCAGAACGTGCTCAAGGAAGTCAACGACTCGGCCATCGTCGTCGATACCGCGCTGGAACTCGAAGGGCTCACCGACGGCCAGATTCAGGCTGCGGCCGACGAGGCCGGCGAGCGCGGTCACGACGGCAAGTATGTCTTGACGCTGATGAACTTCTCCAGCCAGCCGCAGTTGACCTCGCTGGAAAATCGTGACATTCGCGAGCGCCTGATGGAGGCCTCGCTCAAGCGCGGCAGCCGCGGCGGCGATTTCGACAACCGCGAGATCGTTTCCAGGGTGCTCGAGCTTCGTGCGGAGAAGGCGAACATGCTGGGCTATGACACGCACGCCGACTTCGTACTCGAGGAGCGTACCGCCAAAACCGTCGCGGCCGTCGACGAGATGCTGGGCACGCTGGCGCCGGTGTCTGTTGCCAATGCCCGTAAGGAAGGCGAAGCGCTGCAGGCGATGATCGACGAGACGGCCAATGAGACGGACAATAAGCCGTTCGAACTGCAGTCCTGGGATTGGCCGTTCTACGCCGAAAAAGTGCGCCAGCAGAAGTACGACTTCGACGAAAGTCAGATCAAGCCGTACTTCGAACTCGACAGCGTGCTGATCAACGGGGTGTTCCATGCCGCGGAACAGGTTTATGGACTCACTTTCAAGGAGCGCCCCGACCTGCCCGTGTATCACCCGGACGTTCGCGCCTTCGAGGTCTTCGACGCCGACGGCGAGCGGCTGGCGATCTTCCTGGGCGACTTCTACGCCCGTCCGTCCAAGCGCGGCGGCGCCTGGATGAACGCCTATGTTTCACAGTCCGGATTGCTCGGTGCCGAGCCGGTGGTGGCGAACCACCAGAATATCCCCAAGCCGCCCGAAGGGCAGCCGACGCTGATGACGCTGGACGAGGTCACGACCATGTTCCACGAGTTCGGCCACGCGCTGCACGGCATGTTTTCCGACGTGGAATATCCGAGCTTTGCCGGCACCTCGGTGCCGCGCGACTTTGTCGAGTATCCGTCTCAGGTCAACGAGATGTGGGCGACCTGGCCCTCGATCCTCGAGAACTACGCGCTGCATTACGAGACCGGCGAGCGGATTCCGCAGGAACTGCTCGATCGCGTGATCGAAGCCGAGGCCTTCAACGAGGGCTACCGCACGACCGAGTACCTCGCTGCGTCGATTCTCGACATGTGCTACCACACGCTGCCTGCCGAGCAGATTCCGGCCAGCGATGACATCCTGCAGTTCGAGGCCGACTGCCTCGAGCAGGCCGGCATCGCCTACGATCCGGTGCCGCCGCGTTATCGCACGACCTACTTTTCGCACATCATGGGCGGCTACTCGGCCGGCTACTACTCCTACATCTGGAGCGAGGTGCTGGATGCCCAGAGCGTCAAGTGGTTCAAGGAAAACGGCGGCCTGACGCGCGAGAACGGCGCCCATTTTCGCAAGACGCTGCTGTCCAAGGGCGGCAGCAAGGACGCCATGCAGTTGTTCCGCGACTTCGCCGGCAGCGAACCGGATATCCAGCCGCTGCTCGAGCGCCGCGGACTGGCGCCGGTCGAGGGCACGGGCGAAACCACCGGCCCCATGTGACAGACCGGGCGATGCCCGCCGATCAAGATCTCGAGGCCGCCGGGAAACGAACCCGCGCGGCCTTGATTCAGGCCTGGACGAACCGGCTGACCAGCGATCTCGGTGGCGGCCCCAGGCCGTTCAGGTTCAGCCAGGTGATCGATTTCCAGAAAGCCGGCACCCCGGTCTTTCTGCTGTGCCTGATGTGGTACTACGATGCATGGGGAACGCGCGAATGGGTGTACTTCGCGCTGCACGGTGGATACGGGCTCGTCTGGCTGGTCAAGGACCTGGCGTTCCCCGACCCGGCGTGGCAGCGCAGGATCACCATCGGTGGCGCTGTTGCCGCGTTTGCCGGCGTGTTGGGCTGGTATTGGGTCTTCGGCTGGCTGCTGATTTCGGGCACCGCCGAGGCTGGATATCCGGCGCCCGATGCGGCCTGGTACGGCCTGTGCATCGTGCTTTGCCTGCTGGGCTGCACGATCATGACGGCGGCCGACGCCCAGAAGTACTTCACGCTGCGTGAGCGCCCGGGGTTGATCACGGACGGGATGTTTCGCTACGTCAGACACCCGAACTACCTCGGTGAGATGATGATCTACGCCAGTTTCGCGCTGATGGTCTGGCACTGGCTGCCGTGGCTGGTGCTGGGGTGGGTCTGGCTGGGCCTATTCGCGGTCAATATGCGGGTCAAGGAGCAACGCATGGCGCGTCACCCCGAGTGGCCGGCGTACCGCCGCCGAAGCTGGTGGCTGGTGCCGGGCGTTTTCTGATCCGTCGGGCGACTCTCGCCAATACTTATCTCCAAATCAGCCGGAAGCTACAGACTTGTCCCGCAATACGTTCGCAACCATTGCGCCATCGGCGCTTCGCCACAACCTGCAGCGGGTTCGCGCGCTGAGCGACGGCGCCCGGATCATGGCCGTGGTCAAGGCCGACGCCTACGGTCACGGCCTGAAGCGCTGCCTGCCGGCGCTGGTCGACGCCGACATGCTGGCGGTCGCGACCATGGACGAAGCGCGGGCCATTCGAGCCCTGGAGCCGCGCGCGCCCGTACTGCTGCTCGAAGGCATCATGGCGCCGGCCGAACTGGAGGCGGCAACACGGTTGAATCTCGAGATGGTCGTGCATCATCCGACCCAACTCGACTGGATCGAGGCCTCGGCACGCGCGCCGGGTCCGCGGATATGGCTCAAGCTGGATTCGGGCATGCATCGACTCGGCTTTCCGCCGGCCCGAGCGCGCGAGGTCCACGCGCGACTGGTGGCCCTGGAGGGGGTCGAAGAGGTCGTTTTGATGACCCACTTCGCCTGCGCGGACCAGCCGCAGCATCCGCTGAATCGCCGCCAGGTCGCGGCATTTGATCATGCCGTGCAGGGGTTGCCGGGATCCCAGTGCCTGGCCAATTCGGCGGCGCTGCTGAACCTGCCCGAAACGCGTCGCGACTGGGTTCGTGCCGGGCTGCTGTTGTACGGCGTTTCTCCGGTCGACGGACGCGACGGACCGGCGCTGGGACTGGCGCCGGTGATGACCTTCGAGAGCCGGTTGATTGCGGTCAATGACGTCCCGGCCGGAGATACCATCGGTTACGGCGCAAGGTTCACCGCCTCCCGAGCCATGCGGGTCGGGGTCGCGGCAATCGGTTACGGAGACGGCTACCCGCGCAACATGCCCGACGGCGCCCCGGTGCTGGTCAACGGGCGCGTACAGCGGCTGGCAGGGTGCGTGTCGATGGACATGATCACGATCGACCTCGACGGTCTGGACCAGGTAGAAGTCGGCGATCCAGTGGTGCTCTGGGGCGCAGGGTTGCCGGTCGAGCGGGTTGCCGCGGCCGTGGGTACGATTCCCTACGAATTGCTTTGCCGCGTGACGCGGCGCGTGTCTTACCGGGAAGTGTGATTCGCCATCGGTGCCCGGGGTCCGGAGGATGCCTCGACTTACGGGCTCCGGGACCGGGCGTTCAACAAACGATTTCTCACCTTTTGAGAAGCGGACCCGCAATAATTCCGGCATGGCGCTGTTTTCACTTGAAGATGAATTCGACCGCTGGTTCGTCGACGCGATTGGCGAGCCCACGGCGATCCAGGACGCGGCCTGGCCGAAGCTCCGGGAAGGTCGAAACGCGCTTCTTGTCGCCGCCACCGGTCAGGGCAAGAGCCTGGCGGCATGGCGCCCGCTGGTCGAGCAGATCGCCGGCGCGCCGAATTCCGGGCGGGGTGTACTGGCCCTTCATATAGCGCCGCTGAAAGCTTTGTGTCGCGACATGATGTTGAACCTGGCGCCGCTGCTCGCCATTGCCGGCAGCATACGGGGACGGGCGGTGGAGATCGGTTTGAGGTGCGGCGATACGTCTGCCGTCGAACGGGCGCGCCAGCGCCGGCGTCCGCCCGATATTCTCTCGACCACGCCCGAGTCGCTGTTCGTGTTGCTTGGCAGCGCCGGCGGGCGCCGGCTGCTCGGGAATGTCCAGGCAGTTGTCGTCGACGAGCTTCATGCGCTTGTCGGGTCCAAGCGCGGTGCGCATCTGACGCTTTCACTGGCTCGACTTGATCGGCTGGCCGGGCGTTCGGTACAACGGGTGGGGTTGTCTGCCACGGCCAGGCCGGCCACAACATTGGCCCGGTTCCTTTGCAACGACGAGCACTGTGAAGTGCTTGAGCCGGCGGCACCGTCGAGCGTAGACCTGCGGGTCGAGTTACCCGCCATGCCGCTGGCCGCCTTTCCGAATTCCATTCACTGGCAACAGATCCATGCGCGAATCGCGGCGATCAGCGCCCGGCCGCGTACAGCGGCGGTGGATGCGCGTGTGCGCTCGCTGCTGGTTTTTTGTCAGACCCGGGCGCAGGTGGAGCGCAGCGCCGCCGCGCTGGATGAACTGCTGATCGACGCCGGCCTGCCGGCACAGGTCGGCGCGCATCACGGCAGCCTCGATACTTCCCATCGCGAAGGCATTGAAGCTCGTTTCAAGGAGGGCCGACTGCGAATCCTGGTCAGCAGCGCATCGCTGGAACTTGGACTGGACCTGGGTCACGTCGATCGCGTCTGCCAACTGGGTGTGCCGGGATCGGTGAACCTGGTGCGTCAGCGTGCCGGCCGCAGCGGCCACCGGCCGGGCCGGCGGCCGTGCATGCACGTCTTTCCGCTGACGCTGAACCAGCTGGTCGAGGCTCGCGCACTGGAAAGGGCCTTGGCAGAAGGCGAAATCGATGCCTGCGAAGTGCCGAATGCACCGGCCGACGTGCTGGTTCAGCACCTGGCAGCGATGATCGTCGCCGGCGAGACCAGCGCGGCCGACATGCTGGCGCTGGCGCGCTCGGCCTGGCAGTACCGCGACCTTGGTCGCGCACGCCTGGCTGAGCTGTTGACGATGCTCCGGCGGCCGGTTGAAAACATGCCGCTTGCGCAATCCAGACGACTTGTCTTGCAAGACCGCGACAACCGATGGCAGCCGCTGCCCGGCGCCGGCAGGCTGGTGCTGACCAACGCCGGCGTAATCCCCGAATTTTTCGAATACGATGTGGTTCGCAGCGACACCGGCGACAAGGTCGGAACGCTGGACGAGGAGTTCGCGTTCGAATCGTCGCCGGGCCAGGTCGTGCAGCTGGGGCGTCGGGCCTGGCGCATCCTGCGCGTGATGACCGGCGAAGTTCGCGTGGAAGCGGCTGACGAAAACCCGGCGCACCTGCCGTTCTGGTTCGGTGAAGGGCCCGGACGCACACACGTCATGTCCCAGGCGATGCTCGCGACAATGTCCGAAAGCGGCTTGGGCCGGCTGCATCCGCAAGCCGCGGCAATGCTGATCGACGCCAGGCAGCTGCTGGGCGCGCTGCCCGCGCCGGACAGACTGGTAATCGAGCGTTTCGCCGATCCCGGCGGCGATCTGCATGTGGTGCTGCACACGTTCGCCGGCGCCCGCATCAACCGTGCCTGGGGCCTGGCGCTGCGCAAACGATTCTGCCGCCAGTTCAATTTCGAGTTGCAGGCGGCCGCCACCGACGACGGCATCCTGATTTCGCTTGGCGTGACCAGCCGGTTCGAGCTGGCCGACGTCGCCCGATTCGTGCGCTCCGAGAACGCCGCAGACATCCTGACCCAGGCGCTGCTGGATACGCCGCTGTTTGTCACCCGCTTTCGCTGGTGCGCCAACAATGCGCTGCTCCTGTTGAAAAATGATCTGGACGGCCGGCTGCCGGCGCAGCGCCAGCGCAGCCAGGCCGAAAACCTGATCGCCTGCGTGTTTCCTGATCAACTGGCGTGTCTGGAAAACCTCAGCGGTCCCCGTCAGGTGCCGGACCACCCGCTGGTCAGGCAGGCACTGGCCGACTGCCTGCATGACTACATGGACCTGGAAGGTCTGCAGACTCTGTTGAGGCGCCTGGAAACCAGTCGAATCAAGGTGCATGCGGTCGATACGCCGCGACCATCGCCGCTGGCCGAAGCGCTTATTCATGCGCCACGCCACAGCTATCTGGACGAGGCCGCGGCCGAAGAACGGCGCACGCGCAGTTTCGAGCGCTCCGCTGGGCGCTATCGACAAGGCCAACCGTCGGAGCGGTCCCGATCTGATTTGCGGCAAGTGTCCACGCCGACCTTGGCGAAATCCTGCCCGGCGGCCGGTTGCGGACCGTCCAATCTCAGCGCCGGACCCGACAGGCTTGAACGGCTGCTGATCGACTGCGGGTTTCTGACCGCTGTCGAAGGCGAGGCCGGCCTGGGCCTGGCCCGACCCGGGCAGGCCGGTGGCTGGAGCCGGGATTTCAGCGCTTTGATAAGGCAAAAGAGGGCACTGACGGTATCAAGCGGGCCGGACGCACAAAAGCTGTGGATTGCCACCGACCGCCTCGGCTGGTTCATGGAACTCGATTCGGGGCTTGAATTCAGCCCCTGGATCAGCGCATCACTTGTTGCCGAGCCGCCCGGCGGAGCACGCGACGTGATGGAATGGCTGATCTCGGCGCGCGCGAACATCGATGGTGACCGGGCAGCCGAAATAGTTGCGCGGGTGCTCGGCTTCACGCTCGACGGGTTCAGCAGCGCGATCGACTCCTGTGGAGTGTCCGGGTAATGCCGCGCTGCGAGCATCGTACCCGGGATGATGCGCAGGCGCGGCGTGACGCTGTAGGCGATGCGAGACGGAAGAAAGGCATGCAGCAGGTGATTCGGCATTCTGGTTCGACGGCCCGATCGCGGCTTTCCGTTACAATTGTGACAACTTGAAATCAACCGGTACGTCATGACCGAGCAAGCAGAAGCTGCAGCCATCCCGATCGTTGTCAAAAGTGGCGAGAAAATCCGTAAACCCCAGGGTTTCACCGCAATCCGCGACGGCATCAAGGCCAGGCGCGGCGACGCTGGTGACGGCCACGTGAGAAAGCCCGACTGGTTGCGCGTGCGGCTGCCCTCGGGTGGAAAGTACGAGCAGGTAAAGGCCAACGTCAACAAGCACAAGCTGGCGACCGTATGCTCGGAATCCAAATGCCCGAACATCGGCGAGTGCTGGAGCGCCGGGACAGCAACCATCATGCTTATGGGCGACGTATGCACGCGTGCCTGTCGCTTTTGCTCGGTGGATACCGGTAATCCGCGCGGCTGGCTGGATGCCGAAGAGCCGGCCAACGCCGCCGAATCGGTTCGCTTGATGGATCTCAAGTACATCGTACTGACCTCGGTCGACCGCGATGACCTGCCCGACGGTGGCGCGCAGCATTACGCGGACTGCATCCGGGCGATCAAGCGCGAGAATCCGAAGACCGCGGTCGAGGCCCTGACGCCTGATTTCCAGGGGCGGCACGACTGCATCGTGACGGTGGTTGATTCCGGGCTGGAAGTGTTTGCCCAGAATGTGGAAACCGTGCGGCGGCTGACTCACCCGGTCCGCGATCCGCGCGCCGGCTACGAGCAGACGCTGAACCTGCTCGAATACGCCAAGAAGCATCGCCCGGAGGTGCTTACCAAGACCAGCCTCATGCTGGGACTTGGCGAAACCGACCAAGAAGTGATCGAATGCATGGACGACCTGCGCGCAATCGACGTCGACATCGTCACCTTCGGCCAATACCTTCGGCCGACGGTCAACCATTTGCCTGTCGAACGATTCGTGACGCCCGACCAGTTCCGGCTATTTCGCGAAATCGGGCTCGAAAAGGGTTTTCTCGAAGTGGTCTCGGGGCCGCTGGTCCGTTCAAGTTACCGCGCCGAGCGGGTGCTCGAAATGAACAACTGCGGCCTGGAGTGAGTCTAGTGTACCCCGCCACTCATTCCGTAACTTTCAGAGCGTGACTGAGTCGAGAGTGCAAGGCGCAATCCGCAGTAAATGGCATGCCCTTTACAAAGATTGCAACGCCGCAATGTCGATTCAGACGCGCTCCCGAAGGGCGAGGCGGAAAGTGCTCATCCGCGGCGTTAGGGCTCTTGGAAAGGGCGCGCCATTCCCGGCGAGCCCTGCCTTGCGGCTAAGCACTTTCCGACTCGCTGAAAGTTACGGAATGAGTGGCGGGGTACACTAGTATCGGATGTCCGATAGCTCTCGTGACGCCGCGCTATTGCGCTTGAGGGCCGTGCTTGAGCAGGCGCGCAGGGAGAACAGGACCGTCACCTACCTGCAAGCCGCCGACGCGACGGGGATCGAACCGCCGCAACGTATTCACCAGCTTGCAAGGCTGGTCGAAATTCTGCTCAAGCAGGATGTCGCTGCCGGCAGGGTGCCGCTTGCGGCGCTTGTTGTGAGTCGGGTTCGCGGCGGTTTGCCCGCGCCGGGGTTTTTCGATCGTGCCGCGCGTCTGGGGATTTTCGACGGCGCCGATCCGGCCCGGTTTCACTCGGAGCTGCTCGCTTCGCTGTTCAACTCGACCGGCAAGTTTCGATGACCCACCCATTTCGAAGATTTCTTGTGTTCATGCCTTCAATCTGCATCCTGGCCGCTTGCAACGACCCGTCGCCGACAACCGACATGCCGACGCCGCCGGATGCCGAACAGCGCGAACATATGGTTTCATCGCCTGCCGGCGATCGCAACGACCCTTATTACTGGCTGCGTGACGACGACCGCCGAGACCCAGAGCTACTCGCGCTGCTGGAGGCGGAAAACGATTACACACAAGCGGTGTACGGCGATTACAAGCCGTTGATCGACGCGTTGGCCGACGAGATGCGCGAGCGCATTCCCGAACAGCAGATCGAGGCGCCGTACTTCGATGATGGCTACTGGTATTACTCGCGCTACGCGAAGGACGGCGAATATCCGATCCATGCCCGTCGCAAGGGGACCCTGGACGCACCGGAGGAAATTCTGCTGGACGGCAATCGCATGGGGCGGGGCAAGGAATATTTACGCATCGGCGGCTGGGATGTCAGCCCTGACGGCAAGCGACTTCTCTGGTTGCAGCATGTGCTCGGTCGGCGCCAGTTCCGGATGATGATACGGGACCTGGATGGCGATGGCGAACTGGTGGATACTGGAATCGACGGCGTGTCTTCAGCGTCGTGGACGGCGGATGGCAAGCGCATTATTTACGTCGAAAATCACCCGGAAACGCTCAGATCCTACCGGGTCAGACAGTACCAGCCAGGCAGCTCCGGCGACGACGAAATCGTATACCAGGAACTCGACACCGCTTTTCATGCATCAGTCGGGCGCACGCGCTCGGACCGCTTCAACTACGTGTTCCTGCGCTCGACCACGAGCAGCGAGATGCGAATTGTCGCAAGCGCCGTTCCGAGCGCACGCTTGCGGGAATTTTTTCCGCGTGAACCAGGCCATGAATACGCGGCCGATCACGTCGACGGTCGTTGGGTTATTCGGACCAACTGGCAGGCGCCGAACTTTCGCGTCATGCAGGTCGATGAAGACAGGCATGCAGATCGATCGACCTGGGTCGACGTCGTTGCGCATCGAGACGACGTCTTCATTCATGAATTCGACGCCTTCGACGAATACCTGGCGATCGCCGAGCGCGTGGATGGTCTTCGCCGATTGCGCGTTGTCGATCAAGCCAGCGGGTCTTCGCAAGTCATCGAGTTCGATGAAGCGGCCTACGTGGTACAGCTTGGTCGAAACCCGGACCCGGGCACCAGTCTGTTGCAGTTTGCCTACACGTCGATGACCACGCCGCGCGAGGTCTACGAGCTCGATATGCGTACCGGTCAGCGGCGCCTTGTCAATCGTCTGGAGGTAGGCGGCGATTTCGATAGTGCCGAGTATCGTACGCGCCGCGTCTGGGCCGAAGCCCGCGACGGGGCGCGTATTCCGGTATCGCTGGTCTGGCATGAGGACACGGCCCTGGACGGCAGCGCGCCGCTTTACCAGTACGGCTACGGCGCGTACGGTTCATCGACGGAGCCGGCTTTTTCGCGCGAGCGACTCAGCCTGCTGGACCGCGGTTTCGTCTACGCCATTGCCCATGTCCGGGGCGGACAGGAGATGGGGCGCGACTGGTACGAGCAGGGCCGGCTGCTCAACAAGACCAACAGCTTCACCGATTTCGTCGATGTCACCGACCATCTGGTCGGGCAGGGTATGATCGACGGCGACCGGGTATTCGCCATGGGTGGAAGTGCCGGCGGGTTGCTGGTCGGGGCGGTGGCGAACATGGCGCCGGAGAAATATGCCGGGATTATCGCGCACGTCCCGTTCGTCGATGTCGTGACGACGATGCTGGACGAATCGATCCCGTTGACCACCAACGAGTTCGGGGAGTGGGGCAATCCGGAGCAGCCTGAATACTACCGCTACATGCTGTCCTATTCGCCCTACGATAACGTCGCGGCCCAGGCTTATCCGGCGATGCTGGTGACAACCGGCTTGTGGGACTCCCAGGTTCAATATTGGGAACCCCTTAAGTGGGTCGCCCGACTGCGCGACGTCAAGACCGACGACAATCCGCTATTGCTTCAGGTCAACCTTGCAGCGGGACACGGCGGGCAGTCGGGCCGTTTCCGGAAGCTCGAGCAGACGGCGATGGAATATGCATTCGTGCTCGACCGGGCCGGACAGAACTGATCCGCTGTTTGTCATGCGCTGGCTGCGACTCCAATTTCTGAAAGGCTCCCGGCAGCACCGCGGCAGGGTGCGCGACTGGCTGCAGCGTCATCCGAGAATTTCCGGATTCCTCGAACGGGGCGGCTGTTTGAATGTCGACGAGTATGCGCTGGCCCGGGGGATTGCAGTCGGGTTGCTGGTCGGGTTTACCCCGACGGTGGGTATTCAGAGTTCGATGATGCTGGCCGGATCTCTCGCATTCAGGGCGAACTTCATTGCCGCATTCATCGTTTCCAATGTGAGCAATCCGTTCACGATGGCGCCCCTGTATTATGGATTCAACCGGCTCGGTTCATGGTTGCTGGCTCGATTGCCGGTATCCCATGCGCCGGTCACCGATATGGGCGATGAAATTGCACACCAGACGCTGGCGATGTTCATCGGAAGTCTGGTGATCGCCATCCCGGCTTCGGCCATTGGATATTTCGTATTCCTGTGGCTATGGCGAAAGCTCAATCTGCGTATGCCAGGACACGGAAATTGATGTCGATGGCGCGTTATCGATCGGCTTACCAACGGTCTCATCATCGAGCAGACACTCAGAGCTACGCACGCGTCTGCCCGCGGCGTTGCGTTCATTTGACATAGGCCTGCTACGCCTGCACTCGTGTGGCTTCTTCGATCGAAGTTGCCCTAAAAACCGATCTTGTTGATCGGGGAATTTTCAGCATCTGGAATGACGAGTGCCGAAAGCGGCTGTGGGCTGTGAATGGCGTGGCCCTGCAGGTAGTCGATTCCGATCTGCTTGAGTCTTAGAATAAGTTCGATCGACTCGACGGATTCCGCGATGGTGCGCATGCCTGCAATCTTCGCGACCTCGTGAATCGAGCGGACCATGGCATGATCGAGTTCGCTGTGCGCGAGTTCGCGCACGAAACTGCCGTCGATCTTGACCAGGTTGACCGGGAGCTGCTTGAGATAATCGAAAGTCGAAAGCCCCTTTCCGAAGTCGTCCAGGGCAACCTGACAACCAAGTTCTCGCAAGGCCGAGAAAAAGCGGTGCGCTTCTTCCAGGCTGTGTATGGCCGCCGATTCAGTGATCTCGAAGCAAAGGCACTCGGGCGCAATGTCGTGCGCCTTGATCCGTGCAAGAAGTTCCGGCAGAACCATTTCGCAGTCGACCGATTGGCCGGAAAGATTGATGTGCCAGGTTTTCATGCCCGGGACACGTGACCGCAGGCTCTGAATTCTCTGTAGCGCGTTGCCCACAACCCATTTATCGATCGCTCGCGCGACGTGGTAGCGCTCTGCGGCATCCATGAACAGGTTGGCAGTATGCAATTTACCGTCGGCATCTTCGAGACGAACCAGCAGTTCGCAGCGCCAGTCGTCGCCAGCGGCAGGCGCAATGAGCTGCCCGTGGAAACGCAGCCGGTTGGCCGCAATTGCCTCGTTGATCCGATTCACCCACGACATCTCAACCCGGCGTTTTATCGAGGAGGCTCGGCTTTCGGTGTGCACGCAGACCTGGTTGCGACCTAGATCCTTGGCCTCGTAACAGGCAAGGTCGACTCTTTGCATCAACATGGCGGCGTCTCGATTGCTGCCGTTGATTTCTATGATGCCAATACTGGCGGATACGTTCATCGGCATTTCTTCCCAGGAAAAACGAAATTCGCCAATGGCGTCGCGCAGCCGATTGGCAACCTGGGTCGCAGTCTCGATTCCACAATTTCGCAGCATGACGCCGAATTCGTCTCCGTCGAGTCGCGCAAGCAGGTCGCCATCGCGCAAGCAGTGCTGCATGCGCTCTGCGAGTCTGACCAGCAAGGCATCGCCGGCAAGATGGCCGAACGTATCGTTGATGACCTTGAACTGATCCAGATCGATCAGACCAAGCGCGTGCCGCCCCGAGCTCGAACCGGTGTCGTGCAGCAAGTGATTGAGTTCGCGCTCGAATTCACGCCGGTTGGCCAGACCGGTCAGTTGATCGTGTGCCGCCTGGTAGGCCAGTTCCGCCGAAAGATTCCGACTCTCGGAAATGTCTTCGAGTACTGCCACAAACAGCTTGCGTTTCTTGACCGCTTCGCCGAGTGGAGCCACTGAAAGCTTCCCCGGGCTTGCGAGCCGTCGGGACGCAGGTAGCGGCTTTCGAGGTTGAGCAGAGCATGTTCGGAGCGCCCTCGCTCGCCCATGGTGCGGCGCACGACAGCACGGTCTCTCGGATCGCAGAAATCGGCAAGCGATGCGCCTGACAGGCGATCTGTTTGTCGCGCCAGAAAGCGGCTCAGCGAGTCATTGACCTCGATCAGAACGCCTTCGGCGTCCATCAGCGCCATTCCGACCGGCGCATGTTCGAAAGTATTCCAGAATCTTTTCTGCGATCTTCGGACCCCGCGCATGGCCCATATGAAAAGGCCGATGAGAAAAGCCACCAGCACCACGATTGCACCGAGACTGAAGCCGAGAACGAGACGAGAAAGCCAGCGACTGCCCTCGCTTACGGCAAACGAAAACTCATGTGCCTTCTCATCGAGAGTGCGACTGATCAAGGCCAGTTCCGACCTGATCGAGATGATCTGCTCGGCACTTCTACTGGGCGAATTCCATAGCGCTTCCAGCTCGTCGGCCAGTTGATCCAGGCGCACGATCCAGATATCGGCTTCTGACCATAGTTCGACTGCGCGCGAAAATTCGGGCCAGGTGCTGAAATATCGGAATAGACGAACCATACGGGGAACGTCGTCGGGGTGATTGCGGGCCGAGGCAAATAGCTGGATTGCCCGCTGGTAGTCAGGATTCTCACCGGTGAGCTCAAGACGTGCTTGTCGGTCCGAAAGGGGAACTTCGAGCTTTGTCCGCGCTTCCAGTATATGCTCCGGATTGCCCGTTTCGGCAAAGCGATCAAGATGGAATATCGCAGCGTGGTGAGCCTTGGACCACTGGCTTTCGCCGGCAACGTAGGCTCTGCCGGCCGATAGCAGATCGATGATACCAACGGCAAGGCCCATTGCAACGCCGGCCATAAGCACCGACAGAATTATGAACGGTGCAATGCGCAACCGATTGCGCAGGTCTCGGGAAGACGGTCCCTCGTTGGCTTGAGCCGTCTGAACCGGCGATTTCGTCTCAGTCTGCATCGCAGTAATCGAGGCGCATCAGGTGGACCGGCCATCAACAGTCAGCGGCAGCCATATCCGCAATATCTGAGGGTCATCCGGGTGCATCTGGAAGTGAAATCCAAGCCGGCGCGCGAGGCGCTGCATGCGTGTGTTCTCGACCATCACATCCCCGTACACCGTGCGCATCCCCTTTTTTCTGGACCATTCGGCAATGCGCTGCAAAAGATAGGCGCCAAGACCGAATCCACCGATTTCCCGCCCGACTATGATTGCAAACTCGGCATCCCGCCCGCCGGCGTTCACGACGGCCCGAACAACCGCGCCGACCCGGGCGACTTCAGGTGGCAGAGCCTCGACCAGCACCAGTGCGAACGCCTTGTCCTGATTCAGGCGGGTCAACGCCTGTGCGTGCTCCGGGGTCAACTCGGTGATCGGATGCAGGAATCTAAAACGGATCTCCTCGGCTGTCAAATCACCAAAGCTTCGGCGCAATGCTTCGGCATCCTGGGGCTGGATCGGTCTTGCGATCAATTTGCGGCCGTCGGCAAGGCGTAGTGCTTCGCACCAGGGCCGGCCCAGATGAATTCGCTCGAATCGGGCGGGCTTGTTGCGGTTCCGCGAGATCCCCATGGGGCTATCATGCCATGACTGGAGCGCTGGAAATCGCCAATGAGCAACGACGGGAAATCGAGTGACTTGCTTGAAGTGCTGCCGGCACCCGAGCGCAAGCTCGTTGCAGCGATAGCAGATTCAGCCAATGGCGCGTATGATCGGGCGTTTGTTGAGCTTGCCCGCCTGCGTCTCAGGAATATGGTCGAGAAGTATTCGGAGGCACTCAAGCGTGCCAGGCTTGGGCTGCGATCGGCGCCGGCCGACCATCGCGATGTCACTGAGATCGAGCAGTTGGAAATGAAGCTGCACCTGTGCCGCGGCGCGCTCGAGGCGTGTAACCACAAGTTGGCCAGCGAGCGTGCTTGCGAGTGAAATACGCAGCCTAATCCTGGCCGCTGGTGCGGCGTGCCGGACTATGGATGTCGGCGATCGAAGCGGCCGGACGAAGCGCGTTCAGGGACAAATCCCAGAAGTGACGGTTGAGGAGCCCGACCGCGCGCGTTTCGGCGTTTGTCAGGATGACGATTCCCAGATCCATTTGGCGTGAAAATGCGATTTCGGCGCGGTAACCGGCAACCCAGCCGCCGTGCAAGGCCAGCTGCGCGTCCGGCAGTTGATAGATGCGCCAGCCAAGCCCATACCAGGCGTCCTGAAGGACATCGCGCCAGTTGCGGTTTGCCAGCTCGTTGGCGGTCCTGATCCTGGGCACAAGCACTTCTTCGACCACCGACGCGGAGATGACGTTGGGCCTGTGCCCGAGCAGGGCCGCTACCCACTGCGCCATGTCGATGATGCCGGCATTGATTCCTGCCGCCGACGGAACCTGGTAATAGGTCGTGCGCGGCCTGGACTCGCGCCAGCCGCTGCGCGTCTTCAGATGAGGCCGGGCATGATTGTCGGCGCTGATGAACGCGTGATAGCCGACCGAGGCGCCGGCCATTCCCAGGGGCTCGAAGATTCGCTCCTGCAGCGCCAGGGCATACGGCTGCCCGGAACTGCTGGCGATCACGTCTTCGACCAGGCTGAATATGTTGTTCTGGTAGCTGTAGCAGCTGCCGGGCGCGCACAGCGGCTCAAGCGAACTGAAGCGCGGGAGAATCTCCTCGCGACTGATGCCGGCCTCGAGCAGATTGTCATAGGCGTTGCGGACATAGCCGGATCGCTGCCCGAGCACATCCTCGATGGTCAGTGGTCGCGATTCGGACTTGATCCTGAACGAGGGCGAGAAAGCCGAGACCGGCTGGGCCAGTGAAAACCGTTGTTCCATGGCGAGCGTGGCCGCCAGCACGCCCGAAAAGCCCTTTGAAAGCGAGGCGATACGGAATCGCGTGTTGGCGTCTATCGGTTGGGTGCCGCCTCGTTCGGTATGGCCGAAAGTGCCCAGCCGCAGAATCTGGCCGCGGTGCACGATCGCGAATGCGCCGCCCGGCACGTCGCTGGCTGCAAGCTCGAGTTCGAATCGTTCGGCGAACGCGCGCGCGACCTGCGCGAGGTCGATTTCCCCCGCGTGCGAGTCCTGGGCGTGCAGTAGCGTGCCGAACAGCATGCAGATCCCGGCGACCAGCCCGCACGCACGATACTCCTCGGTGTCCGTCATAAAGCACTTCAGCATACGCGGTTTCTGCCCATGCTCTTGGCGCGGTAAAGGAATTCGTCGGCGGCGCGCAGAAAATCGATGGTGCCCTGCATCTCGGGCACCCAGCAAACAACGCCTATCGAAACAGTAAGTTTGCGCCGCTGGCCTTCGATTTCGAAACTGTAGTCGGCAACCGCGTCGCGAATCGCTTCGAGTTGCCGGCGCGCTTCCTCGATGCCGGTGTCGGGCATCAAGAACGCAAACTCCTCACCGCCGATTCGGGCAAGAATATTGCGCGGGCGCACATGGTCCGACAGCACGGCGGTCAATTGCTTCAGCGCGCTGTCACCGCCGAGATGGCCGAGTTCGTCGTTGATCTGCTTGAAATGGTCGATGTCAAGCAGCGCAAGCGCAAGAGGTTGCTCGTTGCGGCCGCGTCGCTTGCGGATTTCATGTTCCATCACGCCGATGAGCTGGCGCCGATTGTAGAGCCCGGTCAGCGCGTCTCGAACGGCGTTTTCGTGCAGTTCAAGGTGATAGTCGGCCTCGATGTTGCCCGGCCCGATGAACTTGAGCACGGTGCTGCCCACACGCACCTGGTCGCCGTCGGAAAGCAGCGCTTGCTCGACGGCGCTGCCGTTGAGCACGGTGCGGTTGGTCGAGTCCAGGTCTTCCAGCCAGTAGGCTTCGGCGTGGCGGGTGACTCGACAGTGCACGCGCGAAACGTTGCGCTCCGATATCTGGAAATCGCAGCTGGAATCGCGCCCTATGGTGATTTGCGCATTGTCCAGCGGCACACGGGTACCGAGCCGGGCGCCGCGAATCACCACCAGGCAGGCATTGCCGTGGGCGGCCGATGGGCTGGCATCCTGCGACAACAACGTGTCGGCATCGGTGGACAGGTCAGGGAGCGTTTTTCGAGTCATGCAGCGGGTTGTGCGGCCATCGAATGCAAGTCGTCATTGTACCCGCGCCCGATGGGATCGCAGCATGTGCTCATCGACAAGTTCGCGCCGGCGGATGCAACTCGTTCCCGACCGCGCGGAGCTTCTCGGCAGCCGCATCCAGGGTCTGGTCGCCCTTGGCGAAGCAAAAGCGAAGAATGGACTCGTCGTTGCCGTCGGCATTGAATACCGATATCGGAATGCAGGCCACGCCTGCCTCGCGCGTGAGCCATTCCGCCATTTCGATATCGGGCAGATTGCCGATACGTCGGTACCCCAGAAGCTGGAAGTAGGTTCCGCGGCACGGCAACAGATCCCAGGCGCTGTCGTCGAGCGCGCCCCGAAAATGGTCGCGCTTTGCCTGGTAGAAAGCCGGCAGTTCGAGATGAAACGACGGATCGGCCATGAACTGCGCGATCGCATGCTGCATTGGCGTCGAGATACTGAACGTAACATATTGATGAATCTTGCGAAATTCCGCTGTCATCGCCGGCGGCGCGAGGCAGTAGCCGACCTTCCAGCCGGTCGTGTGATAGGTCTTGCCGAACGATGAAACGACAAAGCTTCTGGCGCGGAGCGCTTCGGAACGAAGAAGGCTCTGGTGCGCCAGGCCGTCGAAAACAATGTGCTCGTAGACTTCGTCTGAAAGAACGAAGGCATCGCTTTGGGCGGTGACCTGTTCGAGACTTTCCAGGTCGGCCGGACTCAGCGCCGAACCGCTGGGATTGTGCGGCGAGTTCAGGATGATCAGCCGGGTTTTCGGACCGACTGCGTCCGCCAGCGCGTCGAAGTCGATAGCGTAGTCGGGCGCCCCCAGCGGCAGGTGGACGCAGCGTCCGCCGGCCAGCTCGACAGCCGGCTGGTAACTGTCGTAGGCCGGATCGAAGACGATCACCTCGTCACCGGGTCGCACGACGGTCTGGATGGCGACGAACAGCGCTTCCGTGGCGCCCGAAGTCACCGTGATCTCGGCGTCGATGTCGACCTGGGCTGCGTACATGTCTTCGACCTTGCCGGCGATGCGCTCCCTCAGCGCCGGCAGCCCCGGCATGGGGGCGTACTGGTTGTGTCCGGCCGCCATGGCCTCGGTCACCAGTTGGCGCAAACGGGCGGGACACTCGAAATCCGGGAAGCCCTGGGACAGGTTGATGGCGCCGTGGCGGGCGGCCATCTGCGACATCACGGAGAAAATCGTGGTCTTGACGTTGGGCAGCCGGGATTGTCCGGCCAGGCGGTCGACTGGATTCATGACAGGTCGACCGGGATCGATGAAAAATCCGGGTAACGCGTGTGGCGCGAGCCTGGTTCGGTGCCGGGCCTGACGATCTGGATCGTCTGCATGCCGGCCTCGGCCGCGGCGTCCAGTTCGGCCTCGATATCGGAAAAGAACACGATGGCCTCCGGCGCCCGCTTCAGCGAGGTTGCGATCGTGCTGTACGAGGCAGCCTCTTTCTTGGGGCCGCTTGTCGTATCGAAGAAGCCGTCGAACCAGTGGCCGATGTCGCCGTAGTCCGAGTGGCCGAAATACAGCTTCTGCGCGGCGATCGAGCCGGACGAATACACGTTGAGCGAAACGCCGTGCGCGTGGGCCCGGCCGAGCCAGTCGTAGGCGTCGGGATACAGATGGGCGGTGAAGTCGCCTTCGGCGTAGCCGGTCTGCCAGACCATGCCCTGCAGCGCCTTCAGCGGCGTCGCCTTGCGATCGGCATCGATCCATCCGACCAGCGCGGCCACGACCCCCGCGCGGTCATCGGGCGCGATGCCGGCCAGCTCGGCTGCAGCGGAAAGCTCCGCTGCCACTTCCGGTTCGTCGGCGTGCGCCTGAATGAAGCCGGGCAGGGCGCGCCTGGCATAGGGGAACAGCACGTGCTTGACGAACGCGATGTCGGCGATGGTGCCTTCTATGTCCAGCAGCGCCGTGCCGGCCATCAGGATTCGAGCCGGCCGAAACGATCGGCGATGTCGCTGCCCGTGAATCGGGCCACCCAGCCCTCGGGGTTGTTGAACAGCCGGATCGCCGTGAATTCGGGTCTGGGGCCCATGTCGAACCAGTGCGTGGTGTCGGCCGGCACGCCGATCAGATCGCCGCGCTCGCACAGCACCTCGTAGACGCGGCCGTCGATGTGCAGGCTGAACAGGCCGCGGCCGTCGACGAAGAACCGAACCTCGTCCTCGGCATGGGTGTGCTCGGCGAGAAATTTCCTGCGCGCGGCATCACGATCCGGATGATCGGGCCACATGCTGACGACATCGACGGCCTGGTACCCTTCTTCTCGCTTGAGCCGGGCGATATCGTCGGCGTAAGCCTCCAGAATGCTCTCGGCCTTGTCGCCGGGCGATATCTCGGCCGCCGCCTGCCAGTATTCGAATCGCACGCCGGCCTTTTCAAGCTCGCGCGTCATTTCGTCGCGGTCGGATGTGTCGAGAATCGCAGCTTCGGGGCTGTCATCGGCAAGAATCCTGAGTCGGCTCATCGTGTCTCCAGTAGTTCGCATTCGAGAATGAAATCCAGCGCCTCGAGATGGCGCGCCGCCTCGGCCACGTCGGTGCCCCAGGCATAGATGCCGTGGCCTTCGATCAGGTAGGCCGGAGGACAGGCCGGGTGCGTGAACCCGGGCTCCAGCGCCGCCGCCAGGCGCGCCATGTCCTGATCGTTGGCCACGACCGGCAATTCGACGGTCAAGGCATGCGTCTCCACGCCGCGCAAGGCCTTGAGCAGTTCGTAATTCTCGAGCCGGACCACGCCTTCGATCGCGGCCCGTCGCGACATTACCGTGGCAGCCGGCGAGTGGACGTGAAGTACCGCCCGCGCGGTCGGATCGTGACGGTAGATCTGGACGTGCAACGAGGCTTCAGCCGATGGCCGGGAATCTTCCAGCGGCGTGCCCTCGGCATCCAGGCGCATCAAGTCGGTTGTTGCGAGTCTGCGCTTGTCGGCGCCGGAGCGCGTCACCAGGAGAGTGCCGTCGTCCAGCCGGACCGAGTAGTTGCCGCTGGTCGCAGGCGTCCAGCCCCGGGCGCCGAAATCACGGGCCGCTTCGAGCAGTGCCTGGATGAGTTCACGGTCGGTATCGGCCTCGTTGTTCGCGGCAGCCTGCATGTTGATCGCACCGGGTTGACTAAAGGAACGCGATTATAGCGGTCATGCGTTCCATGCGAAAATGAGCAAATGAATTCAACCGTAATCCGAAAAGAATGATTCGATTCATGCGATCCCTGCTCGCCACGATTCTGATCGGTTTGAGTACCGCATTTCACGTCCTGCCGCTGCTGGTGATCGCGCTGGTCAAGGCGGTGGTGCGTATCGGTCCGGTCAGGCGCTGGTGCGATCGATGGCTGATGCGGCTGGCCGAAAGCTGGATCGGGCTTAACAGCTGGATGATAGATCATCTCACCGATACCCGGATCGTGGTGGAGGGCATGCCGGAAACAAACCTCGAAGGAAACTACCTGGTGATCAGCAACCACCAGAGCTGGGTCGACATTCCGGTGCTGCAGAAGCTTTTCAACCGCAAGTTGCCGCTTCTGCGATTCTTTCTCAAGAGCCAGCTGATCTGGGTGCCGCTGCTCGGACTGGCCTGGTGGGCGCTCGATTTTCCGTTCATGAAGCGCTATTCGAAGCAGACGATCGCCAGACGCCCGGAACTGGCCGGCCGCGATACCGAGGCGACGCGTCGCGCCTGTCGGAAGTTTGCCGACATCCCGGTTTCGGTAATGAATTTTGTCGAGGGCACGCGCTTCACTCCGGCCAAGCACGCGAAACAGGGTTCTCCGTACAGACATTTGCTCAAGCCGCGCGCCGGCGGCGTCGCATTCGTGCTCGACGCGATGGGCGACACCATCGACACGCTGGTCGACGTGACGATCAGTTACTGCGGTCCGGCGCCGGGTCTGCCGGATCTGTTCGCCAACAAGGTCAGGGAAATCCGGGTCTCGGTGCGAACGCTTCCGCTGTCGCAGGCGCCCGCAAGCCGGGAGAAGGGCGGCGATTACACCACCGACCCAGAGTATCGGGCCCGGTTTCAGCAGTGGATCAACGAACTGTGGCGCGACAAGGACCGGACGATGGAGCGGTTGCGAACGCACGCTTGCCCCAGCCCATCGCAGGGCGCTCGACAAGGTAATAGCTGACAGCGGCCAGAGGTATCGTGAAGCCGAGACAGATCCCCAGTGCAACAAGACTGCCGGTGGGCGATTCAAGCTGCGAGCCCAGCAGATGGTCAAGTACCTGTATCACGGGGAAATGCCAGAGGTAGAGCCCGAAGCTGATCTCGCCGATCCAAACCAGCCAGCGCGCCGAAAGGGCCTGCGCAATCCTGTCGCCGTGCAGCACGACGAAGACCAGCGCTGCAATGACGATGTACATTGCCGGATCCCATACCACGAAGATCCAGTTCCCGGTCCAGTAGGTCGAGAGGTTTACCCGAAGCCACTCCGTCAGCACCAGCCACGCGATCAACAGCAAGCCGAGCAAGGCGAATGTCTGGCGTTGAGCGAGACGACGCGGCACGGCATTGATCGCCATTCCGAGCACGAAGGACGCAAGCGATCCGGGCAGTGCGCTGGTGACGAATTCGCGCCCGGCATAGCTGGTATCGCCGTAGTACTCGATGACCGCGACGCGCCAGGCCATCGTCACGGCAAAAGCCAGGATCACCGTTGCGGCCATGCCGATTCGGCGGTTGACAAGGACGATTCCGGGCAACGCGATGTAGAACATCAGCTCCACCGGTAGCGTCCACCAGACGCCGTTGAGCGGTTTTGTCATCCACGGCGGAAGGTGTATCCAGAGCGTGGCGTTGCGCAGCAGCGCGCCCCAGTCGGGAAAGCGCATCAGTTCCGGAAGCCACCAGGCGATCAGCAGCAATATCGGCAGCTGCAGCCAGGCTGCCGGATAGATTCGGAGAAATCTGCGGCTCCAGTAACGCGTCAGCGTGCCTGAATCCAGTGACTTGTCGAGCAGCTTGCCGCCCAGCAGATAGCCGGAAAGCACGAAGAACAGTGGCACGCCCAGCCAGCCGAAATTGATCGGTCGGAACGGCTGCCAGCGAATACCGGCCCAATCCACTCCGGGAAATGCAAGGTTCAGGTCGGGGAAGAACGCGTTCCAGTGAAACAACAGCACGCCCATTGCGGCGATTCCCCGCAGTGCATGAAGCCCCGGAATGAACTTTCGATTCGGCAATCCGACTGGATGGGGGTGGTTCACTGGAGGGCCTGGTCGCTTTGTAGCCAGCTGGCAAGGTGAATCGACGGACTCGCAAGTGTAGTATGCAGTGACACCGAATCCAATTGGAGCTGCATCGACAATGCCTTTCTCACGACACTCGCTTTGGCGGGGCGCAGCGGTCGCCCTTGTTGCATGGACCGGCTGTGGCCAGCTTTCCGCACAAGCCGAAAGCAACGGCGCAGCCGATGTTTTTTCCGGCCTTGCAGTGCGCAACATCGGCCCTGCGGTGACCTCCGGGCGCATCAGCGATTTCGCCATGCACCCGGACGGCTGGCAGACCTTCTACGCAGCGGTGGCTTCGGGCGGCGTCTGGAAGACCACCAACGGCGGGATCACCTGGACGCCGATCTTCGACGATCAGGGTTCTTACGCAACCGGCGTGGTGGAACTGGATCCCAACGATCCCGATACCGTGTGGGTCGGGACCGGCGAGAACAACGCCCAGCGTTCGGTGGGATTCGGCGACGGCGTCTATAAATCGATCGACGGGGGCAAGTCCTGGCGCAACACGGGGCTGAATGACTCCGGGCATATCGGCAGCGTCGTCATCGACCCGCGGGATTCGAACGTCGTCTACGTCGCCGCCCAGGGTCCTTTGTGGAGCGCCGGCGGCGAGCGCGGCGTCTACAAGAGCATCGATGGCGGCAGCAACTGGAAGCGCGTGCTGAGTGTCGACGAGCACACCGGGGCCAACGAAGTGCTGCTGCATCCCGACAACCCCGATCTGCTTCTGGCTTCGACCTGGCAACGCCGCCGTCACGTCTGGACGCTGATCAACGGCGGGCCAGGCAGCGGCGTTCACCGCTCCACCGACGGCGGCGAGACCTGGACCGAGATCACCGCCGGGCTTCCGGGCGAGGACATGGGTCGGATTGGACTGGCGTTTGCCCCGTCGCGCCCGGACACGGTCTACGCGATCATCGAGACCGACGACGAAGGCGAGGGCGTTTATCGGTCTACCGACTTCGGTGCGAGCTGGGAAAAGCGCTCCAGCTACGTCGCCGGCAGCCCGCAGTACTACAACGAGCTGATCGCCGACCCGACCGATCCCGATCGCGTCTACTCGATGGACACATTCCTGCAAGTCACCAACGACGGCGGCGCGACCTGGGAGATGGTCGGAAGCGCCCACAAGCACGTCGACGAGCACGCGCTGTGGATCAACCCCGACAATCCTGATCACCTGATCACCGGCAACGACGGCGGAATCTACGACAGTTTCGACCGTGGGGCCAACTGGCGCCACGTCGAGAACCTGCCGATCACGCAGTTCTATCGCGCCACGCCCGACAATGCCGAGCCTTTCTACAACGTTTACGGCGGCACTCAGGACAACGCTACGCTGGGCGCGCCTTCGCGCACCACCAAGACTCAGGGCATCGTCAACAGCGACTGGTTCGTGACCCTGGGCGGCGACGGCTTCAAGGCGCAGATCGACCCTGGCAACCCCGACACCGTCTATTCGCAGCTCCAATACGGAATGCTGGCGAGATTCGACCGGCAAAGCTTCGAGCGCGTGCTGATCACGCCCATGCCCGGGCCGGACGAGGACAACTACAAGTGGAACTGGAATTCGGCCTTCATCATCAGCCCGCACGCGCCCAGGCGCCTTTACTACGCGGCCGAGAAGATTTTCCGCTCCGACGACGGCGGCGACAGCTGGCGCGAGTTCAGCCCCGACCTGACCCGCGATCTTGACCGCAACGAGCTCGAAGTCATGGGCCGTGTCTGGAGCGTGGACGCCGTGGCCAAGAACGATTCGACTTCAATGTACGGCTCGGTCATCTCGCTGTCGGAAAGCCCGCTGGTCGAAGGCCTGATCTATGCCGGCACCGACGACGGCCTGATCCAGGTCACCCAAAACGACGGTGCGGACTGGCGCCGCCAGGCCGAGTTCGGTCAGGTGCCCGACATGACCTACGTCAGCGACGTCCAGGCCTCGCTGCACGACGCCGATGTCGTGTTCGCGACCTTCGACAACCACAAGCGCGGCGACTACCGGCCCCACGTCTATCGCAGCAGCAACCGCGGCAAATCGTGGCGCTCGATTTCCGGCAACCTGCCCGAGCGCGGCCCCGTGCACACCATCGTCCAGGACCACGTCGATCCCGACCTGCTGTTCGTCGGCACCGAGTTCGGTGTCTGGTTCACCCAGGACGGCGGCGAGAACTGGGCCGAACTGAGTGCTGGAATGCCGACGATTGCCGTGCGCGACCTGGAGATTCAGCGCCGGGAAAACGATCTGGTCATCGCCACCTTCGGCCGCGGCATCCGGATCCTCGACGACTACCGGGCGCTGCGGACCCCCGCCGACGAAATTCTGGAGTCCGAGGCCACGCTGTTCCCGATCCGCGACCCGTGGCTATACGTCGAGGACGACGTGTGGGGCTTCGGACCCAAGGGCTTCCAGGGCGAGACCTATTTCACGGCCGACAATCCGCCGTACGGCGCGGTATTCACCTACTACCTGCGCGACGGTTACAGGACGCTGGCCGATGAAAGACAGGAGGCCGAGCGCGAGCGCAGGGAAGCCTACGGCGACAACCCTTACCCGGCCTGGGAGCGCCTGACCGAAGAGTCGCGCGAGGATCCGCCGCTTCTGATCCTGGAAATTACCGCCAGTGACGGTCGAGTCGTTCGGCGGATCAGCGGGCCGCATGGCAAGGGCCTGCATCGGGTGGCCTGGGATCTGCGTCATCCCGCGCCGGATCCGGTCGACCTGTCTTCCGGCGGCTTTCGTGCCCCGTGGGATTCCGACCCGCAGGGCGTGCTGGTCTCGCCCGGGAGTTACAAGGTGCAGCTGTTCAAGCGTGTTCGCGGCGAACTCGCGGCGCTCAACGAGCCGCAGCCGTTCGAGGTCGTTGAACTCGATCGCGGCCAGTTCCGGCCCGATTCGCTCCAGGACCACGAGCGGAAGATGCTGGCCGCATCCGACCTCAGCCGCGCCGTGCAGGGCGCAAGCAGGGCGCTCGGCGAACTGAACGAGCGTGTGGATCATCTGAAGGTCGCGCTGCGCGATACGCCCGAGGCCGCCGAGTCACAGCGTCGGCGGCTGGATGCAATCGAAGACCGTCTCGACGATATCGCCGTCGACCTGAGCGGCGATTCGGTCAAGGCCGGCGCCAACGAGCCGCGCCCGATGTCGTTGTCGGAACGGGTAGGCATGTTCACATGGGCGCACTGGAATGCGTTTGCGGCCGTGACGGGCAACCAGGCGACATCCCTGGAGATCGCCCGGACGCAGTTCGATGACCTGCAGTCGCGCCTGCAAAAGGCGGCCGCCGACCTTCAGCTGCTCGAGGATGAGCTTGCGGGCGTCGCGCCCTGGACGCCGGGGCGTATCCCGCGGCTGGACGAATGATTGACTGTCTTGAAAGCCGGGAAGTGATCCGGCTTTCAAGATGAAGCCCTTTTACTGCGAGGGCATTTTCCGGCCTCGATGCTGCATGAAAAAGGCCCGCCGATCGGCGGGCCTTTTGCTGTCCGGTAAACGGCCCGGGTCAGGCAGCCTTGCGCCCGGAGCCGGCAGGATCGGTGCCGGCCAACTGGCGCAGCACGTAGTGCAGGATGCCGCCGTGCTTGTAGTATTCGACTTCCTTTGGCGTGTCCAGGCGCACGCGCACCTGGAACTTGGTTTCCTCGCCGTTGCCGTCGGTGGCCACGACCGTGGCTTCGCGCGAGTTGCCGATATCGAGGTCCTCGATGGCGTATTCCTCGAACCCGGTCAGGCCCAGGCTCTCGCGCGTGTCGTCGTTGGTGAACGTCAGCGGGAGCACGCCCATGCCGACCAGATTGGACCGATGAATACGCTCGAACGATTCGCAGATCACGGCCTTCACGCCCAGCAACAGGGTGCCCTTGGCGGCCCAGTCGCGTGACGAACCGGAACCGTATTCCTTGCCGGCGATGACCACCAGCGGCGTGCCCTTTTCCTTGTACTTCATTGCCGCATCGTAGATCGGCATGACCTCGCCGGAAGGCACATGGGTGGTGAAGCCGCCCTCGGTCCCTTCGGCCATCTCGTTCTTTATCCGCACGTTGGCAAACGTGCCGCGCATCATCACCTGGTGGTTGCCGCGGCGCGACCCGTACGAGTTGAAATCCACCGGCGACACGCCGTTTTCCTGCAGGTACTGGCCGGCAGGTGATTCGGGCTTGATCGCGCCGGCCGGCGAGATGTGATCGGTGGTCACCGAGTCGCCGAGTCTGGCCAGACAATGCGCGCCCTTGATATCGCCGATCTCGGGGAGATCCAGCGACATGCCTTCGAAATAAGGCGGGTTCTGCACGTAAGTCGAATCGTCGGACCAGTCGAACATCTCGCCGGTCGGCGTATCCATGGATTTCCATCGGTCATCGCCTTCGAACACGCTGGCGTAGTTGCTGGCGTACATGTCCGAGGTCAGCGAGGACTTCAGCATGCTCTGGATGTCGGTGGCCGACGGCCAGATGTCCTTCATGTAGACCTTCTGGCCCTTGCGGTCCTCGCCCAGGGGGTCGTTCAGGAGGTCGATGCGCATGTTCCCGGCGAGCGCGTAGGCCACCACCAGCGGCGGCGAGGCCAGGTAGTTCGCCTTGCAGTGCGGGTTGATCCGGCCCTCGAAGTTGCGGTTGCCGGACAGCACCGAGCAGACCATCAGGTCGCCGGATTCGACCGCGCCCGCG